>Ga0307515_10001602_pt1 | contig 50484 bp, 45 predicted proteins | sample 17_EM_MG_FD_194513 | JGI IMG/M metagenome (GOLD analysis project Ga0307515, IMG submission 194513) | Populus trichocarpa ectomycorrhiza microbial communities from riparian zone in the Pacific Northwest, United States - 17_EM | ecosystem: Host-associated > Plants > Roots > Unclassified | place...
ACGCTCTTGGTCGAGGTGCCGGGGTCGGTGAATTCGGGTGTGCGGCCGAGGAAGGTGCCGCTGACTGAGCTGCCGCTGAAGGTCATCTTCCACTTCTCGTACAGCGTGTTGAGGCGGAACTCGGTCGCGAACTTGTTGCCGCTGAACGGGACGTTGGTGCCGAGGCCCCAGCCGACGCCGCGGCCCGGGCCGCTCTTGGTGCAGTCGGCTTCCCAGAACACGAGGCCGCCGCCAAAGGCGTTGCCACCGGCGCCGTCGTCGACGACTTCGATCGAGATGAACTGGCCTTGCGAAGTGGTGCCCTCGTAGTGGCCAATGGTCTGGGCCGATACGGTGGCAGCCAGCATCCACAGTGCGCCGACGGCGGCAATGCGGGCGCCTGGGCGGCATGGAGCCGAGTGTGCGGCCGAAAGCGTCAGGTGGGTTGTCATGGTGGTGTTCCTCCAAATCGAGACAGTGGGTTTTGCGCTTCGAAATCCGTGTATCGGTTGAAGCGCGACCGCAGTCTGCGAGGCCACCGTTAGCCAAGCGTTAGCACAGCGCTTTCTGTTGTCTAGGGGCTAACCCCCAGATGTCGCTATCGAATCCCCTGATGGGGGGCGCCGGCGGTGGCAGTCAGAATCGCGGGTCGACAAAGAAAGTAGTGACGGATGGAAAAATCCTGGCTGAAGCAGTACCCCGCGGGCGTTCCGGCCGAGGTCAAGACCGATGTCTATGCCTCGCTGGTCGCATTGCTCGACGAGAGCTTTCGCAAACACGCCAAGCTGCCGGCCTACCGATTCATGGGCAAGTCCTTCAGCTTCGAGCTGATCGATGACCTGTCACGCGCCTTCGCTGCCTACCTGCAGAGCCTGGGCCTGGCGCGCGGTGACCGCGTGGCGATCATGCTGCCCAACGTGCCGCAGTACCCGGTGGTGGTCGCCGGCATCTTGCGTGCGGGTCTGGTGGTGGTCAACGTCAACCCGCTGTACACGCCGCGTGAGCTCGAGCACCAGCTGAAGGACTCGGGCGCCAAGGCGATCGTGATCCTGGAGAACTTCGCCGCCACGCTGCAGCAAGTGGCCGACGCGGTGCCGACCAAGCAGGTCGTGCTGGCCGCGATGGGCGACCTGTTGGGTCTGCTCAAGGGCACCATCGTCAACCACGTGGTGCGCAAGGTGAAGAAGATGGTGCCGGCGTTCTCGCTGCCCAACGCCGTGCGCTTCAACGACGCAGTGGCGCGCGGCCGCGGCAAGCCATTCACCGCACCCAAGGTCGGGCCGGACGACATCGCCGTGCTGCAGTACACCGGTGGCACCACCGGCGTCAGCAAGGGCGCGGTGCTGCTGCACCGCAACCTGGTGGCCAACGTGCTGCAGTCCGAAGCCTGGTACCAGCCGGCACTGACGAAGATCCCGCAGGGCGAACAGATCGTCACCATCTGCGCGCTGCCGCTGTACCACATCTTCGGCTTCAACACGAACATGATGCTCAGCCTGCGCATGGGCGGCTGCAACATCCTGATCGCCAACCCGCGCGACATGCCGGCGGTGCTGAAGGACCTGTCGCGCGAGCGCTTCCACAGCTTCCCGGCGGTCAACACGCTGTTCAACGCGCTGGCCAACCATGCCGATTTCGACACCGTCGACTGGAGCCACCTGAAGATCTCGGTTGGCGGCGGCATGGCGGTTCAGCAAGCCACTGCGCGACTGTGGCTCGAGAAGACCGGCTGCCCGATCTGCGAAGGCTACGGATTGTCGGAAACCAGCCCGTCGGCGACCTGCAACCCGGTCGACACGACAGCCTACTCGGGCACCATCGGCCTGCCGATCCCCAGCACCGAGCTGACGCTGCTGGACGACGATGGCAACGAGGTGCCGCTGGGCCAGCCGGGCGAGATCGCGATCCGCGGCCCGCAGGTGATGGCCGGCTACTGGCAGCGGCCCGATGAAACCGCCAAGGTGATGACCACCGACGGTTTCTTCCGCACCGGCGACATCGGCGTGGTCGACGAACGCGGCTACTTCAAGATCGTCGACCGCAAGAAGGACATGATTCTCGTGTCGGGCTTCAACGTGTACCCGAACGAGGTCGAAGACGTCATCACCCAGATGCCCGGCGTGCTCGAATGCGCGGCTGTGGGTATTCCGGACGAAAAGGCCGGCGAGGCGGTGAAGGTCGTGATCGTGAAAAAAGACCCGGGGATCACCGATGCCGACGTGCGCGGCTGGTGCGAAGCAAACCTCACCGGTTACAAACGGCCGAAGATCATTGAGTTCCGGACGGAACTGCCGAAGACACCGGTGGGAAAGGTGTTGCGCAGGGAACTGCGCGACAAAAAATGAACGCTTGACCGCTGCATAGCGGCAGGCGCCCGGGGCTGCACTGCGGCGCTGGGGGCTACCTCCGGCCCGTTCACGGGGGTGGCTTGACCGGGTGGCTGAAACGCCGCCGGCGCGGCCCTGCGTGGGCTGGCCGGGGTTCGTGAAGCCGCGTTTGGGACCCCTTTCTTGGGATCGAGCATGTCGTCTCGTTACATCAGGACCGCCGCCGGCCAGGCCGAGATCCAGGCCCGCGCGCTCAAGCTCAGCAGACCGGTGCGCAACCTGCTGCTGGTCATCAACGATTCACGCACCATCGAAGACTGGTTGGTGCAGGTGCATGGCGTCACGCCCGACGACGTGGGGCTGCTGCGCTCCGAAGGGCTGATCACCGAAGCCAACATGGCGGCCGCGCCAGCGGTCAAGGCCAGCGTCAAGACGACGACTGTCGACATCCCGGTCGACATCCGTGAGGGCGGGGTGGCGGGCAAGGCGCCCGCGGCGGCCCCGGCCGCCGGCAACGATGCCGACTGGGTCCGTACCCAGCAGGTCATCCGCGGCGCCGGCTACACCGCGCTGTACGACGCGCTGACGTCGGTCGGCAAGGCCAAGCTGGGCCTGATGCGCGGCTACCGGTTTGTGCTTGAGGTCGAAAAGTGCACGGGGCCGGACGAGCTGCGTGCCTTTGCGCTGAAATTCGCCGAGCAGCTTCGCACCGAGCACGGCATGGCCGCGGTCGGCGAACTCACCTACGCGATCGGCGCCGTCAAGGCCTGAGTTTTCAAGCCGGCGCGCGGCTGTTTGCGCCGCCCGGCGCATCACCTTTTGATGGCCCGGCCGCTCGCAAGCTGCCGGGCTGCTGGCGTTCAGGCGCCGGCGTCCAAAGCCTGCTGCCGCGCGACGCGGCGGCGGAACCATGCCGTAATTTCCGCATCGTCTAGCGCTTCGATCAGTGCGTCAGCCTGGCTGCGCTCGACCTGGGCGTCGGCCGCGCGGCCCAAGCGGGCCAGCGCATGGGCCAGCTCCGAGCGCAGAAAGGCCTGGTCCACCCGCTCCTGATCGGCCTTGTCGAAATTGCCCAGCAGCACCAGGCCGGCGCGGGCTTGCAACTCGGCCGCCGCGGCATCACCCAGCGCGTTGGCGGCGAAGGCCCGCAGGTAGTGGGCCCGCTCGTGATTCACCCACTGCCCGGCGCGGTGCCAGAAGCCCTGCGACAGCTCGGCCGCCTCGGCCAGCGCCTGGCGCAACGGTTCGACCGCCAACTCGGCAACGGGGCGCTCGGCCAGGTCGGAGGCGAGGTTGTTGGTCAACACAGCTGCCGTCGAGTCCAGGCCATTGGCCTGTTGCCACGCTGGGCTGTGCAGGGGCGCCAGCGCAGCCAGCGCGGCGGTGCCAGCGACATCGGCTGCCAGCAGCGGCACTTGGAAACTGGTCGCCGCCAGCACCAGCAGCTCAGCCGCCTGCACTTGGCTTGCTCCGCTGGCGCCGGCCAGCCGTTGGACAAGATTCGCTTCGGCCGCGGCGTCGCCGGCCATGCGTGCGGCGGCGCCGGCCTGGCGCAGCACCGGCAATGGCGCTTCGCTGCCGCACGCCGCCAGCACGGTCTGCTGGCGTTGCCAGGCCTCGGCCGGCAGGCCCAGTTTTTCGGCCAGCACATGGTTGAGCAAGAAGGCGTAGCGCGGCTGCTGCCCGGGGTTCAAGGCGTCCGCGTCGATCTGGCGCAGCAACATGGCAGCGGCGCTCGGGTGGTCGTCGTGGCATTCATCGGCCGCCTGCAGCAGCTCGGTTGCTTTCGCGATCGGGTCCATCGTCGGGTGCCTCCTTGGGGCCGATTGTGAATGCGGCACACTCGCATGATGCCCCCACGTTTGTATCTGGATGCCCCGCTGCGCGAGGGTGAAGACATCGACCTGCCGACCGACGTCGCGCGCCATGTGCAGGTGCTGCGCCTGCAGCCCGGCGCGCCGTTGACGCTGTTCAACGGCCAGGGCGGCGAATGGGCCGCCGAGGTGCTGCAGATGAGTGGCCGCCAGCAGGTGGCCGTGCGGATCGGCTCGCCGCAACCTGCATCGCGCGAGTTGGCGCGGCGGGTGACGTTGGCGCTGGGCATGCCAGCCAACGAGCGCATGGACGCCCTGGTCGAGAAGGCGACCGAGCTCGGCGTGGCGGCGATCCAGCCGTTGCAATGCGCGCGCTCGGTGCTGAAGCTGGCTGGCGAACGCGCCGAGCGTCGGCAGGCCCATTGGCAGGCGGTGGCGGTGGCCGCAGCCGAGCAAAGCGGGCGCACGCAAGTGCCGCAGCTGGCGCCGGTGCGCAGCCTGGCCGACTGGTTGGGCCGGCTGGACACCGGCGCCGCGCGCCATGTGCTGAGCCTGGCCGACGACACGGTGCCGCTGGCCGGCCTGGCGGCCTCGTCGTCGACCACCGATTGGCTGATGCTGAGCGGCCCAGAAGGTGGGCTGGACGACGCGGAAGAAGCGCTCGCCCGCCAGCACGGTTTCACACCCGTCAGCCTGGGGCCGCGTGTGCTGCGCGCCGACACCGCCCCGTTGGCGGCGTTGGTGCTCATCGGGGCGTTGACCGTATGAGCGCCAACGACAGTCGCCGCTTCAACGCCCCCTTGATCTGGCTGACGCTGTGCCAGGGCCTGTTCCTGACCAACAACGTCACCTTCATGGCGATCAACGGCCTGGTTGGCCTGGCGCTGGCGCCGCAGGGCTGGATGGCGACGCTGCCGCTGACCGCCTATGTGCTGGGCGGCGCACTCTGCACCGGGTTGGTCGCGCGGCACCAGCAGCGCTACGGCCGCAAACGGGCGTTCCAGATGGGGCTGGCGGTGGCGATGGTCTCGGCCGGCCTGTGCGCGCTGGCGGCGTTGATCGGCAGCTTCTGGCTGCTGATCGCCGCCACGGTGCTGGCCGGCTACTACAACGCCAATGCCGCGCTGTACCGCTTTGCTGCCGCCGAACTGGTCGGCCCCGAGGGTCGCGAGCGGGCGATCTCGTGGGTGCTGGCTGGTGGCATCCTCGGCGGGGTGATCGGGCCGCAGCTGGCGCAGGCCACGCGTGATGCGCTGGCCGCGCCGTTCGCCGGCGCCTATGCCGCGTTGGTGGTAGTGGCCGCCTTGGCGATGGTGGCGCTGGCGCGCATCCCGTTTCCTGCATTGCCGCATGCGCCCAGCGGGGCCGCGGGCCGCTTGCCGGCGGGCGTGGCGCGCCAGCCGGCGTTCATCGTCGCCATTGCCGCTTCGGCACTCGGTTATGGCGTGATGAACCTGCTGATGGCCGCGACGCCAATCGCGATGGCCGTCTGCTCACACCCGTTCTCGGCCGTGGCCTGGGTGCTGGAGTGGCATGTGCTGGGCATGTATGTGCCGAGCTTTTTCACCGGGCCGTTGATCCGCCGCGTCGGCGTGCTGCCGGTACTGGTCGTGGGGGTGCTGTTGAACGCAGCCTGCATCGCGTTGGCGCTGCATGGTGTCGACCTGATGCACTTCACCGCTGCGCTGCTGGTGCTGGGTGTGGGCTGGAACTTCCTCTACATCGGCGGCACCACGCTCTACACCGAGAGCTACCCAGCGACCCACCGTGTGCGCGCACAGGCGCTGATGGACCGCTGGGTGTTGGGCACGATGACGCTGACCTCGTTCAGCTCGGGCGCGCTGGTCACCACCGGCGGTTGGCAGGCGATGAACCTGGGCGCGCTGCTGCCGCTGGCCTTGCTCGCGCTGATGCTGCTGTGGCTGCGTACGCGCGCGGCCCCGGCGCCCGCGGGGGCGCAAGGGCCGGCCGGGGCCTAACGCCGAGGCGTGTAGACCGGCAGATCGATCTTGCCGGCTTGGGCCCGAGTCAGCACATCTTTAAGCTGGTCCAGTTCTTCCGGGTCCTTGACCTCGCGCACGCGTTGTTCCAGAAGCGCGAGGTAGGCCGCATTCAGTGCATCGGCCGCCGGCAGCTTGACCTCGGGCACGACGCCGACCTGCTCCCAGTCCTTCTTCGTCACCGCGTTGATCGCCCGGCCGGTCGGCACGAACGCAGCCAGACCGTGGCCCAGCGCCACCATCTCGCCCGGGTTGGCGGCGCCGCCGGTGGTTTCGCCGTACAACGTGGCGCGCTTTTGCGTCTGCAGGTCGTAGGCGCATTCCTCGCCGCCCGAGAAGGTGTTCTTCGAGGTCAGCACCGTGATCGGCTTGGTGTAGCGCGGGCCGCTGATCGGCAATGTCCAGTATTCGCGGGTGGTGTTCGCCGGCCGGTCGTAGATGTCGTTCAGGTGGCGCTCGTCGCCTTCGGCGAAGAAGTGGCTCAGCAGGTAGCTGACGCTGGCTGGCGAGCCGCCGCCGTTGTTGCGCAGGTCCAGCACCAGCGCGTCGGTGCCACCCAGCAGCAGCATCGCCGCGTCATAGCCGGCTGCCACGAACTCGGTCGGGCCGAAGCCGCGCAGGTCGAGGTAGCCGATGTTGCCGGGCAGGCGCTGCACGCGGGTGATGCCGTAGGCCATGCGGGCCGCCTGGGCGCGTTCGCGATCGATTTCTTCGCGGGTGGGCTTGGGCGGGTCACCGGCCGGCGTGGGCTCGACCTCAGGGTCGAACGCGACGCGGAAGTGGCGGTCTTTGCCGATCTCGCGCAGGTCTTTGTTCAGCGCCTCGCCCATTGCCTCGACGGTTTGCGCGCTGTTGTACTCGCCCTTGGCCGCGCGGGCCTGCAGCTGCTTGGCCACCGGCTCGATGCGCTCGGGGTAGACGTAGCGGGTGCGCAGGTTCTGCGCCAGCGTGTCGACGATGGCCTTGCGCTGTGCGGCGCTCAACGGTGCGTCGGGCTTGAGATTGCTGGAGGCCGGCTGGGCGCCGGCGGCGGAACACAAGGCAATGGTGGCCAGCGCGATCGCGCGGCGGACCAGACGTGGGGTGGGCAATGGCATCTTGTCTGTCTCCTGGGGTGAATGAAAAGGTGATGGGAAGAAAAAGACCGGGCGAAGCTCTCCCCTCGCCGCCCGTCGTCGGGCAGCGACAAGAGATCCCCAACCGGGTGTCAGGGGTTCAGGGTGTCAGTTGGAAAGGCCCAGCCGCTGTGCGAGGCTGCGCTGCACGTCCAGCGTCTGCACCTGCCACTGGTCACCGACCAGCCGGACGTAAGCCTGCAGCGTGGCACGGCCTTCGGGGCCACGGGCCGACAGCGTCAGCAACGCGCTGTGATCGTCGAGCTTGCAAGGGTCGCAGTCGTCGCTCAGCGTGATCGGTGTGCCGAGCAGCCTGGCTGCGGCGGCGTCTTGCTGCACGGCTTGCAGCAGCATCTTGTAGGCCGGCCACTTGGTGATCGAAGGCGGCTTGGGCGGCATCGGCGGTGCCGGCGGGAGGGGCGGCAGCGGCGGCAGCCACGACTGGCTGGAGGCTTCGGATCCATCGTCTTCTCCCGGTTCGTCAGGTACTGGCGGCTCGGGAGGCACCAGGGACGACGGCGGCGGTGTGACGTGGTGTTTGGTCACCCATTGGCGCACAGCGGCGTCGATGACTGCGGGCCGGCCGTCGACGCGGTAGGTTTCGTGCCGCTCACCGGTCGGGCTCAACCACGCGTGGTAGTCGCGCAGATGGCCGTGGTCGTCGATGCGGATGCGCATCGAGTCACCCACCTGGGTCCACCACGGGTCCTCGGTCGCGACAGTGGCGGACGGCTGGGTTGGCACAGCCGGCACCGCACTGCTCGCCTGCGCCGCCCACACCCCGCCGGCGCACAGCAGCGCCAGCAGGCCGGCCGCCACACCCCAGCGCGGGCCGGCCGGGTGGCCGGCGGCGAGCAGGTGCACAACGCGCTGCTGCAAGCTGCCACCGCCAGCGGCCAAGACGAGCCGGGGCACGCTGCCACGCAGGGTCTCCAGTGCGGCCAGGGCCTCGGCCACCACCAGCGCGTCGCCGCAGGCCGCAGCAGCCAGGTCGTCGCAAGCATGTTCACGCTCGATGCGCACCCGACGGCTCAGCCACCAGACACCGGGGTGGAAGAACAGCAGCGACTCGATCGCACATTGCAACCCGTTCCAGACCCAGTCCAAGCGGCGGATGTGGGCCAGCTCGTGGGCGATCAAGGCTTCGATCTGCTCGGGTGCCAGCTTGGTCAGCATCGTCAGCGGCAGCCAGATGATCGGCCGCCAGGCCCGCGCGGTGAACGGCAGCGCGGCACCCGGCAGCAGCCGCAGCGCCACCGGGCGCGTGATGCCCAGGGCCTGACGCAGCCGTTCGGTGCGGCGCTGCCAGGACAGCGGCACCAGGGCCGGGCTGGGTTGCCGTTCGAGTGTGCGCAACCACCACCAGCCGCCTCCCAGGCGGACCAGCATCACCACCACGCCGCCGCACCAGGCCCAGGCCAACCAGGCCGGTGCTTGCCCCGGCGTGGCGCCGGCGATGGCCCACGGCAACAGGCTTGCGGTGGACCACAGTGTTCCGTCGCCGCCGCTGGCCCTCTCGCCGTCCAGCAGTTCGCCCATCACGGGTGCTTGCAGGCACTGGACCAGTTGCCAGGCCGGCGCCGCCAGCATCGCCAGCAGGAACAGCAGGCCCACCGCGTGCCGGGCATTGGCGCTGCGCCGCGCCATCGCGGCCAGCACCAGCGCGGCCAGAGCGGCCAGCAATGCGTCCTGCCACAGGGCGCCGAGCAGCGATTGCGCCAGCGCCGATTCAAACATCGACCAGAAGGTGTTCATCGTCGTCAGTCCTTCAGTCAGTCGCGTCAGGCGCGGCCGCGCTTCGACTTGGCGTCGGCAATCAGGCGGGCGATCGCGTCCAGTTCGTCGCGGCTGGGTTTGTCGACATCGAGCGCGCGTTGGACCAGTTGCACCGCCGAGCCGGCGAAGGCGCGCTGCATCAGGTCCTTCACCAGCACCGACTGCACCTCGGGCTCGAGGTGCTGCGCGCTGTAGCGGTGGCTGCGCTCGCGCTCGTCGCGTTGCAGCAGGCCCTTGTCGGCCATGATGGTCATCATCTTCAGCACCGTGGTGTAGGCGGTGTCCTTGTGCTGCGACAGCGCCTCGTGCACCTCGCGCACGGTGCACGGGCCGCCGTGGTCCCACAGCACCTGCAGGATCGCCAGCTCGCCTTCGGTCGGATGGGGGGTGGTCACTCTTGCCTTTCGGTTGGGTCGGTCGAACAGGACAGGCCTGTAGTACGGGCGTACGGGCCGACTAGTACTAGGCGAATAGTACTAAGTGGTTAGTAGATCTCCAAGAGGTTTGTGACACACGGTCGATTTGGTGCCCTGAACTGCATGCAGACCCCCATGAGTTGGGGGGCCTCGGCGTGTCCGGTTTGGTGGGCGTGGGCGCGTCTTTTCCATCGTCAGGCCTGCGCTACCGCGCTTCGGGCCCGATGGCCGGGGGCTCGTGATGGCCCCGCCTACACCACCCTTTCATGGAGATCACCATGGCCATACTGAAAGCTTGTCTTCTGCATGCGCTCGCGCCCTTCGCGCTGGCCGCGGCTGCGCTGTCCACGTCCGGTGCTGCGATGGCGCAGAGCCGGGAGCAGTTCATGTCTGAAAACGACCCCAGGGCCCTGGCCGGTGTGCATCCACCCTGCCGAGGCAAGGTGAACCAGGTGCTCGACACTGTCTACGAAGGCGTCAAGACCACGGCCTGGAACTTCGCGGCCGTCGGCGGGGGCGGTGAGAGCACGCGTTTCGACAAGACGCCGGTGCTGAGCACCAAGGTCACGCTCCAGGCGGGCTGCCTGAACGCGCACTTCAGCGCGATGGTTGGCAGCCGGCAGACCTATCCGTGGGTCTCGGCGTTGACGATGTTCCAGGTCACGCTGACGCCGTCGACCGGCGGCGCACCGATGCACATGGCCGGTCACTATGAAACGCCGTACGGCATCTACGGCCCGGCCATCGCCGAGTCAGCCGAATACGACGTCGACATGATCGCGTCGAACTTCTACCAGGGCATCGGCACGGGACCGGGCATGGTGCCGCCGGGCGCCTACCGCGTGGACGTCTGGTGGGCCGGCGGCCCGATCGGCGGCGGCGGCGCGATCGGCGCGGACTTCGTCCTCAAGCTGTATATGTATTGACCCCCACGCCCCCTTCCGGGGGCTGCCCCCCAAGGGGGCTCGCGCAGCGGACCGGCCAAGCCGGATCCGCGCACGCCACTGGGAGGCGGCGACTCCTTCGGAGCGCCGGTCAATGCAATAACAAGGTCAGCGGTTGGTTCCGGCCACCATGTCGAAGCGGAACAGGCGGCATTCGATGGCGCCGTTCCACATCGGCACGCGGCGGCTTTCCTTCAGGCGCATCAGGCCCGGCAGCTTGGGCTCAGGGGTCAGCACTTGCGCGGTCCAGCCGGCGTAGTGCTTCTTCCAGTGGGCGGCCAGGCGGGCGTAGAAGTCGGCCGCGTCGGCTGCGCCTTCGAATTTTTCGCCACCGCTTTCGCCGCGTGCCGGGCCAGCACTCTGGCCTTGGCCTTTGGGTGCGATGCGTTCGCCGTAGGGCGGGTTCATCACGATCACACCGCGATCGGCCGGGGCCGGGCGCTGCAGCGCATCGGCAGTCTTGAACTCGATCGCGTGCTTGACGCCGGCGCGCTCGGCGTTGCGCGTCGCGAAGTCGGTCATGCGGAACGACACGTCGCCAGCCCAGATCGGCACCACCGGTGCGTGGATCGCGTTTTGCGCTTGCTGGCGCAGCGTGGACCAGGCGCCAAGGTGGTTGCGGAACGGCAGCAGCTTCTCGAACGCGAAACGGCGCGCCAGCCCGGGCGCAATGCCGCAGGCGATCTGAGCGGCCTCGATCGCGATCGTGCCGGCGCCGCAGCAGGGATCGAGCAGGCCACCGTCTTCGGGCCGGCCTTGCCAGCCGGCAGCGGCCAACATCGAAGCCGCCAGCGTCTCCTTCAGCGGCGCCTCGCCCTTCAGGCCTTGCGCATCGCGCCAGCCGCGCTTGAACAAGGCCTCGCCGGACAGGTCCACCGACAGGCTCGCGTGCTCGGGCCCGAGGTGCAGCACCAGCGACAGATCCGGGTGGCGGGTGTCGACGCTGGGGCGCTCGCCGGCCGCCTCGCGCATCACATCGCAGACAGCATCCTTGATGCGCAGCGCGGCAAAGTTCAGGCTTTTCAGCGGCGAGCGCCAAGCCGAAGCGTCGACACGCAGCGTCTGGCGCGGCGTGATCCAGTCGGCCCAAGCGACGCGGCGGGCGATGGCATAGAGGTCGTGCTCGTTGGCGTAGGGCCCATCGGCCACCTGCCACAGCACCCGCTGCGCCAGCCGGCTGCCGAGGTTCAGGCGCATCGCCGCGTCGACGTCGCCATCGACATAGACGCCGCCGCGGCCAGCCTCGACCGGGCAGCGGTCCTGCAGCAGGCGGCGGCATTCGTCGAGCAGCAGCGGTTCGGTGCCAGCGGCGCAAGGCAGGAACAGCGTGCCGCGTTCGACCGCGCTGCGGGGGCCATCGGCGGCCTTGATCACGCGTCGCGGCGTGGCCGGCGTATTGGAAGAGTTCATCGTCACATTGCCTTGCGCAGATTGGCCGGCGCGATCTTCAGCGCTTCGCGGTATTTCGCCACCGTGCGGCGGGCGACCTGGATGCCCTGCTCTTCGAGCATGTCGGCGATCTGGCTGTCCGACAGCGGCTTGACGATGTTCTCGGCCGCGACGAACTGCTTGATCAGCGCGCGCACCGCGGTGCTGGAGGCATTGCCGCCGGCATCGGTGTTCAGCGACGAGCCGAAGAAGTACTTCAGCTCGAAGGTGCCGAACGGCGTGTTCATGTACTTTGCGGTCGTCACGCGCGAGATGGTCGACTCGTGCAGGCCCAGCTCGTCGGCGATCTCGCGCAGCACCAGCGGCTTCATCGCGATCTCGCCATGGGTGAAGAAGGCCTTCTGCCGCTCGACGATGGCCTGGCTGACGCGCAGGATGGTGTCGAAGCGCTGCTGGATGTTGCGGATGAACCAGCGCGCTTCCTGCAGCCGCGCGCTCAGGCCCGCGTTGCCGCCGGCGCCGCCGCGCTGGCCGCGTACCGCTTGCGCGTAGACGTCCGACACGCGCAGCTTGGGCATCACGTCGGGGTTCAGCATCACCTTCCAGCCGCGGCCGGACTTCATCACGATCACGTCGGGCACGACGATCAGGTTTTCGGCGCGGGCAAACGGCCGGGCGGGCTTGGGCTCGCAGGCCACGATCAGGGCTTGCGCGGCCTTCACCGTGGCTTCGTCGGTGCCGGTGGCACTGGCCAGCTTCTTCAGGTCGCGCCGGGCCAGCAGATCCAGGTGCTGGCGGCAGATCGTCAGCGCGCAGTCGCGCGCCGGGCAAACCGGCGTGTCGCGCAACTGAAGCGCCAGGCAATCGCCCAGGTTGGCGGCGCCGACCCCCGCCGGCTCCATGCTTTGCAGCCACTTCAGGCCGCAGCGCAACTGACTGAGCAGGTCGTCGCGCTCCTCGTCGTCGACCAGGCCCAGCGCATCGGCCAGGCGGGCGACGATGTCTTCGAGCGTGCCGTCAAGGTAACCGTCGTCGTTGAGCGATTCGATCAGCACCTGCACCGCGGCCGCATCGGTGGGCGACAGACGCATGCCGGACAACTGGGTGCGCAGGTGGTCTTGCAGCGTCGGCGTCGGCGTGTTGCGGTCTTGCGCATCGAAGCCGTCTTCGTCGCTGCCGCCGGCCGCGTTGCCCGAAGGCATTTCGCGAATGCCGTCGAAATCGTCGCGCTCGGTGCCGTTTTCCCAGTCGTCGCGCTCGGTGGTGCCGAAGTCGGCCGAGTCCATGCCGGACTGCTCTTCACCGCCTTCGCCGACGGCGCTGCCCGGCGCGTCTTGCTCTTCACGCTGGCTGGGCGTGGTCTTCTCGTTCGCGCTGTAGTCAAACGGCGTCGCGTCTTCTTCAGGCTCGAGAAAAGGGTTCTGTTCGAGCATCTGCTCGACTTCCTGGTGCAGCTCCAGCGTCGACAGCTGCAACAGGCGGATCGATTGCTGCAGCTGCGGCGTCAGCGCCAGGTGCTGCGACAGGCGAACCTGAAGCGTGGGCTTCATCGGAAGGCCTCACGCGGGCCTGGCGCGGCCGTGACGGGCCGCTCCCTAGCGGCCGCGCCGACCCCTCGGGGGGCCGGGACACCAAAGGTGGACCGGGGGGCCGACATCACATTTTGAAGTGTTCGCCGAGGTACACCCGGCGCACGTCCGGGTTCTCGATGATGTGGTCGGGCGTGCCTTCGGCCAGTACGCTGCCTTCGCTGATGATGTAGGCGCGGTCGCAGATGCCCAGCGTTTCGCGCACGTTGTGGTCGGTGATCAGCACGCCGATGCCACGCGCCTTCAGGAAGCCGATGATGCGCTGGATCTCGATCACCGCGATCGGGTCGACGCCGGCAAAGGGCTCGTCGAGCAAGATGAAGCGCGGCTGCGTGGCCAGTGCGCGGGCGATCTCGACGCGGCGCCGTTCACCGCCCGACAAGGCCGGCGCTGGTGAATCGCGCAGGCCGGTCAGGCTGAGGTCGTGCAGCAGCGTGTCGAGCTGGCGCGTGATGTCGGCGCTGCCCAGTGGCTTGCCGCGGCTGTCCAACTGCAACTCGAGCACCGCGCGGATGTTCTCCTCGACGGTCAGCTTGCGAAAGATCGACGCTTCCTGCGGCAGGTAGCTCAGGCCCAGGCGCGAACGCTGGTGGATCGGCTTGCGCTCGACCGCGACGCCATCGATGTGGATCGAGCCGGCATCGCAGCGCACCAGGCCGACGACCATGTAGAAGGTGGTGGTCTTGCCGGCACCGTTGGGGCCGAGCAGGCCGACGACCTCACCCGCGCCGACGGCCAGATGAACCTCCTTGACCACCATGCGCGCGCCATAACTCTTGCGCAGGCCGCTGGCTTCGAGCCGGCTGTTGCCAACCGCGCCCGCCAGCGCCGCGGCATCGGGCAGAGGCGCGTTCACTTCGAGGGCTCCGAGGCGGCCGGTTCAGTGCTGCGCGGGATGAACACCAGCCGCGCGCGGTCGGTGCCGCCTTCGAAGACGATGGTGTCGCTGCGCTGGTCGTAGGTGATCACGGCGGCATTGGCCTCGTCCGGTGGACCGCTGAGGCGCACGACACGCAGCTTGGCGTTGCCGACAAAGCGCACCTTCTCGGCTGCGCCGTCGTACTCGATCCGTTCGGCGTCGCCCTCGACGAACTCGTCGACGCGGTCGCGCTTCTGGCGAAAGGTGGCTGGCTGGGCGGCGGAGCCCATGGCATTGGCTTGGTAGCGGCCGGGCGTGCCCTCGCGCACCTCGATCCGGTCGGCCTTGATCTGCAGCGTGCCCTGGGTCACGACGACGTGGCCGCTGATGGTGGTCAGCTTGCTCTTCAGGTCGACGACCGCCGACTGAGAGCCGTCGCTCACGACCTCGAGCGGTTTGCTGCGGTCGGCTTTTTCGGCATGGGCCGGCAGCCACCCACCGGCGGCCAGCAGGGCGGCCGCGACGAGGGCGGCGGGCAGAAGGCGAAAGGGGGGCATCGGGCGCATGGCGTGCGGCATGAAACTTGCAGGCCATTCTAGCCCCAGCACCACCTGGATCGGGGCCGAAGGGCGCCGGGATGATGCCTTTACAGGGCAGAAATCAGAGCCGCCGCGCGGGTGGCGGCGGCGAGGTCTCAGGCCGCCTGGCGCGACTTGTTGACCAGGAAATCCACCACCATGAAGGTGCGCTCGGCGGCGCCGGCCATCGTGGCCGAGGTGGTGAAACGGCCCTGCACACCGACCATCGGCACACCGTCCACGTGGTAGGCGTCAGACAGCTGCTTGGCCTGGCGCACCTTGCCGATCACGGTGAACGATTTCATCGTGTCGGCGAACTTGGTGCCGTCCAGACCGTTGGCGCTGACAAAGGCCACCACCTCGGCTTCGGTCGCCATGCGCTTATGGTCCTTGTGGATGGCGTCGAAGAACTTGCGGTGCAGCTCGCCCAGTTTGCCCATCGCCTCCAGCGTGTAGAACACCTTCTGGTGGAACTCGTGCTGCGGCGCAAAGCCGACCGGCACGCGGCGGAAGTTCACGTCGGTCGGCAGCTTGGCCTGCCAGGCCTCGACAAACGGCTCCAGCGCGTAGCAGTGGGGGCAGCCGTACCAGAAGAACTCGACCACCTCGACCTTGCCGGTGCTGGTCTGGGGCACTGGCTGGGCCAGCTTCAGGTAGTGGGTGCCCTCGACCGGGCCGCCCTGCGCGTAGGCTGACGGGCTGATACCGGCCGCCAGGCCCAGGGCACCGGCAGCGCCAGCGAAGCCGATGGAGTTGAATTCGCGCCGGTTGATGCAGGTGTGCTTCACGAAGATCCTCAGGGCAGGTCAGAAGGCCGGTCACGGCCAGGGATGGAGCGTGGATGCGTTCGCCGGCGTTCAGTTCCGCGAACGTTCGGCGATCAGGGGTTGCGTTCCTGGCGCACCAGCGCCGCGTCGACGCCGCCGGCCTTCAGGCGCTCCTGTTGTGTGGCGGCTTCGGACTGGCTGTCGAACGGGCCCAGGCGCACGCGGTGGATGATGCGGCCGCCTTGGTCGCGCTCGGATATCTTGGCGCCGAAGCCTTGCAGCGCGAGCTTGGCGCGCTGCTGCTCGGCGTCGTCGGCGCTGGAGTAGGCGCCCACCTGCACGAAGTACAGGAACGGGTCGCCACCGGGGCGTGGCACTGCGGGCGGCTTGGTGCCGGGCACCGGCTCGCCAGCCAGGATGGCGGCCGCGTCACGGTTGGACTTGGTGCTGGCCGGCGGTGGTGTCACGGGCTCGGCCGTTGTCCCCTGGCGTACCGGCTTGCCGTCGCTGCCGGGCAATGCCACCGGAGCGGGCGCCGGCACCGGCGCCGGGCTTGCGCCTGGCCGCGAAGCCGCCCCTGCCTTGCCGGCCAGGCCCGCGTTCGGGTCCCAATTGCGCATCTTCTCGGCCTCGGCCGCTTCCTGCTCAGGCGTGCGGTGCGGCACCTTGTCGTGGAAGGGCGAAGGCACCTTGGCGATGTACAGCGCGACGCCCAGGGCGAGCGCGAGGCCGATCAGCAGGCCGACGATCAGGCCCACGGCGAAGCCGCCGCGTTGTTTCGCGAAGCCGGCGCGCTTCATGGGCGACAGGCTTCCGGTATGCACACTCATGCGGTCTCCGCAGCGGGTTGATCACGTGACATCGCGTTCGGCGCGCCGACGCCCAGCAGCGCCAGCGCACTGCGCAGCACCTGGCGCGTCGCGTCCAGCAGCGCCAGCCGTGCGCAGGCCAATGCCGCGTCGTCGACCAGGAAACGCTCGGCGGCATAGTAGCCGTGGTAAGCCGCGGCGAGGTCACGCAGGTAGAAAGCCACGTCGTGGGGCGCGAGGTCGCGCGCTGCACTGCTGAGCATGCCCGGGTAGTCGGCGAGCTTGAGCATCAGCGCGAGCTCGCTCGGCGCGGTCAGCAGCGACAGGTCGGCCGCAGCGATCGAGGCTTCATCGTGGCCCTGCTCGGCCGCCTTGACCAGCACCGAGCAGATGCGTGCATGCGCGTACTGCACGTAGAACACCGGGTTCTCGTCGTTCTGCTTCAACGCCAGGTCGACATCGAAGGTGAACTCGGTGTCGGCCTTGCGGCTGATCAGGAAGAAGCGCACCGCGTCGCGGCTGGTCCAGTCGATCAGGTCGCGCAGCGTGACATAACTGCCCGAGCGCTTGGAGATCTTGACCTCCTCGCCGCCCTTCATCACCGTGACCATCTTGTGCAGCACGTAGTCGGGGTAGCCCGTGGGCACGCCCATGCCGGCCGCCTGCACGCCGCCGCGCACGCGGGCGATGGTGCCGTGGTGGTCGGTGCCTTGCACGTTGATGACCTTGTTGAAGCCGCGCTCCCACTTGTTCAGGTGGTAGGCCACGTCGGGCAGGAAGTAGGTGTAGGTGCCGTCGGACTTGCGCATCACGCGGTCCTTGTCGTCACCGTAGTCGGTGGTGCGCAGCCACAGCGCGCCGCCTTCTTCGAAGGTCTTGCCCGACTGCTCCAACCGCTCGATCGTGTCGGTGACGCGGCCGCTGGAATACAGGCTCGTCTCGAGGAAGTAATTGTCGAACTGCACGCCGAAGGCCTGCAGGTCCAGGTCCTGCTCGTGGCGCAGGTAGGCCACCGCGAACTGGCGGATGCTGTCGAGGTCGTCCGGGTCGCCTGATGCGGTGAACTCGCGGTCGTCGGCCTTGACGGTCTTGCCGGCCATGAAGTCGGCCGCAATGTCGCCGATGTAGTCGCCGTTGTAGGCCGACTCGGGCCAGCCGGCATCGCCGGGCTTCAGGCCCTTGATACGGCACTGCGTCGAGGTCGCCAGCGTCGCGATCTGCACGCCGGCATCGTTGTAATAGAACTCGCGCGTGACGTCCCAGCCCTGGGTCTGGAACAGGTGGCAGATCGAATCGCCCAAGGCGCCCTGGCGGCCATGGCCGACGTGCAGCGGGCCGGTCGGGTTGGCCGAGACGAACTCGACCATCAGCTTCTGGCCGTTGGCCGGCTGGCGGCCGAATGCGTCGCCGGCCTGGCGCACCTCGGCCACCACGGCCTGCTTGGCCGCTGGCGACAAACGCAGGTTGATGAAACCGGGGCCGGCGATCTCCAGCGCCGAGACCCAGCGCTGAACTTCCGGCTGGGCGTTCAGCGCCGCGACCAACGCTTCAGCCAGCGCACGGGGGTTGGTTTTCAGCGGCTTGGCCAGCTGCATCGCCACCGTGATGGCCAGGTCGCCATGGGCGGCCTGCTTCGGCGATTCGAAGACCGGGGTGACCGGGTGGTCGGGGGCCAGCTGCGCCACAGCGCGAGCCAGCGCGAGCTGGAGCTCAGCCTTGGCTTGGATCATGATGCGGCGAATTCTAAGTTGGCCTCGCTCCAACAGCGCCGGGCCTTGCCGGTTGCACGGGCCGGGGGGGCCCTGTTACCCTGACTGTCGCCGTTCGACTTTCGCCAGGCGCATCAGACCAGCAACGTGGCGTCCTCCTCATCCCGCTCTCGCTCGTCACCGACGTCGACCTCCACGTCCACCGCTCCGGCGACGTCGAGTTCGTCGCGTTCGCGGTCGCGGGGACAGGCCACCGTGGCGATGCCGCGGCTGGACCCGGACGACCCGCCCACCATCGGCAAGTACCGGGTGTTGCAAAAACTCGGCGAAGGGGCGACCAGCGAGGTCTTCCTGGCCTTCGACGACTTCAACAACCGCGAGGTGGCGATCAAGCGGGTGCGCGCCAGCGCCGGCCGCTCGGAAGCCGACGTGCACTTCTCGTCACACTTCTTCGCCGCCGAGGCCGCGCTGGTGGGCCGGCTGAACCACCCGAACGTGGTGCAGATCCACGACGCGGTCGACGACCCGGTCTCGCCCTACCTGGTGATGGAGTACGTGCCCGGCGCGACGCTGCGCGTGTTCTGCCAGCAAGACAAGCTGCTGCCGCTCGAGCAGGTGGTCGAAATCGGCTTCAAGTGCGCAATGGCGCTGGGTTATGTCTACCGCCAGGGCTTGATCCACCGCGATGTCAAGCCGGCCAACATCCTGGCCCTGACCGATGGCCCCGAGGTGCTGGACATCAAGTTGACCGACTTCGGCAGTGTGCTGAACCTGGGTGCCGACCGCACGCAGATCCACCGCGTCGGTTCGCTGGCCTACATGTCGCCCGAGCAGCTCGACGGCTCGACACTGGATGGCCGAGCCGACATCTACTCGCTGGCCGCGGTGCTGTACCACATGATCGCCGGCCGGCCGCCTTTCGAGGCCGACAGCCACGCGGCTTTGCTGAACATGATCTGCCACGCCGAGCCCGAGCCGCTGCTGGGCATGCGCGAGGGCGTCAGCCCGGCGTTGGACCAGACCATCCGTGGCGCGCTGGCCAAGTCACCGGCCGACCGGCCGGAAGACTGGGACCAGTTTGCGCAATCGTTGTCGGCGCTGATCACCAACCACGAGGTGCCGCGCGGCCAGCTGCAGCGGGTGCTCGACTCCGAACGGTTCAACCTGCTGCGCGAGATGGAGTTCTTCACCGACTTTGGCGATGTCGAGCTGTGGGAGGTCGTGCACCGGGCGAAGTGGCAACGCTTCCCGTTCGGCCACCGCGTCTTCAAGCGCGGCCAGGAAGGCAAGCAGTTCTACTGTATTGCGCAGGGCGAGGTCGAGGTCCACCGCGAAGGCGAGCGTGTCGCGCGCCTGGGCGCGGGTACCTCGGTCGGCGAGATGGCCTACCTGGCGCCCAGCGCCGAGTTGCGCAAGCATGCCACCGACGTGATCGTCTCAGAACCTTGCACCACGGTGTCGTTCAACCCCGAGAGCCTGGCCCAGCTGAGCCCGGACACGCGGCATCGCTTCGACGAGGCCTTCATCAAGGTGCTGGTGCGCCGGCTGCACGCCGCGCATGAGGCGCTGGCCCATCCGCGAAAAATCATGTGATGTGCGGCACTGCCGCGAGAAAGAGGAGTCACCGATGAAGAAGCTGCTCACCGCGCTGGCCCTGGCGGCCACCACCCTGGCCGTGTCCGCTCAGGCGCCGGCCACCCCGGCCACCCCGGCGCCCGCGCCCGCGGCTTCTGCGCCGGTCAAGACGGCACAGCAAACCAAGATGGCCAACTGCAACGAGCAGGCCACTGGCAAGGCCGGCGACGAGCGCAAGGCCTTCATGAAGGAATGCCTGTCCACCAAGCGCGCCACGCAGACCGACAAGATGCGCACGTGCAACGAGCAGGCCAAAGGCATGAAGGGCGAAGAGCGCAAAACCTTCATGAAGACCTGCCTCAGCAGCTGACAGGCCAGCCCCGCCAGGCGCGGGAATTCACGTTCGGCAAATAAAGAGCCCCAACGGTTCCCAAAATTTGCCGCCGGCGCAATAATCGGCGCATGGATTCCCTGCGTGCCATGCGGGTGTTCGCCCGCGTTGTCGATGAAGGCAGCTTTGCCGGGGCAGCGCGTGCGCTGGACCTGGCGCCTGCGGTGGTCACCCGTTTGGTGGCGGAGCTCGAAGAGCACCTCGGCGCGCGGCTGATGAACCGCACCACGCGCCGCACGGCGCTGACCGAGGTGGGCGAGAACTACCTCGAAAGGGTGCGTCGCATCCTGGCCGATGTCGACGAAGCCGAGGCCCTGGCCCAGGCTTCGGTCGCCGAGCCGCGCGGTCCGGTGCGGCTGCTGATGCCGCCCGCGGTCGCCGTGCACCAGCTGGCCAAGCACCTGCCTCGTTTTCACGCCAAGTACCCACTGGTGTCGATCGAGATCGTCGCCAACGGGGCGGTCGAGACCGTCGACGACAGCTTCGACCTGACCGTGATGGCCTTGCGCAAGCCGCTGGACGGCAACTTCATCGCCAGGCGGCTGGCGCGCTCCGAAGTGGTCACCGTGGCGGCGCCCGAATACCTGGACAAGCGCGGCCGGCCCCGCCACCCGCGAGAGCTGGCGGACCACGACGTGCTGATCCCGCCGCTGTCGGAGTTGCAGCGCGGGGTCACCTTCTACCGCGGTCGCTTCGACGAGGACGGCGGGGGCGGTGGTGAGACCTTCCACGCGATGCCCAAGCGCGGTGTGCTGAGCACCTTGAACACCGACACCAACTACGCCGCCGCATTGGCGGGGTTGGGTGTGGCTGGCTTGCCGTCGTTCGTGATCGAAGACGCGCTGATGGAGCACGCGCTGGAGCGGGTGCTGCCCGCCTGGCGGCTGCACAGCGCGACGCTGTGGGTCGGCATGCCGACGCGCCAACATGTGCCGGCGCGTACCCGGGTGATGATGGACTTCCTGATCCAGATCTTCGGCGGCGAAGACCGTGACCCGTGGCTGGCCGCGGCCGGTTGCGAAACCGACCCCGGCTGCGAGATGGCGGCGGCGCTGGCCGCGGCCGCGGCGACAGAAGCCGCGCCGGAAGCCGCGCCCGAAGACGCCTGAAGCGGCGGGCCTAGAAGGTGTAGCCCGACACGAGCTTTTGCTCGCTCATCGGTTCGATCAGCGCCAGCAGCGGCGCCAGCGGCCGGTAGCGCAGTGCCACCTTGGTGGCATAGGCAAAAAAGCGTGGCAGGTCGGCCCGGTAGTGCGGCTTGCCATCGCGCTGCTTCAGGCGGCAGAAGATGCCCATCACCTTCAGGTGGCGTTGCAGGCCCATCCACTCGAGCTGGCGCCAGAACTCGCCGAAATCCTCGTCGACAGGCAAGCCGGCCTTGCGTGCGGCCTCCCAGTAGCGCACCGCCCAGTCGAGCTCGCGCTCTTCGTCCCACGAGACGAAGGCGTCGCGCAGCAGCGAAGCGATGTCGTAGCTGATCGGGCCGGCCAGCGCGTCCTGGAAGTCCAGGATGCCGGGGTTAGGGTCGGCGACCATCAGGTTGCGCGGCATGTAGTCGCGGTGAACCGCCACCACCGGCTGCGCCAGTGCGCTGGCCACCAGCGTGTCGCAGACCCCTTGCCAGCGGGCTTGCTGAGCCTCGTTCCACTGGATGCCGAACTCGCGCTGCACGCACCATTCGGGAAAGATCGCCAGCTCGCGCCGCAAGAACGCCTCGTCGTACGGCGGCAGCGCGCTCGCGTCGATCGTCGATTGCCAATGCACCAGGGCGCGGATCGCGTCGCGCATCAGCCGGTTGGCCTCGGCGCCGTCGGCCTCGCGCAGTGCATCGATGTAAGGGCGGGTGCCCAGGTCGGACAGCAGCACGAAACCTTGGTCGACATCGGCCGCCAGCACCTGCGGTGCGTGCAGGCCGGCGGCCGCGATGCGTGATGCCATCGCCAGGAAAGGCCGGCTGTCGATCAACGCCGGCGGCGCGTCCATCACGATCGCGTTGCGGCCGCCCGGGCCGCTGATGCGCAGGTAGCGGCGCACGCTGGCGTCGGCCGAGGCCACGCGCAGGCTGGCCGGTTGCCAGCCCTGGGCCGCGGCCAGTGGCGCCAGCCAGCGCTCGAAAGCGGCCTGGCGCCCGGTGTCGGCCCAGGTGACGAGGTCGGTGGACGACACAGGTGTGGCAGGTGAAGTAGGGGTCGTCACGGATGTCGCGGGCAGGCCATGGATAATCCGGCCCGATTCTAGAGACGCCCCCTGCCTGCTCGCGCGCGATCCGCTTCCCGGTGCTGCGCTGGAGCACCTTCACTGGTGGCCCCTGCTTGCTGCGCCTGCCTCTTCATCGCCTTCGGGCCACGATCCCTCTTTCTCGCCCTGCTGCCGCCTGGAGCGTGTTGGCTTCGGCCTGCGCGCTGGCCTGTGGCGGCGCGGTGGCGGCCGATGAAGCCCGCCAGTTGCCGGCCGAGCTGACCGCGCGCTCGGTGCGCAGCACGCTCGACCAGGAAACCCTGGCCGAGGGTGAGGTCGAGTTGCGCCAGGGCAACCTGACGCTCAGTGCCGACCTGCTGCGCTACAACGCCGCGACCCAATGGGCCCGCGTGACCGGCCACGTCAAGCTGCGGCGCGATGGTGACCGCTTCAACGGCACCGAGGCCGAGTTCAACCTGGGCTCGCGCGAGGGGTATGTGCTCAAGCCCGAGTACTACTTCGAACGCACCGGCGCCGGTGGGCGCGCGCGCCGTCTCGATTTCGTCGGTGACAAGCGCATGAGTGCGCGTCGAGCCGACTACACCAGCTGCCCGCGCGACGATGGCACCGGCACGCCCGACTGGGTGCTCTCGGCCGACAAGCTGGAGCTGGACTTCGAGAACAACGAAGGCGTGGCCCATGGCGCAGTGCTGCGTTTCCTGGGCGTGCCGATCCTGGCCGCGCCGGTGATCAGTTTCCCGGCCACTGATGCACGCAAGTCCGGCTGGCTGCCGCCGCTGTTCGACAGCGACACCCGCGGCGGTCTGTCGGTGTCGGTGCCTTACTACTGGAACCTGGCCCCCAACTACGACCTGACGACCACGCCGTCGATCGCCTCGCGCCGCGGGTTGGGGCTGGAGGCCGAATTCCGCTACCTGGGCTCGAGCGACGAGGGCCACCTCGATGTCCACACCGTGCCGCACGATCGTGTGGCCGGAAGCGAGCGCCACGCCTACGACTGGGCGCATGCCGGCAGCGTCGGAGGCCACTGGCGCTATGACGCCCAGGTCATGCGCGCGTCCGACGACGATTACTGGAAGGATTTCGCCAACCAGCTGCCGAGCAAGACGCGGCGCCTGCTGACCCAGGCCGGTCAAGCCGTGGGCCACTACGACTTCAGCGCCGACTGGAGCCTGGACACCTATGCCTCGGTACAAGGCTGGCAGGTGCTGCAGGACACCGAGGCCATCCTGCCGCCGTATCAACGGGTGCCGCAGGTCGGCGTGCGCAGCCGAGGGTTGATCGGCGAACCCGGCGCAGAGGGTGGCTTGGGCCTGCGGTGGGAATTGGAGCTGGAGGCCAACCGCTTTGAACTGGCCGACCGGCCGGTGAATGACAATCGGCCGGACGGCTCGCGTGTGCACATGATCGGTGCCCTGTCGCGTCCGGTCGACGAGGGCTGGGGCTGGTTCACGCCGCGCCTGTCGTTCAACGCCGCCAGCTACCGCACCGAGGTGCCGATGGAAGGTGGGCGGCTGGAGGCGCATCGTGCGATCCCGACGCTCAGCGCCGACGCTGGCCTGCGCTTCGACCGTGCGACCGACTGGTTCGGCGCCGGCATGCGGCAGACGCTGGAGCCGCGCCTGCACTACGTCAACACGCCGTGGAAGGACCAGTCCACGCTGCCGCTGTTCGACACCGCGGCGAGCGACTTCAATGCGGCTTCGATCTACGCCGACAACCCCTTCTCCGGCGTCGACCGGGTGGCCGATGCCCACCAGGTGACGTTGGGCGCCACCACCCGTTGGCAAGAGACGGACACCGGCGTCGAGCGGCTGCGCCTGGGCGCAGCCCAGCGCTTCCTGTTCCGCGACCAGCGCCTGACACCGGAGGATGTGCCGGGCGACAAGCGCGTGTCGGACATCCTGCTGTTCGGCTCCGGCTCGCTGTGGCAGAACTGGATCTTCGATGCCAGCGTGCAATATGGTGCTGCGATCGACAAGCCGGTGCGCTCGATCGTGGCCGTGCGCTATCAACCGGCGCCCTTCCACACGCTGGCCGGCACTTACCGCTACGCACGCGATCTGAGCGAACAGTTTGAACTTGGCTGGCAGTGGCCGATCTACCGCGGCGAGTCCAAGCCAGGCGGCAGCGCCTGCCAGGGCACGCTGTACGGGGTCGGCCGGGTCAACTTCAGCATGCGCGACAGCCGCGTCACCGATGCGCTGGCGGGGATCGAATACGACGCCGGCTGCTGGATCGGCCGCTTCGTGGTCCAGAAAACGTCGACTGGCGCGAGCGAATCGACGACCCACTGGATGCTGCAGCTGGAGCTGATCGGCCTGTCCCGGCTGGGCAGCAACCCCCTCAAGGTCCTGAAGGACAATATCCCCGGTTACCAGTTGCTGCGCGACGACGACGCGGCGCCCTTGCCCAAGACGCCCACCCCATGATCGAACCGACCCGTTTCCGCGCCGCCCTGGCCATTTGCGCCGGCCTGCTGGCTGCCACCGCCAGCCTGGCGCAGCAAGCCACCGCGCCGTCCGCCCGATCGGCCGACTACATCGTGGCCATCGTCAACAACGAGCTGGTGACCCAGGTCGAGGTCGACCAGCGCCTGAGCCGAATCAAGCTCGACGGGATCCGCGGCGGCACCCGCCTGCCCCCCGACGAAGAGCTTCGCAAGCAGGTGCTGAATGCGCTGATCGAAGAACGCGTGATCATCACCTACGCCCGCGATGCGGGCATGAAGGTCGATGAGCCTGAGCTGGACCGCGCGGTGGCCAACGTCGCCTCGGCGAACAAGCTCAGCCTGGAAAAGCTGCATGAGCGGCTCAAGGCCGAGGGCATCGACTACACGCGCTTTCGCGCCAACCTGCGCGATCAGATGCTGTCCGAGCGGGTGCGCGAGCGCGAGGTGATCAACCGCATCAAGGTCACCGATGCCGAGATCGACAACGTGATCGCGTCGCGCAAGAACCAGGCGGCCAGCTCGGCCGAGCTGAACATTGCGCAGATCCTGGTCACCGTGCCCGAGAACGCTGGTCCCGACGTGGTGGCCGAGCGACGCGAGAAAGTCATGGCGGCGCTGGCGCGGGTGCGCGGCGGCGAGCCGTTCGAGCTGGTCGCCAAGGCGGTCTCGGAAGACGGCAACAAGGACAAGGGCGGCGAGATCGGCGCGAAGCCGGCCGATCGGCTGCCCGACCTGTTCGTCGACGCGGTCAAGCCGTTGTCCGTCGGCGCCGTCACCACCGAGCCGGTGCGCAGCGGCGCGGGCTTTCACATTCTGAAGCTGCTGTCGCGCAGCGATGCGCCTGGCGTGTCGGTGACGCAAACGCGCGCTCGCCACATCCTGCTGCGGCCGTCGGCGGCGCTGTCGACCGACGCGGCGCAACGCCGGCTGGCCGAGTTCCGCGACCAGATCCAGGCCGGCAACCGCAAGTTCGAAGACCTGGCGCGCCAGTACTCGGAAGACGGCAGTGCCACCAGTGGTGGCGACCTCGGCTGGGCTGCCCCGGGCAGCTTCGTGCCCGAGTTCGAAGAGACGATGAACAAGCTGCCGCCGGGTGGCCTCTCGGCGCCGATCGTGTCGCGCTTTGGCGTGCACCTGATCCAGGTGATCGAGCGCCGCCAGGTGGCGGTCGATCCGAAGGAGTTGCGCGAGCAGGCGCGCAACGTGCTGAAGGAGCAGAAGTTCGAGCCGGCCTACCTCGAGTGGGTGACCGAGCTGCGCTCGCGGGCCTACATCGAGATGCGCGAGCCGCCGCAGCAATGACGTGCCAGGTTGGGTCGAAGCGGGGGGACGAATACCGCGCCGTTTCAAGCCGGCCCACACGCGCCTGGGAGATCGTCCGAGGCACACCTCGGACGAAGGGCTGACATGAAACACCAGGCGCGCAAACGCTTTGGCCAGCACTTCCTGACCGACGGCTACATCATCGACTCGATCGTGCGCGCGATCGACCCGCGTCCGGACGAGCCGGTGGTCGAGATCGGCCCTGGACTGGGCGCCTTGACCCAACCGCTGCTGGCGCGCTGCAAGCAGCTGACCGTGGTCGAGCTGGACCGCGACCTGGCCGCGCGGCTGCGCAAGACGCCAGGGCTGGACGTGGTCGAGTCAGACGTGCTGAAGGTCGATTTCGGCGCCTTGGCCGACCGCCTCGGAAATCGGCCTTTGAAGGTGGTGGGCAACCTGCCCTACAACATCTCGACGCCGATCCTTTTTCACCTGCTGCCTTGGGCCGACCGGGTGAGTGAGCAGGACTTCATGCTGCAGAAGGAAGTCGTCGACCGCATGGCGGCCGGGCCAGGCAGCAAGACCTATGGCCGGCTGTCGGTGATGCTGCAGTGGCGCTACGACATCGAATCGATCATCGACGTGCCGCCGGAGTCTTTCGACCCGCCGCCGCAGGTCGATTCGGCGGTGGTGCGCATGGTGCCGCTGCGCGACTTCGCGCCGCTCGACATGGCCCGCTTCGAGGCGCTGGTGGCAGCGGCATTCTCGCAACGCCGCAAGCTGCTGCGCCATTCGCTCGGCCGCTGGCTGGACGAGCAGGGCTTTGGCGGCAGCTTCGACCTGCAGCGCCGGGCCGAAGAAGTGCCGGTGGCCGAATTCGTCGCCCTGGCCCAGGACTTGTCCGCCTGAAGGCCGGGCTGCCGTCACTGGCAGCCGAAGACCCCGTTCAGCGCCGGCAGCGGATGTCTGTCTTGAAGTAGCGCTGCGACAGCTTGGCGTACTCGCCGTTGGCGAGCAGCTCGGTCAGCGCCTGGTTGAAGGCCTGGGCCAGGCTGGCGTTGTCCTTGGCGACCGCCGCGGCGTTGTGTTCGATGAACAGCATGCCGCCCATCTTCAGGCTCTTGCCTTCGGCGGTGCTCAGCGCGGCTCGGGCCACCGCCGGATCGGTCACCCAGGCGTCGACGCGGCCGCCCAGCAGCGCGGCGCGGGCATCGGTGTCCTGCGGGTAGTTCTTGACGCCCTTCACGCCTTGCAGCTTCTGCGCCTCGTCGAGGAAGGTGGTGCCGGTCTGCACCGAGATGGTCTTGCCGATCAGTTCCTGGCTGGAGGCAATGGGCGTCTTCGTGCTGACGATGACGCCGCCGCCGCAGAAGTGCGGCTGGGTGAAGGTCACCGCCTTCGCGCGTTCGTCGGTGACCGCGTGGCCGGCGATCACCAGGTCCCAGCGGTCCTGGGCCAGGCCGGTCAGCAGGCCGTCGAAGGCCAGCGTCTTCCATTCGATCGCCAGCCCCATCTTCTTCGTCACGGCTTCAGCGAGGTCGATCTCGAAACCGGTCAGCTTGGCGCCCTCGAAGAAGTTGTAGGGCGGGTACTGGCCCTCGGTGGCGACGATGATCTTGCCGGACTTCTGGATCGCGTCCAACGGGCGGGCCGGCGCGAGGGTCCAGGTCAGCATCAGGGTCAGGCCAGCGGCCAGCAGTCGGATCGGGCTCATCGTGCGTACTCCTCGTTCAATGGGTGCACCGAACCATAATCTGCGGGCCGCGCGGCTTCCATCTCCCGTTGGGGATACGCGCTTCGCCTCTTCGCCCTCGATGAACCCTTCCCCCCGCCTCGGCCTGTCGCTGGATGCCGCGCTGGCCGCGTTGCTCGCGCGCATGACCGAGGCCATCGGCGAAGCGGGTTTTTGCGATGCGGCGCTCGACCTGCTGGGCGCCGTCTGCATGGCCGACTCGGGCGGTGCGATGCTGTTCTTTCGCGACCAGCGGCCGCGCCGGTTGCTGCACCGTTTCAACCCGGCCGAGCGCTCGCTGCCCGAGGCGTCGTACCTCGAAGGGCCTTATGCGCTGGACCCGATGTACCAGCGCTTCCTGGCCGGCGCCGGCAGCGGTGTGTACTGGCTGCGCGACATCGCGCCGGACGATTTCTTCGCCAGCGAGTACCACCGCCAGTTCTACTCGCGCATCGGGCTGTCCGACTCGATCGACATGGTGTGGCGCATCGACGAGGACAGCGCGCTGCTGTTCTTCATCGAGCGCAGCGCGCGCCACCCCGGCTTCGTCGCCGCCGATGTGATGGCGCTCGAGCTGGTGCGGCCGATCGTCGCGGCGGCGTCGGCGCGTCACCTGGCGCTGACGCACGCCAGCAGCGGCCCCGAGGCCGACACGCTGACGCACCGCAAGGTGCAGAGCACGATCGATCATTTCGCCCGTTCGCTGCTGACGCAGCGCGAGCGCGAGGTGCTGTTCCACATGATCAGCGGCTACTCGGCCGCGGCCACCGCCGAGCGGCTGGCGACCAGCGAGGGCACGATCAAGATCCACCGCAAGAACATCCACCGCAAGCTGGACATCGGCTCGCAGGCGGAGCTGTTTTCGCTGTTCATCCAGTGCATCCCGTTCGCGACGCCGGACGCGCCGCGCGACCCGCTGCAGGCCTACCAGAGCAAGCCGGCCAAGGCTTGAGGGCCTAACCCCACAGGGCCGGCGCGGGCGGGTGCACCAGGCCGTCGGCGTAGCGCATCGGCGCGGCGCGGTCCTCGCGTTGCAGCATCGGGCCGTCCAGGTCGACCCAGTCGCACGCCTGCGCGACCAGGAAGGCCGGGGCCATCGCGAGCGACGAGCCGCACATGTTGCCAACCATCAGCTTGAAGCCCAGACGCCGGGCCTCGTGCGCCAAGGCCAACGCCTCGCTCAGGCCGCCGGTCTTGTCCAGCTTGATGTTGACGCACTGGTAACGCCCGACCAGCGCCGGCAGCGAGCGCCGGTCCATGCAGGATTCGTCAGCGGCCAGCGGCACCGGCCCCCGGTAGCCGGCCAGCTCGTGCTCGGCGCCGCGCGCCAGCGGCTGCTCGATCAGCTCGACACCCAGTGCAGCCAGGGCCGGCGCCAGCGTGTCCAGCTGCCCACGCGTCCAGGCCTGGTTGGCGTCGACCAGCAGGCGGGCGGTCGGGCATTCCTCGCGCACCAAGCGCACGATGTCGAGGTGGCGCTCGGCGTCGGCTTTCAGCTTCAGCAGTGGCCAGTCGCGCATCGCCCGCGCCCGGCGCCGCAGCTCGTCCTCGTCACACAGCCCGATCGTGTAGGCAGTGACCAGTGGCTGCCAGCCATCCAGCCCGGCGCTGCGCCAGGCCGGCACGCCGCGCTGCTTGGCCGCCAGGTCCCACAGCGCGCAGTCCAGTGCGTTGCGCGCGCCGCCGTGCGGCAGCCAATCGGCCAGTGCCGCGCGGTCGGGCCGCGCGGCCACGCGCTCGGCCACGGCCTCGACCTGGGCCTGCATCGACTCGGGCGTCTCGCCGTCGTAATCGATGCCGGCCGCTTCGCCATGGCCCGCATGGCCGGTGCCGTCGCGCAGCGTCACATGCACGACGCTTTGCGTGTGCAGCACCTGGCCGGCGATCTCGAAGGGCTCGATCAGCGCCCAGTGCTCGATGGCGCAGTCGATGCCGATCATGGCGCGAGCAGGGCGTCGGCCAGCGCGTCGACGCCGCCGCGCATCGGGTCGACCACCGGCAGGCCCAACTCGGCGCGCAGCCGCGCGGCGTAGGTCGACCAGTCGCTGTCCGACAGCGTCGACGAGTTGATGCTCAGGCCCACGCAGCGGACCGCCGGGTTGGTCAGGCGGCCGGCGCGCAGGTAGGCGTCGATCGCTTCGCCCAGCGGCGGGATCGGGAAGGCCGGGTGGCCCTCGATCGACGCGCGCGACGGGTCGTGGCACAGCACGACCGCGTCGGGCTGCGAGCCGTGCAGCAGGCCCAGCGTGACGCCGGCGTAGGCGGGGTGGAACAGCGCGCCCTGGCCTTCGATGACGTCCCAGTGTTCGGGCGCGGCGGCGGGCGAGAGCACTTCAGCGGCGCCGGCGATGAAGTCCGAGATCACCGCGTCGATCGCGACGCCGCCGCCGGTGATCAGGATGCCGGTCTGGCCGGTGGCGCGGAAGTCGGCCGCCGCGCCGCGCGCGCGCAAGGCATCGGTCAAGGCCAGGGCGGTGTACTTCTTGCCGAGCGCGCAGTCGGTCCCGACTGTCAGCACACGCCGGCCGCTGCGCCTGGCGCCGGTGCCGGCCGGGAAGGGCGTGTCGCTGTGGCGCACGTCGACCAGGCGCACGCCGCGGGCGCGCGCCTGGTCGGCCAGGCGCTCGAAGCTGGACAGGCGGGTGTGCAGGCCGCTGACGATGTCCAGCCCGGCCTCGATCGCCTCTTCCAGCGCGGCCAGCCAATGCGGCGGCAAGGCACCACCGGCCGGCGCGACGCCGATCACCAGCGAGCCGGCGCCTTGTTCGGCGGCTTGGCGCGGCGTCAACGCCGGCAGGCCCAGGCTGACGCCGGCCGCGGGCAGCGCGAACTCGCCCAGCACCTTGTCGCGTGCCCAGTCACGCAGGCCGAAGGCGGTCTTGGCGTCGGACTTGACGCTCACGTCGCCAAGGAAAAGAAGATAGGGTTGGCGCAGCTGCAGCATGGCGTTCTCGCGGTCTCAAGGAAACGAAGGGCCGCTCCCGAGTTCCTTGATCCCCTCGGGGGCGGGCTCGGCTTGCCGAGCCCTGGGGCGCTCGGAAGTGAGGAGGCGGCGCCAGCATAGGAGCAAAGAAGGCGCTGCGGCACAGCGCGCGCGGCGGCCTATTCCCAAGGGGATAGATGGGCCGCGCAGGGTGCAGCAAGGCGTCGTGCCGGGACGACTGGGCCTACCACCGCAGGAGTAGCGCGGCCGCAGAAAAGCGGTTCCGAAAATGACAAAGCCCGCCAGAAGGCGGGCTGATGTCACTTCCAGCGGCTGTCGCGGAACCGGCGTTGCCGGGCCGCTGACAGTGCCCCCCTTGAGGGCGAAGCGCCACAGGCGCTTCGGGGGTGGGCCAATTTAGGCCGCGTTGAGCCACATCGCGGTGTCGAACGCGCTGCTCATCATTGGCATGTTCATCCCGAAGTTCGGGTTGATGCCTGTCTTGGTGCTGGCCTTTGCAGCCGGCTTGGTTTCGTTGGGGGCCGTTTCCACCGCCCGCTCCCATGACCCGTTTTCTTGGGAGCGGGCTACTGAAAAGAATAAAAACACCTGAAGGGTATTTTTCGTTCCGCCCAAAAGTCTGCCGCATCGCGGAACACGTCGAGCAGTTGCTCGCGTGATTCACGGTCGAAGCGTGTGTTGTCGGGGATCTGCTCCAGAACGACCACGAAGCCGGGCTGGATGCCGGACTTGTGGACCAAGTCGGTCATGCAGTCGAACAGCGCGTCCAGGTTCTTGCCGAAGTGCTGCGGAAACAGGAACGATGTCGCTATGCCGTCAAGCACCTCTTGTTTGGACTGCGCCTCGGTGAGGTTGGCGTACAAAAAATGCTGGCCCACTTCCTGGGCCGAGCGCATCAGGTCATCGACCCGATACGCGCGTATCGCCTGCACTATGTTGGGACGGACGGTCTGCAAGAGCATGGTCGCGTTCCTCCTTGGTCAACAAAAAATCCGGTCGTTCGTACCCGCTTGCTCAACTGCCGCACCCGTCAGGGTGCGATGCGCTTGAAGCTTGCGTAATGGTCTTCGGTATAAAAACAGGCTTCAGGTTCCCGCGGTTGACGGCCGCCGCAAACGATGCGCCGCGCGCCCCGGTCATGTGAACCCGGCGTGCGCACGGTGTACTCGTGGTAAAAACCTCGTGGTTGGCGCGGCAGCAGTTGCTCTCGGTTGCCGAACACGATGCCGTCCTTCTCGTAAGGGAACGGGCCACCGGAACGGACCAAGCGCTCGGTTTGCTGCGCCTCCACCGGCAGGGCCGCAAGCGACACCGTACCGATCACCGGGCGAGCAGCGGGGCTCAAAGAGCCATCGCCGGAACTCGCCGCAGCGCTGAAGTTCACCAACGCGACGCCACTCAGCAGGCCCGCTGCTGCGACGGTGAGGCCCCACTTTCGCAAGGACCCTCCCACCAGCAGTGGACCAAAGTACGCCACGGGTTTACCCTGAAGACTTAAACACGAATGCTACCCGATGGGCAGAAAAACCACAAGGCCACTGCCCCAAAATGAGGCAATGACCTTGTGGTTGAGTGTCCGCTAACTTCGTGAAAAGTTTTGCAAATTCAACGAAGTAGCGCGGTGACGCGGGGTTTTTTCAGCGTGCGGCGTTGACATCCGCGACGGTCAATGCCGTCATGTTGACGATCCGGCGCACCGTCGTCGATGGCGTCAGGATGTGCACCGGCTTGGCCGCACCAAGCAGCACCGGGCCGATCGCGATGCCGCCGCCGGAGGCTGTTTTCAGCAGGTTGTAGCTGATGTTGGCGGCGTCGATGTTGGGCAGCACCAGCAGGTTCGCTTCGCCCTTCAAGGTGCTGCGTGGCATCAACTCTGCGCGGTAGGTCGCATCGAGCGCAGCGTCGCCGTGCATCTCGCCGTCGACCTCGAGCCACGGCGCGGCCTGCTGGATCAGCGCCAGTGCTTCGCGCATCTTGACCGCCGAGGGCTGGTTGCTGGAGCCGAAGTTCGAGTGCGACAGCAGCGCAGCCTTGGGCTGGATGCCGAAGCGGCGCATCTCCTCGGCCGCCAGGATCGTGATCTCGCACAGCTGCTGGGCCGTCGGATCGTAGTTGACGTGGGTGTCGACCAGGAACACCTGGCGCCCCGGCAGCAGCAGCCCGTTCATGCAGGCAAAGGTGTTGACGCCCGGGCGGCGGCCGATGACCTGGCCGACATGGTTCAGATGCAACTCGGTCGAGCCCCAGGTGCCGCAAATCAGGCCGTCGACCTCGCCCTTGTGCAGCAGCATGCTCGAGATCAGCGTCAGCCGGCGCCGCATCTCGATCTTGGCCAACTGCTCGGTCACGCCGCGCCGGTCCATCATCTGGTGATAGGTCTGCCAGTAGTCGCGGTAGCGCTGGTCGTCGTCGATGTTGACCAGCTCGTAGTCGCGCCCTTCCTTCAGGCGCAGGCCCATCTTCTCGATCCGGGCCTGGATCACGCTGCGCCGGCCAACGAGCCAGGGCTGGGCCAGGCCTTCGTCGACGACGACCTGCACCGCCGACAGCACGCGCCGGTCTTCGCCCTCGGCATAGGCCACCCGCTTGGCCAGGGCCTTCTTGGCGATGGTGAAGATCGGCTTCATCAGCGTGCCGGACGCGTAGACGAAGGTCTGCAGCTTGTCGCGGTAGGCGGCCAGGTCGGCGATCGGGCGTTGTGCGACGCCGGAGGCGCGTGCTGCATCGGCCACTGCCGGTGCGATCTGCATCATCAGCCGCGGGTCGAACGGCTTCGGGATCAGGTACTCAGGCCCGAACGACAGCGTGGCGCCGGCGTAGGCCGTGGCCACCACGTCGCTCTGTTCGGCCTGGGCCAGCTCGGCGATCGCACGCACCGCGGCGATCTCCATCTCGTCGTTGATCGTCTTCGCGTGGCAATCGAGCGCGCCGCGGAAGATGTACGGGAAGCACAGGACGTTGTTGACCTGGTTCGGGTAGTCGGTGCGGCCGGTGGCCATGATGGCGTCGTCGCGCACCGCCTTGACCTCTTCCGGCATGATTTCCGGCGTCGGGTTGGCGAGCGCGAAGATCATCGGCTTCGGCCCCATCGCCTTGACCATCTCGGGCTTCAGCACGCCACCGGCCGAAAGGCCGAGGAACACATCGGCACCGACGATCACCTCGGCCAGCTTGCGCAGTTCGGTGACTTGCGCGAACTCGGCCTTGTCGGGGTCCATCAGCTCGGTGCGGCCTTCGTAGACCACACCCGCCAGGTCGGTGACCCAGACGTTTTCCTTCGGCAGGCCGAGCTTGAGCAGCAGGTTCAGGCAGGCCAGCGCCGCGGCGCCTGCACCCGAGGCCACCAGCTTGATGTCCTTGATGCTCTTGCCGACGACCTTCAGGCCGTTCAGCAGTGCGGCGCCGACGACGATCGCGGTGCCGTGCTGGTCATCGTGGAAGACGGGAATCTTCAGCCGCTCGCGCAGCTTGCGCTCGACGTAGAAACAGTCCGGCGCCTTGATGTCTTCGAGGTTGATACCGCCGAAGGTGGGTTCCAGCGCGGCAATGATGTCGACCAGCTTGTTCGGGTCTTTCTCGTTGATCTCGATGTCGAACACATCGATGCCAGCGAACTTCTTGAACAGGACGCCCTTGCCTTCCATCACCGGCTTGGACGCCAGCGGGCCGATATCGCCCAGGCCCAGCACCGCGGTGCCGTTGGTGACCACCGCAACCAGATTGCCGCGCGAGGTGTAGCGGAACGCGTTGGCCGGGTCTTCGACGATCTCTTCGCACGCCGCGGCCACACCCGGCGAATACGCCAGCGCCAAGTCACGCTGGTTGATCAACTGCTTGGTCGCAGTGATGGCCACCTTTCCCGGCGTCGGGAACTCGTGGTATTCCAGCGCGGACCGGCGCAGTTCGGCTCTTTTTTCCTCGAAGGTCGGCATGGGGCGGTCCTCGCGCAGCGTGGGGGGGCGGATTGTAGGAGGCGAGCTCTGACAGTTTTGACAGCTTCGCCCTGCAGTGTCGCCAAGCGGGCAGGCCCTGGGCATGCGCGAAACTGCTTACGGCCGGGCTCGAGGGCCCCACCATACTGCGCCCGATGAACTCCCCCGCCGCCAGCGCCCCGCCGCCCGAGCCGCCACGTGCGCGCCGCAGCGTGCGCTGGCTGCTTTGGGGCGCGCTGGTGGCGCTGCTGCTGGTGGCGCAGTCGCTGCTGGTCGGGCTGACCCTGAGCTACGAAGAGTCCCGTGCGCAGGACCGGGCCGATGCCGTCGCCGCCGCGGCCTCGGGCGAGATGCGGCGGCTGGTGCAGCGCAGCCTGCAAAGCGCGCAGTCGCTGACCTGGAACGACCCGCCGCCGACACAGTGGCACTACGACGCACAAGAGATGCTGCGCCAGCGGCGCGAGTTCCTGCGCATGGAACTGCGCGACAGCGACCTGAAGGTGCTCAACGCCGTCGAGACGCCGTTTCGCTCGCCGGTGTTCAGCACCATGGCGCGCTCCGATCTGGAGATCGAGATGCACCCGGCCTGTGCCACCGCGCGCCGCGTCGCATCGCCGCAGTTCTCGCGCTCGTACTTCGTGCCGCAGGCCGGTGGGCTGGGCCTGGAGGTGGTGGACCTGTGCCTGCCGCTGGACCGCGCTGGCCACGCCAGCGGCTACATGATCGCGACGCTGGCACTGGGCCAACTGCTCGAAGATGCCGCCAATGCCGCCGGGGCGAACGACCACGAGTTGTCGCTGGTCGAGGCGGACGGCACACGCCTGGTGCGGGCCGGCCCGCACCGCGGCACCGGCGTGTTCCTCGCGACCCGGCTGGTCGACCTGCCGGGCAACTCGCTGCAGCTGCGCGCCGACGCGGTGCAGGGCCGGCCCGGCCTGATCCCGAACCTGACGCTGGCGCTGGTGGTGGGCTTGTCGCTGCTTCTGTTCGGCCTGGTCGTGGTGCTGGCGCGCGACGTGCGCCGGCGCGCGATCGCCGAGACCGCGCTGGCCGAGGCGCTGGCGTTTCGTCGTGCGATGGAGGATTCGCTCGTCACCGGCCTGCGCGCGCGCGACGTGCGCGGCCGGGTCACCTATGTCAACCCGGCGTTCTGCGCGATGGTCGGCTTTGACGCGCACGAACTGGTCGGCTGCGACCCGCCGCCGTACTGGCCACCCGAGCGCATCGACGAATACCGCCGCCGCCAGTCCGAACGCCTGACCCTGACGCGTGACCTCGCGGCCCAGCGCGAAGGCTTCGAGACGCAGTTCATGCGCCGCAACGGCGACCGATTCCCGGTGATGATCTACGAAGCACCGCTGCTGGACCGCGTCGGTCACCACGCCGGCTGGATGAGCGCGGTGCTCGACGTGAGCGCGGCGCGGCGGATGGAAGAGCTGTCGCGCCAGCAGCAGGAGCGGCTGCAGGCGACGGCGCGGCTGGCCACTGTCGGCGAGATGGCCTCGTTGCTGAGCCACGAGTTGAACCAGCCGCTGGCCGCGATCGCCAGCTACGCCACCGGTTCGTTGAACCTGGTCGCCGATGCCGAGCAGCAGCCGGCCACCGCCGCCGATACCGTGTCGATGCTGCGCCAGGCGCTGGAGCGTATCGCTGAGCAGGCCGAGCGCGCGGGCCGCGTGATCAAGAGCGTGCACGGTTTCGTGCGGCGGCGCGAGCGCTCGCGCGAGGCGATCGGCGCTGACCTGCTGATCGAGGCCGTATTGCCGTTGGTGCGGCTGCAAGCGCGCAAGAGCGGCACCCGGATCGAGGTCGAATGCCCGAAGCCGGCGCCGCGGGTCTGGGCCGACCGCACGATGATCGAGCAGGTGCTGCTGAACCTGACGCGCAACGGCATCCAGGCGATGGAAAGCGAGGCAACGCCGCTGGACCGGCGGGTACTGACGCTGCGCGTGATGCAGCCGCACGCGCGCTGGGTCCACATGACCGTCAGCGACTGCGGCCCCGGCATCGCGCCCGAGGTGGCCGCGCGCTTGTTCACGCCGTTCTTCACGACACGCGAAGAAGGCATGGGCCTTGGGCTGTCGCTTTGCCGCACGGTGATCGAGCAGCATGGTGGGGCGCTTGATTTCGGCCCGGCCACGCCAAACGGGCAGGGCACCGAATTCCGGTTTACGCTTGCGGTTCCCGACCCGGCCCGGCACGCGGCCGAACGACCCGCCGAATGAACAGCAGCCCCAGCCTGACCTCCCGTTTCGGTTTGCCGATGGTCTACCTCGTCGACGACGAGGACGTGGTGCGCGACGCGCTGGCCTGGCTGCTGCGCACACGGCGCCTGCTGTCCGAAGGCCATGCCAGCGGCGATGCCTTTGCCGCCTTCCTTGCGGCCAAGTCGCCGGCCGACTGGCCCAGCGCGCCCTCGTGCGTGTTGCTCGATGTGCGCATGCCGGGCCTGTCCGGCCTGGCCTTGTTCGACCAGCTGGTCGAGCGCGGTTTCGTCGAGGCGCTGCCGGTGATTTTCTTGACCGGCCATGCCGATGTGCCGACGGCGGTGGCGGCGGTCAAACGCGGTGCATTTGATTTCGTCGAGAAGCCGTTCTCCGACAACGCGCTGGTCGATCGCATTGAGCAGGCGCTGTTGCGCAGTGAGGCGGCGTTGACCCGACGCGCCGACAAGCGCCAGGTCGAGCGGGCGCTGGCCGAGCTGACCGAACGCGAACGCGAGGTGATGAACCTGGTGGTCGAGGGCAAGCCGAACAAGCTGATCGCCGACGCGCTGGACATCAGTGTGCGCACGGTCGAGGTCCATCGTGCAAGGGTGTTCGAGAAGATGAACGTCAAGTCGGCCGTCGAGTTGGCCAACATGCTGCACCCGTTGCCGGGGCACCGGCAGCCCCCGCCTTGATTCCGGGCCGACAATCCGTGGCATGGCCCTCGGTGAATTCGACCTGATCGAAAAGTACTTCCGCCCGCCGGTGCAACGCGCTGCGCTGGGTGGTGGTGACGACTGTGCGCTGCTGGTGCCGACACCCGGCATGCAGCTGGCGGTGTCGACCGACCTGCTGGTCGAGGGCCGGCATTTCCTGTCGACAGTCGCACCCGATCGGCTGGGCCACAAGGCGCTGGCGGTCAACTTGAGCGACCTGGCCGCCTGCGGTGCCGAGCCGCTGGCCTTCACACTCGCCTTGAGCCTGCCGCGCGCCGATGCGGCGTTCCTCGCGCCCTTCGCATCCGGCCTGCTGGCACTGGCCGAGCAGCATGAGATCGAACTGGTCGGCGGCGACACGACCGCCGGCCCACTGATGATCGGCATCACCGTGTTCGGCGAGGTGCCCGAGGGGCTGGCGCTGCTGCGCAGCGGTGCGGCGCCGGGCGACGAGCTGTGGGTCAGCGGCTGCCTGGGCGATGCGCGGCTGGCGCTCGAGGTCTTCCGCGGCCACGCCGAGCTGCCGGGCGACGCCTTCAGCGCGGTGCGTGAAGCGATGGAGCGGCCGCAACCGCGTGTCGCACTGGGCCAGGCGCTGCGGGGGGTGGCGAGTGCGGCGATCGACCTGTCCGATGGCCTGCTGGGCGATCTGAGCCACATCCGCCGGCGTTCGGGCGTCGGCGCTACCGTGTGGCTCGACGCGCTGCCGCGCAGCGCCGCGCTGTCGGCCCAGCCGCAGGCCTTGCAGCGCGAATGCCTGCTGGCCGGTGGCGACGACTACGAGCTTCTCTTCACCGCGCCGGCCGGCGCTGCCGATGCGGTGCGCGCCGCGGGCCTGGCCAGTGGCACGCCGGTCACCCGCATCGGCCGCATCGAGCCAGCCGCAGTGGGCATGAAGGTGTTCGCCGAAGCCCATGGCCGCGACCCGCTGGACCTGTCGGCCTTCGCTGGCTTTGACCACTTCAAGAGCTGATGAACCACGACAACTTGCCGGTCGAGGACGCGCAGGTGCGGGCCGAAACACCCACCGGCGCACCGGGCCGCGGCCCGGTGATCGACAACGGTGCGCAGCCACCGCGCCGGGCCAGTGTGCGGCTGATGCTGTCGCACCCGGCGCATGCGTTCTCGCTCGGTTTCGGCAGCGGCCTGTCGCCGGTGGCGCCGGGCACTGCGGGCACCTTGTGGGCCTGGTTGGCCTACACGGTGGTCAGCGTCTGGCTCTCGCCGCTGGGCTGGGGCCTGGTGCTGGCCGGCGGCACGCTGCTGGGCGTGTGGGCCTGCACCCGCACCGCGCAGGCGCTGGGCACCAGCGACCCGAGCGCGGTGGTGTGGGACGAGATCCTCGCGTTCTGGGCCGTCCTCTGGCTGCTGGCGCCGGCCAGCTTCAGCCAGCAGCTGGTGGCGTTCGCCTTGTTTCGTTTCTTCGATGCGGTCAAGCCGGGGCCGGTGGGTTGGGCGGACCGTCTGTTCAAGCCGGCCGCCGGCCAGCCGCCGGGTTGGCGCCAGGGGCTGGGCATCTTGCTCGACGACGCGGTGGCGGCGCTGTGCACGTTGCTGGTGCTGGCGCTGTGGCGCGTGTTGATCGGCTGAAGGAAAGCGACGATGCCTTTGTTGCTTGGTGACGATGCCCTGGCCGAACGCGTGGCCGCCTTGGCCGATGCACTGCGCGGCCAAGGCCTGCGCATCGCCACCGCCGAGAGCTGCACCGGCGGCCTGATCGCCGCGCTGTGCACCAGCCTGGCCGGCTCCAGCGACTGGTTCGAGCGTGGCTTCGTCACCTACAGCAACGCGGCCAAGACCGAGGCGCTGGGTGTCGATGCGGCGCTGATCGATGGGCACGGCGCGGTCAGTGAAGCGGTGGCGCTAGCGATGGCCCGCGGTGCGCTGACGCACAGCGCGGCCGACCTGGCACTGGCGGTGACTGGCATTGCCGGACCGGGCGGTGCGACACCGGGCAAGCCGGTCGGTCTGGTCTGGCTGGGCTGGGCCTGGCGTGACGGTGCTGAGGTGAAGGCCGACGCCGCGCAGCAGGTCTGGCCTGGTGACCGCACGGCGGTGCGTTCGGCCACTGTTCAGTGGGGCCTGGAGCGGTTGCTGGTGTTGGCCGCCGGCCGCAAAGCGCGCTGATCGAACGCACTCGGCGCCAGCACGGTGGCCACCGCCGGGTGGCCAGGGCTGGTGTGGGTGGCCCATTGCGGCTCGTTGCTGGCCGGCGCCGGCTTGGCGAACAGAAAGCCTTGCTGCCAGTGGCACCCGGCCTCGGTCAGGGCATCGCGTTGGGCTTCGGTTTCGACCCCTGAGGCCACGACACCGACCCCGAGGCTGCGCGCCAACTGCACGATCGCATTCACCGTCGCGCAGGCGTCCTTGTCTTCGGGCAGCCGGCTGACCAGCGTCGCGTCGATCTTGATCTTGGCCGGGTGCAGTTGGCCCAAGCGTGACAGCGACACCATCGACGAGCCGACGTCTTCCAGCACCAGCGACACGCCGAGCTGGCGCAACTCTTCGACCCGAGCCTGGGTGAACTCGGGGTCGTCCATCAGCGAGTGGCTCGACAGCTCGAGCTCGAGTTCGCCCGCGCCCAGGTGGTGGTCTTGCATCATGCTCGCCAGCAGGCGCGGCAGCTGCTCATGGCGGAACTCGCCGGCGCTGAGGTTGACCGCCATGCTGCCGGTCTGCATGCCGGCCGCCTTCCATTGCGCCAGCTGTTCGCACGCACTGCGCAGCGCGTGCTGGCCCAGCGCGTGGATCTGGCCACACTCTTCGGCACGGTGGATGAAGCGCGCCGGCGGCAGCAGGCCCTGGCTCGGGTGTTGCCAGCGCAGCAGCGCCTCGGCGCCGACGGCGCGGCCGGTGTGGGTGTCGATCACCGGCTGGTAGTGCATGAGCATTTCGTGCCGCGTCAGCGCCATCGCCAGCTCGGCGTCGCTGCCGGGCTTGGGCGTGTTGGGCCGCTGCGCTTCGCGGTACAGCACATAGCGGCCGCGGCCGGCGGCCTTGGCGCGGTACATCGCCTGGTCGGCATGGCGCAACAGGTCGTCGAAGTTGCCACCATCGGCCGGGAACATGGCCACGCCGACGCTGGCCGAGACCTGCATCTGGACCGACTTGTCCGGCAGCGGCACCGGGCCTTCGATCGCGTGGATCACGCGCAGCGCGGTGTGGGCGATGGCCTCGCCGCCCTTCACGTCCGGCAACAGCGCAATGAACTCGTCGCCCGACAGCCGGCCGACGATGTCCGAGCCACGCATCACCTGGCGCAGGCGCTGGCCCAGCGTGCGCAGCAACTCGTCGCCGGCAGGGTGGCCGAGCGTGTCGTTGATGTGCTTGAAGCGGTCGAGGTCGATGAACATCAGCGCCATCGACTGCTGCGAGCGCTTGGCCACCGCCAACGCATGGTCGAACAGCTCGCGGAACAGGCGCCGGTTCGGCAGGCCGGTCAGCTGGTCGACCATCGCCATCCGGTGCAACTCGGCGTTGCTGCTTTCCAGCTCGGTCAGCAGGCTGTCCAGCCGGTCGTGCGCCAGGTTCAGGTGCTGGCCCAGCACCCCCAGTTCGTCGTGGCGCAGCCAGTCGATGCGCGGCGCGGCGCGCGCGTCGGGCTGGGCCATTGCACTGGCTTGGCGCTTCAGGCGGTCGATCGGCCGCAGCAGGCGCCAGTTCAGCACCCACAGCAGCACCAGTGCGCCCAGCACCACTTGCGCCGCCACCAGCCGCATCAGCGCGGCCTGGCGATCGTTCAGCAACTGGTCACGCACGCGGGTGTCGAAGCCGAGCCGAAGGCTGCCGATCGTCTGGCTGCCGGCGACGATCGGCCGCTCGCGCCAGATGACGTGGGCGTTCGACGCGCAGGGCCCGACCGGTGCGATGCCGCCCGTGCCGCCGACACCGCGCAACTCGAAACCGCAGACCAGCGGGTCGCGCAGCGTGGCGGCCTGCAGCGTCGCCAGCTCGGCCGTCTGACCCCGGTGCCAGGGCTCGGCGACCGCGGCCGCCACCAGCTCCAAGGCCTGTTCGCGCCGGCGCTCGACCAGCGGGTCGATCTGATCGCGCGCGGTGCGCGCGTCGGCCCACAGCATGCCCACGCCGGCAACACGACGCCGGCGACGATGGCGGCCAATACCGTCATGCGGATCGACACGTTGGGCCAATGCCAGGGGCGTGTGGCGGCGCGGTGTGCCTTCTGGCTGGCCGACTTCGATGGGTCTGACCATGCAGCCGAAGCGCCCAGGCGGGCATCCGCGGCGCGGGGCGAGCCCGCCGCCGGGTCGGCAGCCTTTTTTCTTGTTGCTGGCAAGCGCACGCTCCACTCGGTCCGTCACCAGCGGTGCGCGCAGCGCCGCTGGTGCGATGGAATTGTGAACCGGTTAGGCTCGCGGACATGAGTGTTTACCTGTGTGGCGAGCTCGACCCCCCAGAACTCGAAACGTGGCTTCAGGCCCTGCGCGCAGCCCTGCCTGAAGAGCGGATCGAGGCCTCGCTGACGGCGCTGGATTCGGCCACTGTCGACGTGGCGCTGGTGGCCAATCCACCGCCCGGGCAGTTGAAAACGTTTACCTCCTTGCGCCTGATCCAGTCGCTGTGGGCCGGCGTCGATCGCCTGCTGGCCGACACCACGCTGCCGAGTGAGGTGCCACTGGCGCGCATGGTCGATGGCTCGATGGGCGAGGCGATGGCCGAGACCGCGTTGTGGGCGGTGCTGTCGCTACACCGCGGCTTCTTCGACTACGCGCAGCAGCAGCGTGAGCGGCGCTGGATGGTGTTGCCGCAGCGGCGTGCCGACGAGGTGCAGGTGGCCGTGTTGGGCCTGGGGCAATTGGGCCGTGTGGTGGCCGCCCGGCTGGCGGCGCAGGGCTACGTTGTGCAGGGGTGGCGCCAAGGCGGCGGCCTCGGGGAGCCGCTGTCGCTTGCCGCCGTGTCAGTACGCGAAGGCGCCGATGAACTCACGCCCTTGCTGGCCCGCAGCGACATCGTCATCAACCTGCTGCCCTTGACCGACAGCACCCGTGGCCTGTTCAACGCCGCCCGCCTGGCGACATTGAAACCCGGTGCGGCGCTGATCAACCTGGCGCGTGGCGCACACGTGGACGAAAGCGACCTGCTGGCGGCGCTCGACGCGGGCCACCTGTCGCATGCGGTGCTCGACGTGTTCCAGGCCGAGCCCTTGCGCGCCGACCATCCGTTCTGGGCCCACCCGCAGGTGACGGTGCTGCCGCATGCCGCCGCATTGACCGACCCGCGCAGCGCCGCGCAGGTGGTCGCAGCGAACGTGCGTGCGTTGCGCAGTGGCCAGCCGCTGGCCCACCTGGTGGATCGACGCCGAGGGTATTGAAGATCCCTCTTGGGCGAATGACACCTGATGCAACGCATACGGCACCAATAACGTGTCATTGGGACGGCCATCTTCGACGGCGCGTCATCAGCGCTCAGGCCGGTCCGGCGAGGCGAGAGGGCTGTGCAGCCCCCACCTTCAGGCCGCGCTGTTGAGCGTTGAAGCGTCGCTGTGCAACGCCAGGTGCCGCGGCGCGTGGCCGCGCCGGCCGGCGCCACGCGCGGCCGCCACCAGGTCCAGCGTCATCAGCATCAATCGGCGCAGCCCGTCCCAGGCGTCGTCGGGCCAGCCGGGATGGCGCAGGCCTTTGACCAGGCCGTCGCAGGTGCTGGCGGCTTCGACCAGCGTGGCCAGCGCCGCGGCGTCGATGCTCGGCAGCACCGCTTCGAACGCCCGCTCCTTGTCGCCCCAGACGCGGGCTTCGCGCAAGGCCACCGGCAGCGGCTTGCCGCCGGTCATGGCGTCATGGGCACGCTTGAGGGCGCGCACGTCTTCGGCCAGTGTCCAGTGCACCAGCACCGCGGCTTCGCCCTCGGCCTTCAGCCCGTCGAGCATGCGCAGTGCGCGCGCTGCGTGGCCGGCCAGCACCGAGGCGCCGAGCTGGAAGACGTCGAATCGCGCGACGTCCAGCACCGCCGCTTCGATCTGCTCGAAGCTCAGCTCGCCCTCGGGGTGCAGCAGTGAGAGCTTTTGCAGCTCCTGGTGCGCCGCCAGCAGATTGCCTTCGACCCGGTCGGCGAAGAAGGCCAGCGCCTGCTGGCCCGACTCGCCGGCAGCCACACGCTGGCCCTGTCTGGCCAGGCGCTGGGCAATCCAGTTCGGCAGCGCATGGCGCTCGACCGGGTCGACCCGCACGGTGACGCCGGCGCGGTCCAGCGCCAGGAACCAGGCGCCCTGCTGCTGCTGGCGGTCCAGCCGCGGCAGGTGCACGATCGTCAGCACCTCTTCCGACAGCCGGTCGCAATAGGCCTGCAGCGCGGCCGAGCCGTCCTTGCCCGGCTTGCCGCTGGGGATGCGGATCTCGATGATCTTCTTGTCGGCGAACAAGCCCATCGACTGCGCCGCGCCGAGCACACCGCTCCAGTCGAAATGCGCACCGCTGACGGTGAAGACCTGGCGCTCGCTGTAGCCTGCGGCGCGCGCAGTGGCACGCAGCGCATCGGCCGCTTCTTGCGCGAGCAGCGGCTCGTCACCGTGGATGGCGTAGATGGGCTTCAATGCGCCGCGCGTCAACGCGGTGGCGAGTTGGTCGGCGCGGACTTGCATCGTGGCGGGCGACCGAATGCGTCAGCTCGCCGGCCGGCTGGCCGCCTGGCCGGTTGCGGCCAGCATTTGCAGCAGCTGCTGGGCCAGGTCCATCCGCATCTCGCGGACCAGGCCGGCTTCCTCGACCTGCTTGGCCAGCGCGGCGGTCTCGTTGTAGCTCATGTCGCGCGTCAGCTCCAGCTGCGTTTCGGGCAGTTGCGGGCTGCCGTCGGGCCGGTCGAGGCGGAAGCGCAGCGTCAGGCGCAAACGGAATTCACGCACCTGGCCGGCGGCGGTCGACGCGGCGACTGTCTTGTCGAAGCGGTCTTCGATGGCCAGCAGCACGACATCGGCGTCCTTCGGCGATGCGACCACGGTGACGCTGCGCGGCAGCGACTGGCGCAGTGCCTCGGCCATCGGCGAATTCGGCTTGAAGCCGCTGATCGCCAGCTTCGAGAACGGCAAATCGGCCGGCCGGCGCAGCGCGAAGCCACAACCCGCCAGTGACGCGGCCAATGCGCTGCTGCCCAGCGCGGCCAGCAGGAGCGTGCGCCGAGTGATGGTCACCGTCAGACCACCACGTTGACCAGGCGGCCGGGCACGATGACGACCTTCTTCGGCGCCTTGCCTTCGGCGAACTTGACGAAGTCCGGGCTGGCCAGCGCGGCGGCCTCGATCGCTGCCTTGTCAGCCGAGGCCGGCACCTTGATCGCACCACGCAGCTTGCCGTTGACCTGCAGCATCAGCTCGACCTCGTCTTGCACCAGCGCGGCCTCGTCGACCGTGGGCCAGGGGGCGTCCAGCAGATCGCCCAACGCCGCGGCGTAACCCAGATCGGCCCACAGCGCATGGGTGATGTGCGGGCAGGCGGGGTAGAGCATGCGCAGCAACACCGACAGGCCCTCGTGGACCAGCGCCGGCTCGGCCTGGCCGTCGCGCGTGGCGTCTTCCAGCGTGTTGAGCAGCTTCATCGCACCCGAGATCACGGTGTTGTACTGAAGCCGTTCGAAGTCGTGGCTGACCTGCTTGAGCACCAGGTGGATCTCGCGCCGCGTGGCCTTGGCCACATTGCTCGCGACGGCACCGGCGCCCGCCAGCACGGCTTCGCGTTGTTTGAAGGCGAAGGCCCACAGGCGGCGCAGATAGCGGTGCGCGCCCTCGACACCGGCGTCGGACCAGGCCGCGCTGTCTTGCGGCGGGCCGGCGAACATCGTGAACATGCGCGCGGTGTCGGCACCGTAGCGGCCGATGATGTCCCGCGGCTCGACCACGTTGTTCTTGGACTTCGACATCTTCTCGATGCCGCCCAGCGTGACCGGCAAGCCGTCCTCGCGCGCCGTGGCGCCGACGGGCCGGCCCTTGTCGTCGTGCTGGACCTCGACCTCGTTGGGGTAGAACCAACGCTTCTTGCCCGACGCCTCCTCGCGGTAGAAGCTCTCGTTGAGCAGCATGCCCTGGGTGAACAGGCGCGTGAATGGCTCGTCGAAGCTGACCATGCCCATGTCGCGCATGACCTTGGTCCAGAAGCGTGCGTACAGCAGGTGCAGCACGGCATGCTCGATGCCACCGATGTATTGGTCCATCGGCATCCAGTACTTGGTTCCGTCGCCGACCATCGCGCTGTCGTTGCGCGGGTCGCAGTAGCGCATGTAGTACCAGGCGCTGTCGACGAAGGTGTCCATCGTGTCCGTCTCGCGCCGGGCCGGCTTGCCGCAGCTCGGGCAGCCGACCTTCAGAAAGGCTTCGCACTTGTTCAGCGGGTTGCCGGATCCATCCGGGATCAGGTCTTCCGGCAGCACGACCGGCAGGTCCTTCTCGGGCACCGGCACGCTGCCGCAATCGTCGCAATGGATGATCGGGATCGGCGTGCCCCAGTAGCGCTGACGGCTGACGCCCCAGTCGCGCAGGCGCCAGGTGGTCTTCTTCTCGCCCAGGCCCTTGGCGGCCAGCGCTTCGGCGACCTTGTCGACCGCTGGCTTGTAGGCCAGACCGTCGAGCATGCCGGAGTCGACGCAGCGGCCGCGCTGCTTGTCGCCGTACCACTCGGCCCAGGCGCTGGTCGAGTAGGTTTCGCTTTCGACGGCCACGACCTGCTTGATCGGCAGCGTGTACTTCAGCGCGAACGAAAAGTCACGCTCGTCGTGAGCCGGCACGCCCATCACCGCGCCGTCACCGTAGCCCATCAACACATAGTTGCCGACCCAGACCTCGACCTGTGCACCGGTCAGCGGGTGGGTGACGAACAGCCCGGTCGGCCGGCCTTCCTTTTCCCTCAGCGCCAGCTCGGCTTCGGTCGTGCCGCCCTTCTTGCATTCCTCGATGAAGGCGGCCAGCTCGGCATTGCTGCGCGCCGCATGCTCGGCCAGTGGGTGCTCGGGGGCCACCGCACAGAACGTGACGCCCATGATGGTGTCGGCGCGGGTCGTGAACACGTACATGCGACCGTCACCGATCAGCGCCCCGTCGCTGCCGTGGATGTCGTGCGTGAAGGCGAAGCGCACGCCTTCGCTCTTGCCGATCCAGTGTTCCTGCATCAGGCGCACGCGCTCGGGCCATCCGGCCAGATAGTGCGGCGCCGCGGGGTCGGCGACGTTGGCCAGCAGCTCGTCGGCGTACTGCGTGATGGCGAGGTAGTAGCCGGGTATCTCGCGCTTTTCGACTGGTGCGCCGGAGCGCCAGCCGCGGCCGTCGACCACCTGCTCATTGGCCAGCACGGTCTGATCCACCGGGTCCCAGTTGACGACCTGGGTCTTGCGGTAGGCGATGCCCTTTTCCAGCATCTTCAGGAACATCCACTGGTTCCATTTGTAGTAGCTGGGGTCGCAGGTCGCGACCTCGCGGCTCCAGTCGAAGCCCAGTCCCAGCGGCTGCATCTGCGACTTCATGTCGGCGATGTTCTCGCGCGTCCACTTCGCCGGCGCCACTTTCTTGTCGATCGCGGCGTTCTCGGCCGGCAGGCCGAAAGCGTCCCAGCCCATCGGCATCAGCACGTTGCAGCCCTTCATGCGCAGCTGGCGCGCCATCATGTCGTTGATGGTGTAGTTGCGCACATGGCCCATGTGCAGCTTGCCCGAGGGGTAGGGCAGCATCGAGCAGGCGTAGAACTTCGGCTTGCTCGCGTCTTCGCTGACGCGGTAGGCGTCACGCGAATTCCAGTGCGCCTGGGCAGCGCTTTCGACCTCGGCGGGGACGTATTTCTCGTTCATCCGCCGATTGTATGGATGTGGCCCCCTACGGCCTGCGGCCGGTCCCCCCAAGGGGGAGCATTCGCCTTCGGACGGCCCTGCGGCGAACAGCCTCCGGGAGGTGCGGTGAAGGTGCTACTGCGGCGCGCTGGCCGCGGCCGCGCCGGCGGTGATGAAGCCGATGCGCGACAGCCCGGCTTGCTGCAGCAGCCCGATCAGCTCGGCCACGCGGCCGTAGGGCACGTTGGTGTCGGCGCGCAGCTGGACCTCGGTGCCCGGGTCGCGGCCGGCGGTGCGCTCGGCCTGTTCGCGCAGCTGGTCCAGCGTGACCGGCTGTTCAGCGAGGAAGAGCTTGCCCTGGGCGTCGATCGCCAGCGAGATGAACTTCGGTGCTTCGCTTGAGCGGGCGCCTTCGGCTTTCGGCAGGTCCAGCCGCAAGCTGCTGCTCATCAGCGGAGCCGTGATGATGAAGATCACTAGCAGCACCAGCATCACGTCGATCAGCGGCGTCATGTTGATGTCGCTCATCGGGTTGGGTGCGCGTGCGCGCTCGAGGCGGCCGAAGGCCATGGCTAGTCTTTGTGCAGCGCGATCTCGCGCAGGTCGTGCGCGAAGCCTTCGAGCTCGGCCTCGCAGGCACCCAGCCACTTGCCGAACACGTTGTAGGCCAGCACCGCGGGGATCGCCACGGCCAGGCCGGCGGCCGTCATCACCAGCGCTTCGCCGACCGGGCCGGCGACCTTTTCGATCGTGATGCCACCCGAGGTCGCGATGCCCAGCAGCGCGTGGTAGATGCCCCAGACCGTGCCGAACAGGCCGACGAAGGGCGCGGTGGCGCCGACCGAGGCCAGGAAGACCTGGCCCATCTGCAGGTGCGCCAGGCCGGCGTGCAACGCGTCGCGCAGGCGCCGGGTCAGCTGCGACTCAATCGCACCATGCGTTTGCAGCGTGCCGGCGCCGGGCTGAATGAACGCCGCTTCGGCCATCGGGGCGATCACGCCTTCGCGGTCCAGCGCGGCCAGGCGCTCGCGCGCCGCCTTGCGGTCCGGTGCGTTCCAGAACGCGTCGATGCCGCGCCGCAGGTCGACCCGCGCGCGGTGCAGCACCCAGGTCTTCCAGAAGATCAGCACCCAGGCGCCGATCGACATCACCAGCAGCATCAATGCGACCGAGCGGCCGATTGCATCGCTTTGGAACCAGAAGCCTTGCAGACCTTCCATTCAGTGGGCCCCCATCCCGAGCACATCGGCCATCGTGTACAGGCCCGGCGCGCGGCCGGCGAGAAAGCGCGCCGCACGCAGGCTGCCCTGCGCGAACACAGCGCGGCTGGTGGCCTTGTGGCTGATCTCGATCCGCTCGCCGGTGCCGGCGAACAGCACGGTGTGGTCGCCGATGATGTCGCCGCCGCGCACGGTGGCAAAACCGATCGTTGACGGGTCGCGCTCGCCAGTGACGCCTTCGCGGCCGTACACGGCACAGGCCTTCAGGTCGCGGCCCAGCGCATGGGCGACCGATTCGCCCATCGCCAGTGCGGTGCCGCTGGGCGCGTCGACCTTGTGGCGGTGGTGGGCCTCAACGATCTCGATGTCGAAGCCCTCGTTGAGGGCGCGTGCCGCGATGTCGAGCAGACCCAGCACCACATTGACACCGACGCTCATGTTGGGCGCCATCATGATGCCGATGTCCTGTGCGGCGTGGGCGATGTCGGCCTTCTGGGCTTCTGTGAAACCGGTCGTGCCGATCACGATCGCGATACCGCGCTCACGGCAGGCCGCCAGGTGCGCCAGCGTGCCTTCAGGGCGGGTGAAGTCGATCAGCACCTGCGCATCAGCCAGGCCGATCGCGAGGTCGTCATTGACCTTCACGCCGCTGGCGTGGCCCAGCCAGGCGGTGGCGTCCTGGCCGATGCTCGGGTTGCCGGCATGCGCCAGTGCGCCAGCCAGCGTGCAGTCGGGGGCCTGGTGAACAGCCTCGACCAGCATGCGGCCCATCCGGCCGCTGGCACCTGCAACGGCCACTCGGATCATGCGGCCCCCTTGGCCCTGCGGGCCGTCCCCCCAAGGGGAAGCGAGCGGCTTCGGAGCGGCCGGGCGTCGCTCATTGAGCTTCCAGCGGCGGGTAGTTGCGGATCGCGCCCTGGGGCACCGCGGTCGCCGCGGCGGTTTCGACCTTCGGCGGCAGCGGCAAAGCCTTGCGCTCTTCGTCGCTCAGCTCCAGCTTGGGCGCCTCGCCGCGGCTCGGGCGACTGATCGACGCGACGAATTCCAGCTCGCTGGGCAGGTCAGGCGCCTGCACCGACTTGACCACGTCGGCTTCGAACAGCACCACGACCGAACGTTGCTGCGGCTCCGTGCCCTGGCGACGGATCACGAACACGTAGTCCCAGCGCTGGGCGTGGAAGGGGTCGGCCAGCAGCGGCGAGCCGAGCACGTCGCGCACGCGGCTGCGTTGCGTGCCGGGCTTGATCGCGGCGATCTGCTCGCGGGTGACCACGTTGCCCTGCACCACCTCGACCCGGTAGGGCGTGACGACGCTGGTGATGCCGTCGCTCATCGTGCGGGTGATGAGGTTGCAGCCCGTGAGCGCGGCCAGGCCCAGCAGCGCAGCGCTGACGGGGACGATGCGGGGAAGGCGAAACAGGGGCATGGGAGGTACGCGCAAGGGCAAGCGGGCCGGGGGTGCCAGCAGCCGCCAAGACGGCGACTGCGCGAGGCCCCGGCGGAGGCCGGGCTGGCTATGATGCAACGATTCTAGCGGCCTGCCCTGGCCGCACCGGACCGCGAGAGCCAGACCATGTCCACCCATGTCGACGAACTGAAAAGCAGCGGCCTGAAGGCCACACTGCCCCGATTGCGCATCCTCGAGATCTTCCAGAAATCGACGGTGCGCCACATGACGGCCGAAGACGTGTTCAAGGCCTTGCTGGGCGAGGGCTCGGACATCGGCCTGGCGACGGTCTACCGGGTGCTGATGCAGTTCGAGCAGGCCGGCATCCTCGCGCGCAGCCATTTCGAGTCTGGCAAGTCGGTGTTCGAGCTGAACGAAGGCCAGCACCACGACCACCTGGTCTGCCTGACCTGCGGCCGGGTCGAGGAATTCTTCGACCCCGAGATCGAGTCGCGGCAGCGTTCAGTGGCACAGACGCGCGGCTTCGAGCTGCACGACCACACGCTGGCGCTGTACGCCGTCTGCACCAAGACCGATTGTGAGCACCGCCCGGCCGGCGGCGGCGTGCTCAGG
>Ga0307515_10001603_pt1 | contig 50415 bp, 46 predicted proteins | sample 17_EM_MG_FD_194513 | JGI IMG/M metagenome (GOLD analysis project Ga0307515, IMG submission 194513) | Populus trichocarpa ectomycorrhiza microbial communities from riparian zone in the Pacific Northwest, United States - 17_EM | ecosystem: Host-associated > Plants > Roots > Unclassified | place...
CGGATAAATGGGAAACATACGATGGGGTGATCATAAAACGCGACGACTATGCAGGAAACATACGTAGGTTTTTAAAATGGCGTTATAATTTTAACATAAACAAATTGGGCAAACCGGTTGATAAAACCCGTTGGGGAATAACACCGCAAACCGTAAACGCTTACTACTCCGAAATTAATAACGAAATTGTTTTCCCGGCAGGCATACTGCAACCGCCTTTGTTTGATTTAGATGCCGACGATGCCATAAACTATGGCGGCATTGGCAGCATAATAGGACACGAAATAACCCACGGCTTTGACGATAAGGGACGCCAATACGATGCGGATGGAATACTGCGCGATTGGTGGACAAAAAGCGATGCCGACAAATTTAAAGCACGTACCAATCAATTAGTAGTGCAATACAATAGCCTCACGGTACTGGATACATTGCATGTAAATGGCCGGCTAACCCTTGGCGAAAACATTGCCGACCTGGGCGGCTTGAACATAGCGTATGACGCCTTCCTGAAAACAAAACAAAGCCGGTTGGCCAAAACCATCGACGGGTTTACGCCCAATCAGCGTTTCTTTCTGTCATGGGCCCAGGCATGGCGCAATGCTCAACGCCCGGAGGCGATAGCTCAGCGTATTCTGACAAGCCCCTACCCGATTGACCGGCACCGCGCTAATGTCACCTTAACCAATATCAGCGCCTGGTATAAAGCATTTAACATCAGGCCAGGCGATAAAATGTACAAAAAACCGGAAGACAGGGCGGCGATTTGGTAACTGTTAGTAGCAAGTATTGAGTATCAAGTATCAAGATGGAGCCTGCAATCGCAAAGCGTAAACCTGGGGACCAACATTCAAAAAATCTTGCGACTTGATATTCTCCCCAAAAAAAATCTTGATACTTGATACTAACTACTTGCTACTAAAAAGGGCGTTGCCTGCGGCCCGGGGCTATGCTCATACTGCACGGGCCTTAGCCGCATTGGCCGGTATCCGCGCCGATCCCTAACGCAAATTTGCCTGAACCTGGATTCATCAGATTATAGGATTCCCTCAATTTTAAGTCTCATCCCAAGATGGATTACTTGCTCCAGAGGAACAAAAGCTTTGTAGCAGACACACAATCAAAATGTTTTGAGCTCCAGAGGAGCTCCACTTATCAAATATCATCCATGAAGATCTTAAACTCCATTCTGCATTTCCTGCCGCCAAATCAATAAAAACATTGACCGATTTGGTACCTTTATTATTTTTGCAATAAAAATTGGTTACTACAAAAAAAGATAGCAGTAATGCCCCTAAAAAACGACCTTGCTAAACTCGACAAAAAGGCGCTGATTGAAATCATAGCCGACTTGTATAAAAAGAACAAATCGGTGAAAGAGTATCTCGACTTTTATTTTAAGCCAGATGAAGATGGCTTGTTGGAGAAATACCAGGCAAAGGTTTACGAGGCCTTTTACCCAAAGCGGGGGTTCGGCTACAACCTGAAGCAGGGTAAGCAATGCATCAGCGAATTTAAAAAACTGGAACCCTCACCCGAATTGCTGATATCCCTGATGCTTTATTATGTAGAAACAGGCATTAAATTTACCAATCAGTTTGGCGATATAAACGAGGCTTTCTACAACAGCCTTGAAAGTACCTATGCAGCTTCATTAAAACTGATACAAAAAGAAGGTTTACTAAACGAGTTTAAACTACAGGCCTACCAGGTACTTATCGATACCGAAAACATTGGCTGGGGTTTCCATGACGGACTTTCTTATACCTTTTACGATTTTTATTAAACAACTAAGGAGTTTTGGTTGTCCTTTTTTAATCGAGGCCCATCACATGCGCCTCCCACATTCAAATCCAGCCTTGTTGAGGGTTGCGAGGGCCGGGATTGGTTGCGGGGATCGAAATATCAAATCTATTAATTTGCTAACCGGCATTTTCAAATCCTCAAATCATCAGAAATCTGCACATCAAAATATTGTTAATAATTTCCGAACGCCTTCTTTAACCGCTCCTTCATACGCTTTTTAAAATATTCCGGGGCCACAACCATTACCTGGTCGCCATAGCTCAGCAGTTCCATTTCCAGGTCGTAATTAAGGCAAACGTTTAAGGTTACCTGGCGTTGCCCTTCCGGGCCTATGACATCCATATCGCGCTGGCTTTGGTGAAGCGGGTAACTTTTAACATAATTGTACTGGCGTGGCGTAAACTGCAGCACCACCTCTTCAATGCGCTGCCTTTCATCGGGCGATGTAATGCCAAAGCAGTTTCTGAAAACTTCCTGCGGATCGTACGTTTCGGGATAGTCGAACTTCTTTTTGGTGATATCTACCCCTGCCATACGGTCAAGGCCGAAGGTCTTAATTTCCAGGTCGTTCATATCCATGGCCAGCAGGTACCAGCGGCCTTTAAACTCCTTAACAGCATAGGGTTCAACAAGCCGCCGGCTTGCCTTATTATCATCAACTTTCTGATAATCAAACCTTATCAGTAGCCGTTTTTTCATCGCTTTTAGCAATGGCTCAAAATGGGCCAGCCCCAGCGCCTTCCGGTTATCAAAAAGCACATGGCCGGCAAAATTCTCTTCCCGCAAAACCGCGTTCAGCAATTCAAAGGCCTCGATGGATTGTGCCCCAACCTCGGCCGGCGAATTAATGATGCGATACGTATTACCGGCTTTGTTATAGCCAATCATTATCCCATAATTTTCTAATATCGCGCTTTTATCACGCTGAAAATTACGCTCCACATACCGTTGCCCGTCAATCTGCATTTTATCGGCAACATGACCGGCAATTTGCTTCAAAGTAACACCATCCCGCCGTTGCTGAAAAAACGAGATCAGGATAACCTGCCGGATGGTGGGGGTTAAGGCGGACATGGGGGTTAAGCGGCTTTATTAATGTTTACCAGGTTTTTAAACATGCAATATATACCATTAACTAAGCTTTTTTGCAATATTTTTGATAGTATTTAATCCATTTATCCCCCATTTACACTGTAAATGAAAATCATGGCTACACAGTAGTCAACCAGGCCTGCCTTGGCTTTAGGCGTTATGGCCTACCAAAATCAGGCTAAAAATGCCGCCGGCCAAAGCGCCCGCTGTTCCGTTAAAAAAATCGCATTGTTTCATATCCGGGTGTTCCAGTTGCAAAAACAAACCCCATGTACGACAAAACGTGTCGTACATAATAAAATAAAAAACATATTTAACTTATTAATAATCAACTATTTAAACAAAAAACACCAAAGTGTTTCACATTTTTTCATTCAAGTCATTCCATTGCGGAACGGAACACCCCAAACGCACTAAACTTTACAGCCTCCAAACATTCGGACCTTACAACATCTCTGCCAAACAGCTATCTTTGCAGGCGATATGATTATTCAGCAATTTTATGATAAAGGTTTGGCGCATGCATCGTACGCCGTTATCCGCACAGGTAAAATGATCCTTATTGATCCGGCGCGCGATCCACTGCCTTATTATACCCTTGCGGCGCAACACAATGCCGATATTGTGGGCGTTATTGAAACACACCCGCATGCCGATTTTGTAAGCTCGCACCTGGAAATTCACCAGGTTACCGATGCTGTTATATATTGCAGCAAACTTACCGGCGCTACCTATCCCCATGAAACTTTTGATGATGGCGATGTTATCCAGCTGAATGATGTAAAGCTGAAAGCCATCAATACCCCCGGCCACTCGCCCGATTCCATCTGTATTTTGCTTGTGAACGAAGAGGGTAAAGAAACGGCCGTTTTTACCGGCGACACCCTCTTTGTAGGCGACGTTGGCCGCCCCGATCTGCGCGAAAATGTGGGTAACATTACAGCTAAAAAAGAGGAACTGGCCAAACAAATGTACCTGAGCACCCGCCACAAGCTGATGACCCTGCCCAATAATGTAATAGTTTACCCCGCGCATGGACCAGGCTCGCTTTGTGGCAAAAACATGAGCCCCGATCTGCAAAGCACCATCGGCCGCGAACTACAGGAAAACTACGCCCTGCAACTGATGGACGAGCTTACCTTCGTCAAAGCACTTATTACCGACCAGCCATTTGTACCCAAATACTTTGGCTATGATGTAGAGCTGAATAAAGCCGGCGCCCCTAAATTTCAGCAAAGTATTGATAGCATAGTTAAATTCGATGCCGACATTCAATTGCAGGAAAAAATCGCGATTATAGATAGCCGGCCTAAAACGCTTTTCAGTGCCGGCCATATTAAAGGTGCCATCAACCTGCAAAATGGCGACAAATTTGAAACCTGGTTAGGCTCGATATTGCAGCCCGACGAAAAATTTTACCTGGTTGCAGAAGATGACGCTACTGCCGATGTATTGGTAAAAAAGGCCGCCAAAATAGGTTATGAAACCAACATTATGGCGATACAGCTATCGCCCCAAAATATTATCGAAAACCTTCCCGACCTGGATATTGAAGATTTTAAGGCCCGGCCAGAAAATTATACCATCATAGATGTCAGGAATACCAGCGAAGTAAATGAGGGTAAAATATTTAAACAGGCCATCAACATCCCGCTTCCTGAACTGCGGGACCGAATTGACGAGATACCTGTAGATAAACCCATTGTTGTGCATTGCGCAGCGGGTTACCGCTCGGCTGCCGCAACAAGTATTGTAGCCTGGGCGATAAGCGAAGTCCCTGTTTATGACCTTGGCGAAGTTGTAACGGAGTTTGTTGAAAATGTTCATGGTTCTGAAAATGATCATGGTTCATAGATCATAGTTCATGGCGAATTCAGCCCCGTTAACAAGATAAGCTTGCCACCCAATTGATTACCAAACCATGACCTAACCATGAACTATCAACCATGAACCATGAACTAAAAATAGTTACCACCGCCGATGGCTCAAAAACCATTTATAATGCCCAGGTAGGTGAGCTTTACCACTCGCGCAACGGGGCGCTGCAGGAGAGCCTGCATGTATTTGTAAACGCGGGGCTTAACTATTTCCTGGATCAAAATGACACAAAGGAAGTAAGCATATTAGAAGTTGGTTTTGGCACAGGGCTCAATTTTCTGTTGAGCGCCGATGTTTGCACAACTAAGCAAATCAATCTTACTTATACCGGGATTGAAGCATATCCCCTTACGGCCCAGATGATGGGCCAGACCGGTTACGGCAGCTATACCCCTGCTGAATTGTGGGATTCGTATTTAAAACAGTACCCTGAAGCTTTGGCCAGTACTGTGAGCATTAACAGCCACTGCCAGCTGCAAATTGCCAACTGCAAACTATTGGATTTTCAATCCGGCCAGCAATACAACATCATTTATTTCGACGCTTTTGCTGCCTCCCGCCAACCCGAAATGTGGGAACAGCCAGCCATTAGCCATGTTGCCGGCTTTGTAAAGCCAGGCGGTGTATTTGTAACCTACGCCATAACCGGCAATCTTAAACGGATGCTTAAAGCGCTCGGCTTTAAAATAGAAAAAGTGCCCGGCGCTGCGGGTAAACGGGAGATGCTGCGGGCTTTAAAACTTTAAAGCACCACTGTTAAGTCAACAGTACTAAGTCGTAAGTCTAAAGTTGTTTTTTTTCTTTTTTGACTTAGAACTTAAGACTTTGGGCTAAAGACTATCCGTCAATTTATCGATGACTTAACACTACCAGCTTACATAAACCGGAAACCCACGTTAAATTTCAAGGTAAAACCATTATTGGTTGGCAACTCGCGGTAAGCAGCAAACTGGCCCTGGGTGTTGGCGCTCCTGGTTGCATATATAATGGGCCCGCCGCAAAGGGTAAACGCAAAACGCGAATTTGCTGGTGCATAGTTTATAGATGGGCCTACCATTAACCTGGCCCCGCCTTCGGCCTCCTCGGTTTCCCAAAAACCTTCTAAATCCTGCCCCACGGCCTCAAAGCCGCCAAAAAACCGGCCGGCAATATGCCGGTGTACCCCAACACTTGTAACAATATCAAGGCCATCGCGGTTAGTGGCAAAAGCTTTTTCTAACCGCACATTTGCCCCTATCTTCCACCGCGTAACATCGTAAGCGGCTGTTATTCTGCTAAATGCCACATTATCATTATTAAACTCATGCCTGAAACCCAGGCCCGCGCCAATGCGGAAACCCATGGGCTGGTTGCCTCCTATAAAATCGCGCAGCAATTCGGCCTGCTCTAACGTATGTACGCTGCCATTGTTACTAAAACCAGTACCTAAAGTTGCCAAAAAAGTAAATTTTGAGCCCAGGTAGCCCTTTGCAGATATGTTTTGGTCTACACCATCAAAACCTAATGGGGTAACGGTGTGCTCGCCATAACCACCCGAGTAATTTACGCTCCAGTTCCGCCCAGATGGGTTTAAGGTGTTAATGGTAAATAAAAATGGCTGTGGCTGTTCAAGCGTGCTGTTTTGCGGCGTGGTTTGCATCAATTGCTGGGCCTGGCAACATTCAATTATCAACATTAAAAAAAATAAAGGCAGGTAGATTTTCTTGATCATGGTTTTACAGTTATGAGTTGGCCAATAAAGTTAATTAATATTACCTTTAAATTAATACCGGGATAAGTTTGCATTAAAGATGTTATCATACCTTTGCAAAAAACATCGCACATCACTATGCCTTTAAAAGCCCCTGAAACCGCCCCTACCGCAACTATCGCCTTTCAACGCCTGCTGATTATTATGGACGACCTGCGGGCCAATTGCCCCTGGGATAAAAAGCAAACGCTTGAAAGCCTCAGGCACCTCACCATCGAAGAAACCTACGAGTTGAGCGATGCCATTTTGGGCGATGATAAGCAGGAAATTAAAAAAGAGCTGGGCGATATTATGCTGCACCTGGTTTTTTACTCAAAAATAGCATCAGAAACCAATGATTTTGACATCACCGATGTATTAAACGGTGTTTGCGATAAACTCATAAACCGGCATCCGCATATTTATGGTGATGTTGAAGTGCAGAATGAGGAAGATGTGAAACGTAACTGGGAGCAAATTAAGCTAAAAGAGGGTAATAAATCTGTTTTGGGTGGTGTGCCATCGTCATTACCTGCATTGGTAAAGGCCTCCCGTATCCAGGAAAAAGCCCGGGGTGTAGGTTTTGACTGGGAAGAGAAAAACCAGGTATGGGCCAAAGTAGAAGAGGAAATGCAGGAATTTAAAAATGAGTTTAACGCCGAAGACGAAACCACCATCGATCATGAAAAGGCCGAGGGTGAATTTGGCGACCTGTTATTCTCGCTCATTAATTATGCCCGTTTTATTAACATTAACCCCGAGAACGCGCTCGAAAAAACAAACCAAAAATTTATAAAACGTTTTCAATACCTGGAACTTAAAGCACAGGAACACGGCAAGCAGTTACAGGACATGAGCCTTGCCGAAATGGACATTTTTTGGAACGAGGCAAAAAAATTATAAAAATTCAACAACCAGCTGTAGCGTTTGTATATTTATACTCGTAATGGCTACAAATAACAAAAGAAAAATATGAAGCGTATTTTATTTTACCTACTCCCGCTAACGTTGACATTACTTGCAGCCTGCGCCAAAAACTCAGATACATCAGTTATAATATCTGCACCTAAAGGTACTTTTAATGGCCAGTTTAGGTTATTAACCAAAAACTCCACCGGTAAATACGATACTTTAAAAGATTCGATAGTGTTGAAAATGACCAGTAACTATCACTTTGCGGTAACCGCCGATACTACTGTAAAACACGCCGGCAGCCATGGCACTTTCGCTTTTGATGGTTACTATATCCAGTTTAACGATAGCACTTTTAAAGCAAATGTACCACGCACTAAAAATCATTTGGTAGGTGTTTACCAATATATTTACGATGGCACCAACTTTAAAATGTTACGCGCAAGCTCGTCTACCAGCCCGGATACTATAGGCCGTTATGACCTTGTAAAAACTGCAAATTAATTATTATTGTTTTTAACTGAAACGCCGTCGCCGATATTTTGGGGGCGGCTTTTTTGGTAAGCCGGGTACCCCGGCTTGGTAATTTGCCACAACTATTGGTCCGGGTATACGGACTTAATAGAAAATATTTTTTATTTGTATCAATAGGGTTGTTTACTGCGTAAAGGCATTAAAAAACAACACAATATTTAAGCGGAATTAAACACACTTAATGCATCCACCCAAACGCATTACTGAAGAAGAGATCATCAGCCAATGCAAAAAAGGCAGCCTTAAATACCAGGAAATGCTGTATAAGCAGTTTTATGGCTACGCCATGGGTATAAGCCTGCGTTACAGCCTTAACCGCGATGACGCGCTGGAGGCTGTAAATGATGCTTTTATAAAAGTATTTAACGCCGTGCATAATTACAATACAGATAAACCCTTTAAGGCCTGGCTGCGTACAATTGTAGTAAACACCGCCATTGACCGCCGCCGCAAGGACCTGAAATTCCAGTTAAATGTTGAGTTGGAGAATGCCGCGCCCATAAGCAGTAATATGGGTACGGTTGATAATTTAAATGCACAGGACATTTTAAAGATGATGAATGAGCTGCCTGCCATACAGCTTACCATATTTAACATGTACGAAATAGATGGTTATAATCATGATGAAATTGGCAATATGTTAGCTATCCCGGCAAGTTCATCGCGCGTTTATTTGAGCCGGGCTAAAGAACGATTAAGAAAAATATTAAGGCAAGAAGCACAAAACCATGGATGATCAGTTGGATAACGACTTAAAGGACCGCATCAGGGAAGTGTTTGATAATTACGAAGACACCAATGCTGATGAAGGCTGGCTGCTGCTTAGGGAAAAATTCCCTGAGGAGGAGAAAAAGCGCCCCATGATCTGGTTATGGTGGGCAGGCGCGGCAGCCGGTCTGTTGCTATTTTTAGCTATTGGCGTATGGATGCTGGATAATAAACAAACAACAGACACTAATACCGCGGCCATACCAACCGTAAAGCAACACAGCCGGCATCAAAAGGCCGCGAAAGTTGATACCGTTAGCCTGGTAGCAGCTAATACAGGTACAGGCAGCAGTAATTCGGTTGATACCGCAGTATCAGCCCAAAATAGTATTGCCCAAAATCAGGGCAACCCACATAAAAAACCGTCAATAAACAATCCGGCTGTAAATGCTGCTGTCAGCCAAAATAGCGTAGCCGTTTTCAGGCCATCAACCCAAACACCTGTAAATGCTCCTGCGGCTAAACAGCCACCGGTTAGCCAAAATAACAGTGTAAATAGCACAGTTAACCAGTTTGCTACCAAACAGCCCGTTGTTGCCGATAAACAACCAATTATCACCGCCGCACCAGGTAATAAGGCAGATAGTGTTAAACCCACTGTTACTGACGCGGGCAAGCAGCAATACGCGGCAAATCCGGCTGTTGCACCAGCTACCAAGGCTGCTACAACCGTTGTACAACCCAATGCAGTAAACCAGCAGCCTACGCAGGCCAAACCATCATCGGCCAATGCCATAGCAACAATGCTTGCGACTGATAATTTGCAAACCCCAAAGGCAAAAGACAAAACCGCCGATGATAAAAAGGTAAAATTTGGCATCTACGCGGCCACCTTTTTTAACTATGCCAAAGGGAGCGCCAACCAGGTAAATGCCGGGGCTGGTTTTACATCCGATATCAGGCTTAGCAAAAATCTCAAACTTTCTACCGGGGTTGCCTTAGCGCAAAATACGCTAAAATACAACAGCAGCGTACCGCCAACTGCAAGTGCAGCCAATGCGGTAACATTTGCTGCCGTAGCACAGGATAACAAGCTGGTACCAGCTTCGTCGTTCCCGGTGTTTAAAAATTATAATGCCAGTTTGGTGGGGCTTGATGTACCTATCAATTTAAAATATGAATTTAACCCCGAAAAAACAGATGCTTATTTCTCGGCCGGTTTAAGTTCGGGCACGTTTATTAATGAGGCTTATACTACCAGTTATGGCATCCCACATAATTCGTTGCTAAGCGGCGCAACCCAGCAAACATCCGAAGAAACAAACCGACAAAGCTTCAATGGTTTTTATTTTGCCAGAACGCTGAATATATCGGTGGGTGTAGGTACAGCCTTAGGCAAAAACCGCTTAATCATCGAGCCATTTTTAAAATACCCGCTTCAGGGAATGGGTGCGCAGCAGATAAAATTTGGCGCGGGCGGCTTAAATTTGAAGTTTAATTTTGCGGGGGGCAAAAGGTAGAGTTGATTAATTTACTCGTCACAAAAACATATATGACGATATATTGGGCTCTATGACGCTTTGTATGGGTTGATCGACTTCAATTAGCTTCTACATAACTTTCTTCCTAAGGGCCATCGGCCCGACACATATTGTAGCCATGGGTTTCAACCCGTGGATGATTGGTCAAAACACGACAAGAGTGCCATCGGCATGGCTCATATTTTGATCTAAAATCCAAGTATTTTTAATTTGTTCAACCGATATATGCGCATTGCTCATATGGATCGAACCTACGGCTCTCCATCGTTTTCTTTGTTTTTTCCCACGGGTTAAAACCCGTGGCTACAAGATTGGCCGAGGCTACGCCTCTAAGTCGTGTTGAACAAACCCCCGATGTGTCAACAAAATATATCTTTAGGAGCTAATCAGCCCCCATCTGCGTTACCCACACAAAACGTCATAGAACCATATATTTTTACTAAACCCTTACAAAGGCAAGCCATTCTTCCAAAATGCTTTTAAAATCTTCAAGAGGAACAGATTGTAACAAAAGTTCAGTATTCCCCACACTTGGATAAATATCGGCAGTTGTGTGATCTAACCAGGCAGTATATATCTCGGAAGATACAGTGTTATGCTCATAATCAGATCCTCCCCCTTTTCAAATAATATTCCACATTATCTATGCCCTCTTTAATGCTATCGGGATCATTGCAGCCATCTAAAAATTCGGCTACCCCACTACCTCGTGCTACACAATGAATGCCGCCGTTTGATCCAGTTCGCTTACTGAACTTTACGTCATATTTATTTAAGAGTTCTAAATTCATCTTCGCCATGTAATCCCCTTATCTAAATCCCCTGCTTGATAAATATCAGATCTATTTAAACCTGATTGCCTTCACCGGCGAAATCCTGCTCACGAGCATCGATGGCACAATCAATACAAGCAGGCAAATTATCAATGTGCTCAGGTTAAGCAGCAATATATCCCATAAGTTAAATTGCACAGGTACAAAGGTCATATAATACGACGCCTGGTCGAGTTTAAAAAAATGGGTTTGTTGCTGAAAAAAGCCGAGGCCCAACCCTAATGCATTGCCCAACAACAGGCCGAGGCCTATCAGGTATGTGGCGTTATATAAAAATATTTTCCGGATGTTCCAGTTAGATGCCCCCATAGCCTTAAACATACCAATCATAGCGGTGCGTTCTAAAATCATGATCAGCAGGGCCGATATCATGTTGATAACTGCCACAATAACCATAAGCACCAACATCACTACCGAGTTTACATCCAATAATTTAAGCCACTCAAAGATGTTAGGATAGTCCTCCATTACTGTCCGCGATTTTAACCTCACAGGTAAAATCAGGTCCAGCTTATCCGCAGCAAAATCTACCTGCTCAAAATCGGCTACGCGCAGTTCATATTGCCCTATTTCGCCGGATTTCCAATCATTCAGCCTGTTTATCAGCGATAGCGAACCTATTACAAAGGTTTTATCAACTTCTTCTACCCCGATATTAAAAATGCCCTTTATTTTAAACTGGCGCTTACGTAAGGGCTCCTGCACAAAATACATCAGCAGCTTATCACCTACCTGCAGCTTTAACCTGTTGGCCGTTTGCTGCGATAGCATAATTTCTTTTTGGGCTTCAACAGAATCTTTAAAGTCGATCACGTCCCCGGCAACCATCATTTTTTTAAAGTAGCTCCAGTCGTACGTTTTGTCAACCCCCTTTAGCACCACGCCTTCAATCTCGTTATTAGCTTTAATAATTCCGGGCTTGGTTGCTGTTGGCATTACATGAGTAATCAGCGGGCTCTTGAGCAACCGCTTTACAAAATAAGGGTCTTCAATAATGGGCGAACTCTCGTATGAACTGTTCAGATCGAACTTAATGATGCGTATATCGCCGGCAAAGCCACGAACTTTTTCGCGTATCTCGTGTTTAAATCCTTTTACAATGGCCAATGATAATATCATCACCCCCAAACCAAGCATAATACCAATAATGGCAATACGTACAATCAGCTTTGAAAATGTACGCTTTGACTTGAATGTTATACGGGCTGATATAAAGGAGGCGAAACTCAATGCAGGATGATTTTTAGTACCTTCGCAAATATGCGGTTTTGCTATTAAACCTGCTACTTTTTAAATTGTTTCAAAACAATATTTTATGAAAATTATACCTGTTTTTTTACAAAGCGCTTTAATAGCAACCCTAAGTGTAACCACCGCCTGCGCCAACCCGGCTTCAAATACTCAAACAACCTCGAAAGAGCATAAAAACGGTCACAAAAATAATATAGAAATAATACCCGGCGCGGATCAAATTCCGCTGTATATTGACTATCTTAAGGGAAAAAATATCGGGATGGTTGTTAATCAAACTTCTGTTATTGGCAAAACCCTTACACCAAGTGTTGATAGTTTACTAAAACGCGGCGTCAGCATCAAAAAAGTATTTGGGCCCGAGCACGGTTTCCGCGGCAATGCCAGTAATGGGGCGGTAGTAAACGATGCAGTAGATACCAAAACAGGCTTGCCCGTAATCTCGTTATACGGCAACAAGCATTACAAACCAACAGCCGAAGACCTGAAGGATATAAACCTGATGATATTTGATATACAGGATGTTGGCACCAGATTTTACACCTATATATCAACCCTGCATTATGTAATGGAGGCTTGTGCCGAAAATAATATCGAGCTGATGATACTTGACAGGCCAAACCCAAACGGCTACCTTGTTGATGGCCCTATATTGGATACCGCTTACCACTCTTTTGTGGGCATGCACCCCATCCCTATAAGCCATGGCATGACCATTGGCGAATATGCCAAAATGATAAACGGCGAGCACTGGCTAAAAAATGGCGTAAAATGCAAGCTGAAAATTATAAAGGTGGCCAATTACAGCCACGAGATGCCCTATAAGCTGCCGGTAAACCCTTCGCCAAATTTAAACACCTATCAGTCCATCTTACTCTACCCAAGCACCTGCCTGTTCGAGGGCACAACATTGAGCCTGGGCAGGGGCACTTACTTTCCGTTCCTGGTATTGGGGCACCCTATGTTAAAGGGCATTTATACCTATTCCTTTACTCCCGTTGGCATCCCCGGCATGAGCGAGAACCCTCCACAAAAAGATAAACAATGCTTCGGCATCGACCTAAAAAATTATAGCGCAGAACAAATCAGGGCCATAGGGCACATTAATCTATCCTGGTTAATAGAACTTTATAAAGCCTTTCCGGATAAGGAACATTTTTTTAACGCCTACTTTACAAGGCTAGTTGGCAGTAAAAATTTGCAAAAACAAATTACCGATGGCGAAACTGAAGTCGAGATTCGCGCAAGCTGGGAACCGGGTTTAAAGCAATTTAACAAAACACGTAGCAAGTACTTATTGTACAATTAATAAACGAAGCAAATAAAACAGCATATACCATGAGAATTGTATTTATGGGCACCCCCGATTTTGCAGTTGCATCGCTTGATGCATTAATAAAAGCCGGCAGCGATATTGTTGGCGTTGTTACCGCCCCGGATAAACCTGCAGGACGTGGGCAAAAACTAAGCGAATCGGCAGTGAAACAGTATGCAGTAGCCAATGGATTAAAAGTATTACAACCCGAAAAGCTAAAGAGTCCCGAATTTTTAGCCGAACTTAAAGCCCTTAAGGCAGATTTACAGGTAGTTGTTGCTTTCAGGATGCTACCCGAAGCTGTCTGGACCATGCCAGCCAAAGGTACCATTAACCTGCACGCCTCATTGTTGCCACAATACCGCGGCGCAGCGCCTATTAACTGGACATTAATTAACGGCGAAAAAGAAAGCGGTGTAACCACGTTTTTCCTGAAACATGAAATTGACACTGGTGATGTACTTTTCACCGAAAAAATAACCCTCACCGGCACCGAAACTGCCGGCGACTTACATGACCGGCTGATGAACAAAGGCGCCGGCCTGCTGGTAAAAACAGTAAAGGCGGTTGAAAGCGGCCGTTATCATGAACATCCGCAAGTACAGCTATTAACCGGCGAAGAGCTTAAACACGCCCCCAAAATATTTAAAGAAGATTGTAAAATAGATTGGCTGTTACCTGCCGAAACTGTATATAACAAAATCCGTGGCCTAAGCCCAGTCCCTACCGCCTATACCGACTTGAACGGTAAGCTGTTAAAGATTTACGCGTCAGAACTTTTGATTGATGAACCGGCAATACAACCAGGCGGTTTCCTTACTGACGGTAAAACATTTTTAAAATTTGCCGCCAAAGGAGGTTTTATCAGTGTAAAAGATGTGCAGCTGGAAGGCAAAAAACGTATGGGTATTGAGGATTTTTTGAGAGGGATGAAATTGTGATGGAGCAATCATTAGAACAAGAAAATTCCGACTGACTTTCATTAACAGATGAACAGCGGGAAGGTATACTTAAAGCCTATGACGAAAGCGAGGATGAAGCAAACCTCATTCCGTTGGAGGCCATCATTGCAAAATATGCAAAGTGGCCCTTTCGAACTTAGCGTCAAAAACAAATTATTTTTTCTGATACTTCTTTGCCAGCTGCATTGTTTTAACCTTTAAATGTTGCGCTTCATTGGCCAGGTTGGCCGTACTTGTAATATCGGGCATGTTTTTGTCCTGGTAATTTTCAATAATGGGCAAGGTTGCTACTATTTTCAGCACAGCATGGTAGTCGCCAATTTTTATCTGATTACTGTCGATATGCGCTTTTAAGCTTGTAAACCTGCTTATTTTATCAACGTATTTTAATTTGCTTTCGGCAATCAGCGCGCTAAGCTGTGCCCGCAAAACGGTATCTTTTATGGCTGTTAATGATTCGTTCGCCGAAAAGTAGTAACTATCTGATTTTGCAGCATAATTGTTAAACGCCTTTAAACTATCGGCTATACCGCTGTTAAAATGCGTTAGCTGTTCCTCCAGCTTTTGGAGCTGTGGGTCTTTTTTTGCTAAGTCGTCATAAATCTCGTCCATTAACGCCCCAGTGGACATTCTTTTCATATCAAGACCAGATTTTTCATCTTTCAATGGTTCGGGCACCTCGGTTTTTGGGGTCGAAGTGTCCTTTGAAGGTGAAGAGTTACATGCCGAAAAAAACAGGACGATGAGCACAATTGATAATAAGGCGGTTGTTTTCATAATTTATTATATAGTAATAAGATAGGGAATATCGCGTATTGTTACAACCGCGGCTATCTATATTCTAATCAAACTAAAGTCAAAAATTACAACTTAACGTTTTTTAACACCTGTTATTGCTACTTTTGCCGCCATAATATACCAAATACCCGATGGCAAATTACAGCGACCGCATAGCACTACTAAAAAACCGGATACAGCCTTTACGCGATCAACTGATACAGCACGAATTATATAAAAACATTAGTTCTTTGGATGAATTAACCGTTTTTATGGATCATCACGTGTTTGCCGTTTGGGATTTTATGTCGCTGTTAAAATCATTACAACAAAAACTTACCTGTACTGCCACACCATGGATGCCAACTGGTAATGCCAATACACGCTACCTGATTAACGAAATTGTAACCGGCGAAGAAAGCGATGTTGACGAACAAGGTAATCGCACCAGTCATTTTGAGCTATACCTGCGCGCTATGCAGCAGGCCGGCAGCGAAGCCATTGCTATTAACAATTTATTTCATGAATTAAACTTCGGCAAACATATCGACGAGGCTTTAATTATTGCTGATATCCCCCTTGCAGCACGCAATTTTATGCTACATACTTTTGATGTTATCGGCACCAACAAAAACCATGTGCAGGCCGCAGTATTTACCTTTGGCCGCGAGGATTTAATCCCCGATATGTTTGTGAGTATTGTTAAAGAACTCAGCCGCCTACTACCCGGCAAGGTTGATATCCTGCTTTACTACCTGGAGCGCCACATTGAAGTTGACGGCGACCACCATTCCCACCTGGCCTACGAAATGACCGCCGAACTTTGCGGCAACGACGACTCCAAATGGGAAGAAGCAACCATTGCTGTTCAGGAAGCACTACAAGCACGTATTGCACTTTGGGATGGTATTTTAGCGGCTGTTAAAGCGCCGGTAGCTATCGAAGAATAATCCTCATCAAATTTGCTATTGCGAAGGCCCACCGGATTGGGCTGGAAAAAGCAGTAATGACTTGGTTGGAACTTTTGTAGGGGGGGGCATCACATGCGCATCCCACATGCAAATCGAAACCGGTCTAGCGGGAGACGCATGTGATGCGTCTCTACAAAAAACAGCATTAATAATCTATATGTTACCATTATGTCATTATAAGGCACGAAGCAATCCCGTCGCCAATGCATGTCCGGTCTGCAAGACTTGCCCTGTACAGCTACCAGATTGCCACGCTATCGCTTATAAATAACCTGTCTATTCCGGCTTTCTGTTGCTAAGCAAAAAAATGTTAATGGGCGCCCGTATTTAGGTGGCGCGTTAATTATCGGCAGGATAGCGGTAGTTGCCTTATCAAAAAGCAAATAACCCTATTTATTATCAACAGCCTTTAATATGCTGATATCTTTACCGGCCAATAACTGCGCGTAATTAATCATCCTGAATTTTTTGCCCTCCATCGCCCTAAATTCCGGCGACAACAACATATTCAGCTCTGTTTGGCGATGAAGGCTGGTGAGGGGCTTACCATCTTTAGTATTCATCATGTTGCTGTTCATATCCACCAGCGCATCCATTTCGGGGCTGGGCGTAGCCGTATGGATAACTACAAGATTAGGTTTATCCGGGCTAAGTTTGGTGCTTACATAATCCAGAAAAACCTTTTTCTTGGTGGCAATCGGTTCGCCCCACATTTCCATATAGGTTTCGCCAAAATAGGTAACACTGCTTAGGGTTGATATGGCCAATTTATATTTACGGGCCAGCTTTTCGGTTAACGCCCGCAACTCCGGCGTCGAGAGCGCTATCCCCATGTGCGGGTCTATATAGGTAATTTTAAGCCCCGAGGCCAATGCACGTTCAATTTGTGCCGATAGTTCGGTTTCTACTTCATCCATTTTATAACCGCTTTTGGCAAATGCCGATGTTGAATGCGGAAAATAGCCCACTTCATCAACTAAGCTTGGCACTGCGGTACGCCCTGTAACCGGCCCCCAGCGGTAGTTTTTCCATTCGGATGTGAGCGTTAGGTGTACCCCAACACTTACGTTTGGATATTTTTTTAAAATCTCCACTGCTTCCTGGTACCATGGGCAGGCAAATTGTAGCGATACCGAAAAAGGCAATCCTGTTTTAGCCAATTTTTCGGCGGCCATATTTACAGAGTGGTTCATGCCAATGTCGTCAAGCCTTATCAACAATTGTGGCAATTTATCATCTTGTTGCGCGGCCGCCGGTTTTAACCAAACAGCTATTATTAATAAAAACAGGTAGCGTACATGTGTTTTTTTCATTAAATCAGGAATTTATCAATAAGAAAATAAAAGATTAGATTAAAAATAGCCGAAAAAGCATAAAAAACTATCATTAATTGGCTATAATGCAATATAATATTATAAAAATCATCCACTGCTGCATTTACTCGTGTAAATTTTACATTTATTTAATATCTTGGAGCACATAATGCCGGCCTTCCCCCTAAATACCGGCATTTACCGCTATTGATGCATTATATATGGCAATATTATAAAACCCTGGTTAACCGTAACTGTTTAGGTAATACCGAACAACTGCATGGTTTGCCCTACTGGAGCAACAAGTTGTTTGCCGCTATAATGACGTACCTCCTGCCGCTTTTTATCATCGCCCTGATCCCTGGCGAGTATATAAGCATGATACACCATTTTTACGCCCTCACTATTTTTGATTTGTTAATTGTAATTGCTATTTCGGCCGTGGCACTATCGCCGGGTATAAATGTTCTTACCCGTAAAATGCTGTTTATCGCCCTTTTGTACCTACTTGCCATATTTTTGCTTTATTACCTTGGCTGGTACGGGCCGGGCTTGCTTTATTTACTGGTAATAACCATTTTTTGTTTGCTTATATTTCCCGGTAAGCGCCCATTTTGTACTGTTTACATCAACACGGCCATTTGCGTTTCGGTTGGTATTTGCATTCACTTCAAACTCTTATCTGATGGTATCGCCTTGCAATATAATCTTGGCTCGTGGATAGCGGTATCGGTAAACCTTATTATTTTAAGTGCCGTTACAGCGCAACTATTACCCACGCTTTTTAACGGGTTGCAGCAAAGTAACAACAGGTATGAAACGGTTGCGCAGGCCACAAGCGATACTATCTGGGATTGGGATATCATTAACGATACCATTCAGTACAATTATGGCATGAACCAGGCTTTTGGGTACAAATTAAGCGAAGTTGCCAATGTAACCAACTGGTGGAGCACCAAACTGCACCCAGACGATGCCGAAAAAGTTACCGGAGGCCTTACCAGGGCGTTTACAGGCAAAAACAATCACTTACAGCTTGAATACCGGTTTTTATGCGCCGATGGCAAGTACAAACATATACTTGACAGAGCTTTGATCATCAGGGAGTCGAACGGTAAGCCCGTTCGTGTTATAGGCGCCATGCAGGATATTACCCGCCAAAAAGAAGAAGAACAATGGCTGCGCCTAACCGAATCTGTATTGAAATATGCTACCGATGCTGTTTTAATTTTTGAGGCGGATGCCAATGAAAATCAGCAAAGGAAAGTTGCTTACGTAAACGAGGCGTTTACCAATATAACCGGCTATACCCGGCAGGAAACAATCGGAACGGCAACCGATGTGTTATGGGGCAGCAATAATGCCACCGCCGGCCAAAACGATTTAATTGATACTTTTGATCAGCATGCGGCATTTGAAGTTGAAGTAATTAATTATAAAAAGAATGGCGAGCGTTTCTGGAGTAGTAAATCGGTATCGCCGGTTAAGGATTCTGCCGGCAATATAACCCATTGGATCTCGATTGAGCGCGATGTTACCCAAACAAAAAATTACGTAAATGCTATCGAAAAACAAAACATTAAACTTAAAGAAATAGCCTGGACCCAGGCCCACACTGTACGCACCCCTGTTGCCCGGCTTATGGGCCTGCTCGATTTATTGAATGATGAAAACACCCAATCAGCGGATTATGAGCAGGTGTTGCATTTTATTTCCCAATCGGTACAGGAACTCGATAGTATCATATTAGGTATCGTCAGAAAATCAGAAGACGAGCAGGTAAATTCAATGCATTAATAAACAGCCTGAAGGAAAAAGTCTAAACAGAATTTAAAAAACCAATCTTTAATCTCCCGGCGGCAAAAATCCTGTCAATCCTGCTAAATCCTGAAAATCGTGTTTTATTCCAGCATCAGGGTATCCTCGTCGTCCGTTAAACTAAGCTGAATGCTATCGTTGCCTGCTATACCTTCAATACTGCCCTTAATATGGGCGGCATTCAACAATACTTTATCCAGTTGCTTCTCTCTCGATTTCCACATTTTTTCCATCGCATCGCGTTCTTTTTGAATAGACAGGCGCATGCTCATATAACCCTCCCTAATGGCTTTCCATTGTTCAGAAAATTCGCTGCTGGTGAGGTAATCATACAACAGGTGCATTTTATCGCCCTTGTTATCCTGCGATTTGATGAGGTTTGATAACTTGATCACGCCATCGCGCAGGATATACGATACTGCCTTCACCTCGTCGAAACTACAAATCCAAACGCCGTCTTTCTCGCCAAAACAATCCATTCCTTTAGGGTAGCATTGCGTAACAATAACTGCTACATCAACGCCAACGCTGCGCATGTCTTTTTTGAGTTTATCAATCCAATCGGCACCAAAGGTAGCGGTACGCTTACTTTCATAAATAATTTTGCCGCACTCTTGTCCAAACTGGTTACGAACAGTTTGAATACAATCGGCCCCGCGAACGCCCTTGCCAACTTCGCTTATTACATCAAACGGGAAATAGTTACGCAGCAATTCTTCCAGTATCAGCTCCTGTACCTCGCCCTGCAACTGCATACTCCCTTGCTCGGCTTTGCGCTTCATTTCTTCGGCAAGTTTTTTCTGGTCGTCCAGTTGTTTCTCCAGTTCTTTTACCTTTAACTGGTACTCTATATCCTTTATGCTATGTCTTTCGGCTTCCTGGCGGCGTATCTGCTCGCCCAGTTCGTTACGTTGCTCCTGTAACTTGCGTTGCAGGGCAAGCTCCATCTCTTCCTCTTTTTGCAGCAGTTGCTTTTCGCGTTGTAAAAACTCAAGCTCTTTCAGGCGCGAAAGCTTTAACTTTTCTTCGCTCTCCTGTGCCGATTTTTTTAGCATCAGCACCTGGTTTTCATAATCCTGGCTGATGGATTTACGCAAATTTTCCTCCAACACCAGCTGCAATTGTTTTTTTTCGGCATTCAGGCGTTGTTCAAATTCAGCTTTTTGCTGCCGTTCTTTACTTAAAAACTCCTCGTCTTTTTTGCGGTATTCCTCCTCCTTTTGGCGGGTATAATCCTGCATTTTAACCCGGAGCTCCTTCTTATACTCCTCGGCCATCACCTCCTCTATCGGAAAACCAAAACCACAACTGGGGCACTTAACTTCTGTAGCCATACTTATTATCACGCGAAAAACATTTTCGCACCTCAAATATATGAATTTATACAGCGCCAAAATTTGACGAAAATGTAATACTTGCAGTTATCATTTATTATTTCTATATTACATCAATGCAAATTTTACAAATTGGCAAGGTCTTGTGGAGCTACGATTACGAAATCGCGGCGCTTACATTGATCGACGAAGCCGGAGCCCTTTTTTCGCTAACTCCGCCGCCCCACCATCGTGAGGGTGAAATCATATTGACCCCAACAAGCCTGGTTATTGATGGCTACAACTACTTAAACATCCCTTTAAACAAGCTTGAGCAAGTATACCTTGGGTTTGATGAAATTTATAAAAGATCATTAGTCAGAAACAAAGGTTTGTTTTGCCAGCCCTTAAGGTTACGTTACAAACAAGGCGACGATACCGCCGTTGTTTACCTCATTGTAGATCTTCGCTTTTTCGGTACAAAAAACCAGCTTTGGTTTGATACCTTAAAACAACTCCTGGCCGATTAGTGTCGTGTCATCGATAATTTGACGGATTGTCTTTAGCCCCAAGTATTAAGTTCTAAGTCAAAAGAGAAAAAATTCAACTTTAGACTTACGACGTAACACTAATCCCACTTTCCTGTCTCAGCTGTTCTTCCTAAAATGCATGCGTTTACCAAAAAAAAAGCCGTGTTGCGCCATCCACAAAATAACGAATCAATCTCAAGGACACTTCGGACTTTCCGACTACAGGACTTCAGGCTTACGGCTTAAGGGCAGTTTAAAATACCAAATTGTGGGTATTTTTTGCTAAGTCGCAATTTGCCATATTTGAGGCCTAAAGCCATCACTAAAAACTTTATCTCTCCGATCCTTATTTAATCGGCCACTTGTAGCGAAGGCTCACATAATTTATCAATTATTATGAAAAAACTTGGACTACTAAGATTGTTTACCTGCTTGCCACTTATCGCGATTATTATCCCGAACATCACCGAATCATTAATAAACCCCAATTACCTGGTACCGCTTATTCACGTTATAGCTGGGGCGGCACTGGTAGCAATAATTGGTATTTGTACTATTATTATCTATTACCTGCAAAAACAGCAGCTTAAAGTACAATACCAGCGCAACAAAAATTAACAAAAAAACGGCGTACCCATTTTACAAGGTACGCCGTTTGCGTTTTTAACAGTATTATAATTATTTAGCTTTAGCAAATTCGCCGTTAGCTTTAATAGTAACTTCATCGCTTAACATGGCCGAACCAAATTTGCTGCCAAAGTTAAAGTCGGCACGTTTGATTGTACCTGTTAACTGGAAACCTGCATCATCAGCTTTGCTCATCGGGTTTTGAATAGTACCACGGTACCAAAGGTCAAAAGTAACCGGTTTGGTAACACCGGCTAAAGTAAGGTTACCGGTAACCGCATAATGTTTATCAGATGTTTTTGTGATACCTGTGCTTGTAAAAGTAATTGTTGGTTTATTGGCAACATCAAAAAACTCGGCAGATTTTAAATGATTGTCGCGGTAATCGTTATCTGTGCTTACAGATGCTGTTTGTACAGTAAACGATACTTTAGCATCGCTAAAATCTGGCTTAGCAGCAACAATGGTAGCATCATAAGTTTTAAAAGTACCATCAACATCATTTACTAATAAGTGGGTAACTGTAAACTTAACGTTTGAGTGTGCTTTGTCAACAGTCCAGGTAGTTTGTGCAGATGCAGCAGTATATAAAAATGCTGATGCCAACAGGATAAAGATTTTTTTCATTTTGATTAATTTTTTTGAGACTTAATTTTTTTTATGATCCAAAAGTATACAAAGAATTGGAATAATAAGCTATTAAATGTTTAAACATTTAATTATTAAATTAGCATGACAAATCACGACTGATTTAGTGGGGTAATATACGAATTTAGGCTAACCTTGCGGTTAAATTGGGATTATATTTACTTAGTGGCTTAGGTAAGAAATAGCCTTTAATACAATCTGGATTACAGACACATATTTGTATGTGCAGCTTTGATGTTATTTTTGATCCGGGGAACGCTTCTATTCCCTCAGGAAAAGCACAACGTATAGTATCATAAGGCTCCCGGTCGGTGTTTTTATTCGATTCGTGTATATACTTAATTACCGCACAATCAAGTGCCCTGTTATTTTCACGATTAACAGGCATTGCTAAACCCAGTGTTTCATGGAGATTTTTTAAGCCTTTGTAAGATTCACTTAATATCTCTACTGATTCTGTTTCAACGAGGTTGAGGCAATTTCCAAGTTCGATGATAGCGCCTATTACAAAAGGTATTTTAACAGCTTCTTTATTTTTTTGAATTCCGCTTGCGTTTGCAATGGCATATTGTAAAGCCCGTGTAGGATCACTTTCCCAAAAATAACTTCCTGGTCCCAGCCAATCCCAAACATTATCACTCGGCCTCAACTCATCCCGTTCCATCAACAAGTTATTACCAACCTCTCTGTCACAGCTATGAAACCCAATGACATTTAATGACTGATAGTCGGACATTAACTATTTAGACTTTTTTTGTGAAGATAATTTGGCCATTTCATCTTTAGTGTCGGCGGCAATTATACCCGCGCTTTTCAAAAATGCCATAGCAGTTTCCTTTGACACGTTCGCTTTAGAAGTGACAGCCTTTATAGCAGCAATTTGTTCCTGAACACCTTTGGTTGTCATAATTAGAAAAATTATAGCCAAATATAATGATAGTTTACATACAACTACCCTATTTTCACTGAGTCGAGGCTGCGGTAAATGGCGTCAATTGCTATCGTACTTAGGTGCCCTTCTTCCAGACATACCGCTTTTTACGTTTCGGTTTACACGAGCGGCAAAACTATCTATCTGACTTAGCCTACAATGCCTCTTTGTGGCTAATGCCTCTATAAGACCATGTTGGTGACATTATTTTTAATTATTGTAATAATAGTTTGCTGAGCAGTTTAAACGGCGTTTATTTGCCCTTATTTTGCCAAAAAGTCTATTATTAAATAAATATTTTTCGTGATAATATAAGATTGTAAGTGGCGTTTAACTGGGTTTTGTTCAGCAAAGGCCTACCTTCCCTCCAGGCTATCCCTGTACTCCTTAAGCGCCCTTAATATCGAAGTAGCAATTGAAAACTGACCGTCTTTCGATTTCAGGTATTCTTCGTCAGCCGGGTTATTGATAAAGCCTGTTTCAACCAGCACCGCCGGCATACCGCTTTGGGCCAGTACCAGTACACCCTGTTCTTTTACGCCAAAGGTATGGCGACCATCCGCTTTTTTAACCTGGTGAATAATCATATCGCCAAAATGGATGCTTTGCTTACGGTACTTTTGCTGAAAAGCGTTCAGCACAATGGTGTTCACCACGTTATCTTCGCCGTAACCATTGTATTTGCTCTTGTAGTCATCTTCAATAAAAATAGAAGCGTTTTCGCGCAGGGCCTCACGCTGTTCCTGGCTGCGGTGAAATCCGTAAACCAATACCAAGGTGCCATGTTCTTTGGCCCTTTTTTTTGGCGATGAATTACAATGGATAGAGATAAACAGGTTACCATGGTTACTGTTGGCAATCTCGGTGCGTTTATGCAGCTCAATAAAAGTGTCTGTGCTGCGGGTCATGATGGTTTTAATTCCCGGCATCTCATTATTTACCAGGTCGCGCAGTCTTTTGGCTATGCTAAGGGCAATATCTTTTTCTTTTGAAGTAGCACCGTGCGCGCCGGGATCTTTACCGCCATGACCGGCATCAATAATAACTGTTTTAAACCTAAAGTGATTTGTAACCGGTTTGGAAGTACCGCTTTGCTGGCCGTATGAACTATTAACATTAACCAGGCTGATCAAAAAACAAACAAGTGCGGGTATACGGGTACTTTTTAAGCAGATAGCAAACATGAAGAATAATTGTATGTAAGTACGCTGATATTTTAATTATAAATGTCATAATTAAGATATTGTTTGGTGTACTTAGTTTAAATGTATGTTTAATTAAATTCCGCAAAGGTAGTATTAGTTAACATTTTAACGTTATAGGGGTTCAAAAAATAACAAAACCGCAAAACCGATACCGGCATGCAATACATATCATATTTAAATTTTTATATTTATGTTTTACTACTTACCATTTGATATGTCAATTAAAAAACTACTATTTACCCTGTTCGTTTCCATCTTTTTTGTACAAACCAGTTACAGCCAGCAAAAACAATCGCCTTACGGCGACAATGCATCGGTGGGCAAATATTACAACATACGTGGTATTAAGCTGTATACCGAGACTTACGGAAGCGGCAAACCCTTGCTGATGATACATGGCAATGGCGATAAAATGAACGCGTTTAAAAATAACATCCCTTATTTTGCAAAAAAATATAAAGTTATAGCGGTAGATAGTCGTGCGCACGGCAAATCAACCGATGCAGCCGACTCGTTGAGTTTTGAACAGATGGCCGATGATTTTGCCGCCCTGCTGGATGCGATGCATATCGACTCGGCTTATGTTGTTGGCTGGAGCGATGGCGGCATCAACGCCCTGGAACTTGCCATGCGCCATCCTGAAAAAGTGGTTAAACTGGCATCAACCGGGGCAAACCTGTGGCCCGATTCAACCGGATTGATACCCAGCTTATGGAAAGATATGCAGAAAAACTACGCGGCACATAAAAATGAGGTTTGGAAAACTGCGAAAGAAAAAAACGACTGGAAAGTATTCATGCTGGATTATGACCAACCGCACATCAAATTAAGCGAACTGCACCAAATCAAGTGCCCTTCGCTTATTATAGGTGGCGACCGTGACCTTATCCCGGTTGAGCATACGGTAATTATTTCTCAAAATATCCCGAAATCCTATTTGTGGATTTTACCCAACTCAGGTCATCCTACGCTACAGGAGCATGCAGATGATTTTAATAAACTGGTTGATGATTTTTTTGAACAGCCATTTAATAAGCGATAACCCTTAGGGCAAAACAAAGCTTTCAGGATATACCCTTAAAAATCGTCTCTCATTTAAGGGTATATCCTGAATTTCAATTTTAAAAGCAACGCCTCCCGCCTAATAACTGCTGGCGTTAGCCCCGTGTATTCCCACGTCCGCATTTCCCAGACTGTGTATCAGCCCAACTCATGACAGTCCATGACAGTTCCCGGATTAGTATTGCCTACATTAGCTTCACCAATTTAAACCAGTTAAGAGTATGCAAATTATTTTTGGAGTCTTTTTCCATTTTATCGGCGGGTTCGCTTCGGGGAGTTTTTATATTCCCTACAAAAAAATTAAGGGCTGGGCCTGGGAAAGCTACTGGATAGTAGGCGGCATTTTTTCCTGGTTCATCGTTCCGCCGCTGGCCGCATGGTTAACCATACCTGGCTTTGCCGATATCATCAGCCACACCAGTGCATCCGTTATCGGGTGGACGTATTTAATGGGCTTGCTCTGGGGTATTGGCGGCCTCACTTATGGTTTAGGTGTACGATACCTTGGGGTATCACTGGGCAGTACTATCATACTGGGGCTTTGTTCGGTATTCGGGGCTTTAATACCATCTGTATATTATGACCTGGTTCCAAAAGCGGGCAAGGATACATTAAGCATGATGCTGCATAACCAATGGGGGCAGTTTGTATTATTAGGCATATTACTATGTGTTGCAGGTATTGTTATATGTGGCAAAGCCGGTATGATGAAGGAGAAAGAACTATCATCCGATAAAACCATAGCCAACGAAAACAAAGAATATCGCTTTGGGTTGGGTATCCTGGTAGCTGTAGTATCGGGTGTGTTAAGCGCTTGTTTCAACTTTGGCATCGAAGCCGGCAAATCAATGGCCGATACGGCTAACCATATTTGGCAGGCCGCGCACCCGGGGCAGGGTAACTTTTTGTATCAAAACAATGTAACGTACATCATTATACTATGGGGCGGTTTAACCACCAACTTTATCTGGTGCATGGTGCTAAACGCCCGCAACAAAACGTTTGGTAATTATACCGATAAAAAAACACCACTGCTTAAAAACTACCTGTTTGCCGCACTGGCCGGCACCACATGGTTTTTACAGTTCTTTTTTTACGGCATGGGCGAAAGCAAAATGGGCAACGGGGCCAGTTCCTGGATCCTGCACATGGCCTTCATTATCCTGATAGCTAACACCTGGGGCCTGGTGCTAAAAGAATGGAAAGGCGTTAGCAAAAAAGCATTTGCTACCGTAATTGCCGGTATAGCTGTTATTATATTATCTGTGCTTGTGGTGGGCTACGGTAACTCGTTAAAATAATTATTGAATTATTGAATTACTGAATTATTGAGTTGAGCTGCAACGCGGCTTTATCGATAATTGTTAAATAGTAAACATTCAATAATTCAATAATTCAATAATTCAATAATTCAATAATTCAATAATTCAATAATTCAATAATTCAAATAAATCAATAATTCGATAATTCAATAATTAAATACATATGTCTGTCAAAACAACACAATTTAAGCATGTAAGCTACCTGTGGGATGATGCCAAAGCAGCCGAGCTTGCCGGCGACGAGGTAGCATTATTAATATACCGATCCAACTTATTAGGCGCCGATCTGAGGTTAACCAATTACGGCGGTGGTAATACCTCCTGCAAAGTAATCTCCAAAGACCCTTTAACCGGCAGCGATGTTGAAGTAATGTGGATTAAAGGATCGGGCGGCGACATTGGCACATTGAAAAAAAGCGGTTTGGCAGCCCTATATGTTGATCGCCTACGCAGCCTTAAAAATGTTTACCGCGGTGTAGAATATGAGGACGAAATGGTTGAGCTGTTTAACCATTGCATTTATGATCTTGCCTCCAAAGCGCCATCTATAGATACTCCCCTGCACGGTTTTTTACCCTTTGCACATATCGACCACCTGCACCCCGATGCGGCTATTGCTATAGCGGCGGCAAAGGATGGTAAAAAAATAACACAGGAACTTTTTGACGGCACCATTGGCTGGGTAGAGTGGAAAAAACCGGGCTTTGAACTGGGTTTACAATTGAAACAATGCCTTGATGAAAATCCCGGCATCCGCGGCATCATGTTAGGCTCGCACGGTTTATTTACCTGGGGCGATACCGCTTATGAAAGCTACGTTAACACATTAGAGGTAATTGAGCGCTGCGCCGAATACCTGGAAGAAAATTACGGCAAGAAAGCCCCGGTTTTTGGCGGACAAAAAATTGAAAGCCTGGACGAAGCCGGCCGTAAAAAACAGGCCGCCGCCATTGCCCCAATCCTGCGTGGTTTTTGCTCAAGTCAAAAACATATGGTTGGTCACTTTACTGATGACGCACGCGTGTTAGAGTTCATTAACTCCAATGATCTTGGCCGTTTGGCGCCTTTAGGCACCAGTTGTCCTGATCACTTTTTGAGGACCAAGATTAGTCCACTGGTATTGGATCTTACACCGGGCGAAGATTTAAGCGACGTTAAAGCTTTGCAGGAGCGCCTTACCCCCGCATTTGAGGCTTACCGACAAATGTATACCGACTATTACAATACCTGCAAACACGATAACAGCCCGGCCATCAGGGATACCAATCCGGTGATCATTTTATATCCGGGTGTTGGTTTATTCTCTTTCTCGAAAGACAAACAAACCGCCCGTGTTGCGGCAGAGTTTTATACCAACGCCATCAATGTAATGAAGGGCGCCGAGGCAATATCAGAATATACATCGCTGCCACGCCAGGAAGCATTTGACATTGAATACTGGTTGTTGGAAGAAGCCAAGCTACAACGCATGCCAAAACCAAAAGCGCTATCGGGTAAAATTGCCTTAATAACCGGCAGCGCCGGCGGCATAGGCAAGGCCATAGCCAAAAAATTTGTTGACGAAGGCGCGGTAGTGATCCTTAACGATATGAATGCCGAACGCCTGGAAAGCGCCGGCGACGAATTTAAAAAACTATACGGTAAAGATTCCTATGCAACTGCTGTGCTTGACGTCACCAGCAGCGAACAGATCGATTCGGCTTTAGCAGTTGCGGCCCTGGCTTTTGGCGGGGTGGATATTGTGATTAACAACGCGGGCCTGTCTATTTCAAAATCTATTGCCGACCATACCGATAAGGATTGGGACTTATTGTACGATGTTTTGGTTAAAGGCCAGTTCTTTATCACCCAGGCCGCCGTGGCCATCATGAAAAAGCAAGCTATCGGTGGTGATATCATCAACATTGTAAGCAAAAACGCATTAGTAAGCGGACCAAACAACGCCGGCTATGGCTCTGCCAAGGCAGCACAACTACACCTGAGCCGCTTAAACGCTGCCGAGTTAGGCGCCGATCACATTCGCGTGAACGTGGTTAACCCGGATGCGGTTATCAGCGATAGCAACATCTGGGCTGGTGGCTGGGCCGAGGGCCGTGCAAAAGCTTACGGTATCACCGTAGCCGAACTGCCTGCCTACTACGCCAAACGTACCCTACTAAACGAGGTAATTTTACCTGCGGATATTGCCAATGCCTGCTTCGCCTTTACCGGCGGGCTGCTCAACAAATCAACCGGCAATGTGTTGAATGTTGATGGCGGTGTGGCGATGGCGTTTGTGAGGTAGCAAATGGTTCATAGATCATGGTTCATGGTCTTTAGAAAACTATGTCATTGCGAGTGATAGCCACGGTCGTAATACGAAGGCTTGAGACTTACGAAGTTTTAAAAATTTCGTAAGTCTGGGATTAAGATATGTCATTGTGGGTAAATGACATCAAAATAAAAAACTGTCATCCTGAGGAACGAAGGATCTATTCGCGAACTTTTCTATCAGTCATGCACAGCTGATAGATCCTTCGTTCCTCAGGATGACAGAAAAATTGAAGAGAAGAACATTATAAACCGATAACAATGCAATTAGAGAAGAGCATAATCGAAGAATATAACCATCAGCATAAAGCAACGCACCAACGCAAATTTGATTTTATTGCTGCTGATGTAACCGGGCTGGATACCATCCTGAAAAAACTGGTTGATTTTAATATAGCTATACCAAGCTGGGCCTTGGGTACGGGCGGTACGCGTTTCGGTCGTTTCTCGGGTGGTGGCGAACCACGCAGCCTGGAAGAAAAAATTGAGGATGTGGGTTTAATTCATGCATTAAACCGCAGCAGCAATTCTATTTCGCTGCACATTCCATGGGATATTCCTAAAAACGCGGATGCAATTAAAGCACACGCAGCACAACTGGGCCTGCACTTTGATGCCGTAAACTCCAATACTTTCCAGGACCAGGCAACGCAGGAGTTGAGCTATAAATATGGCTCGCTACACCATGTAGATAAGGCTGTGCGCAAGCAGGCTATTGCCCACAATATCGAAGTTATTAAATATGGGGTGGAACTGGATTCAAAAGCCTTATCGGTTTGGCTATCTGACGGATCAAATTTTCCCGGGCAGCTAAATATGCGCGGCGCTTTTGAGCGTACGCTGGAAAGTTTACAGGAAATTTACGAGGCCCTGCCTGCCGATTGGAAAGTTTGGGTGGAGTACAAACCTTACGAGCCGAATTTTTATTCGACCACTATTGGCGATTGGGGCCAATCGTACCTCCTATCATCCAAATTAGGCGACAAGGCTCAAACCCTGGTCGATTTGGGCCATCATTTGGGCAGCACCAATATTGAACAGATTGTTTCTTTATTGCTGATGGAAGGCAAGCTGGCGGGATTCCACTTTAACGACTCTAAATATGGCGATGATGACCTTACCGTTGGCAGCATCAACCCATACCAGTTGTTCCTGATATTTAATGAACTGGTAGAGGGAATGGACGCCCGCGGCATGAACCATGCAACAGCCATTGGCTGGATGATTGATGCATCGCATAACGTGAAAGACCCTATCGAGGACTTAATCCAATCGGTAGAAGCCATTAAAATTGCCTATACACAGGCCTTATTGGTTGATGTATCTGCGCTAAAACAAGCGCAACAGGATAACGATGTAGTTAAAGCACAGGAAATATTACAGCATGCTTACCGCACTGATGTACGCCCGCTATTAGCCGAGGCACGTTTACGCGCCGGTGGAGCATTGGATCCTCTTGCCTTGTACAGGGCACAGGCTGTACGTAACCAATTAATTAAAGAACGCGGAGCAAAAGCTGTATCAACCGGATTATAATATGGCGCAAATACCTGTTATAGCTGTTTTTGATGTGGGTAAAACCAACAAGAAGCTGTTCTTGTTCGATGAAAACTACAAGATAGTTTTTGAACGCACAGCCCGCTTCACGGAAACCCACGACGAAGACGGCGACCCATGCGAAAACCTTGATAGCCTGCGCCTGTCGGTATTTGATTCGCTGCGCGAGATTTTTAAGCATAAAGAGTTTGATTTAAAAGCGGTCAATTTCTCTACCTACGGCGCAAGCTTTGTTTATGTAGATGAAGATGGCACCCCCCTAACCCCATTGTATAATTACCTTAAACCATATCCGCCAGAGTTGAGCAGGCAGTTTTACCAAACCTATGGCGATGAAGCCCGGTTTGCGCGTGAAACTGCCTCGCCGGTTTTGGGTAACCTCAACTCGGGTCTGCAATTGTACAGGCTTAAATACCAGCAGCCGGAGGTGTTTAAAAAAATCAAATATGCCCTGCACCTGCCCCAATACATGAGCTACCTGTTAAGCGGCCAAATGGTTTCTGATTTAACCAGCATAGGCTGCCACACGGCGCTATGGAATTTTGCAGATAATGATTACCATCAATGGGTAAAAGATGAGGCTATACTACCTAAAATGGCCCCGTTAAAACCTGCCGATAGCGTTTTACCTTCTGTATTTCCGGGTACTACTTTTTGTGTGGGTGTTGGCCTGCATGATAGCTCGGCGGCGCTTATCCCCTACCTGGTAAGCTTTAATATGCCTTTTATATTGATATCAACCGGCACCTGGTCTATCAGCTTAAACCCCTTTAACCAAACGCCGCTTACGGCCGATGAGCTAAAAAACGATTGCCTCAACTACCTGCAATACAAAGGTAGCCCTGTAAAAGCATCACGTCTGTTTACCGGGTACGAGTATGAGCAACAGGTAAAGCGAATTGCAGACCACTTTAACCGGGATGTAATTGTTTACCGGACCATTAATTATGACCCCGCCGTAGCAGCCAGGCTAAACCTGCGCAACCATGCTATCACAAGCAACAAAGCGGATGGCGAGCTACAAAAATCAGCTTTTGAACAGCGGGATTTAAATGATTTTGCCGATGATATTGAAGCCTATCACCAACTGATGATAGATATTGTTAATCAGCAAACCATATCAACTAACTACGTACTGCAAGGCTGTAAAGTACAAAGGATTTTTGTAGATGGCGGGTTCAGCAAAAACAGCGTGTTTATGCACCTGCTGGCCCTGGCATTCCCCCAACTGGAAGTTTATGCGGCATCAATGGCACAGGCTACAGCTGTGGGCACGGCTTTAGCCATCCATTCATGCTGGAATAGCAAAACACTGCCGCATGATTTGATTGAGCTGAAATATTATTCGGGGGTTCAAAATGAGGTTATTTAGAAAAGAATCAAGAGATTAGAGTTAAGACAGATACTTTTTATTACGCTCCTCTCTGTCATTTTGAGTGATAAAATTTGGCGACACTTTGAAGAGGAAATGACAACGATTTAATCCACAATGTCATGCCGAACTTGTTTCGGCACCCCACATGCTAAGTGTACTTCATGCGGGTCACCTGTCCTGTGGGATCCTGAAACAAGTTCAGGATGACTTCCGTTTTCAATATATTATCCTGAAGAACGAAGAATGTATTGCACATCGTGCATAATCCGGTAGCAAAGTCCGTGAATAGGTGCTTCGTTCCTCAGCACGGCAGGGAATATTAACGTTATATCTCCCTCACCAACCCCACAATATCCCCCACAACCCCGGCATCTTTAATAATCCTTTCGTGCCCAAGTCCAAAATATTCGTGTGTAACAATCTCCGGGTTAAAGGTCAAAAACTCCTGCAGATAGTCATAAGGCGATACCTTATCTTCCTTATCAAAAGCCAGCCAATGCTTTAGCGCTCCGGTTATATGTTTGGTGTTGATATCAAAGTATGAAGCATCCAGTTCAAAAAGCTCCCTGAAACTTTCAAAAAACGTTTCCTGTGCCGATACCGGCACTTCGGCGGCATTCATCGTGGCTTTAAAGTTTTCTTTAAGTTTAATTAGAGGGGCAATGCTGATCTGCAGGGCCGGTTTAATATTAGTTTCGTTCATGGCGATCACGTTGGCCATGGCCCCCAATGAATGACCTATCATAACATCCGGTGCACCATATCGGCTGATAATCGCCTCGGCAGCTTTTGCAAATAATATCAGGTTGGATAGTTCCCCTTCCGAGCTGCCATTACCCGGCGCATCAAAAGCAATAATCTGGATATCGTCAATTACTTTTAACCCGGTTATCACCTCATCAAAATCTACGGCCTTTGATCCCCAGCCATGGCTTATCAAAACCTTTTTACTGCCGTCGCCCCAAATAAAACCATTAAAGTTTAATACCGATTTTGCAAAATGCGGATCATCAACCGGCAAAGTAAACTTTTGGGCTTCATCTAACAATTGTTGCTGCTGTAACCTCGGCTGCATTTTGGGCGAATAGCAGATGAGCTGCCAAAGCATATCTGTTAAATCAACATTTTCTTTATTCTCTAAAGCGAGGATGTGGCGGTGCAATAGTTTTAGTTTCTTCATTTGGCGGTAACGTGTTCAGAAAGCGAATGTAATAAAAGTGCTGCAGTGATCGGCCCCTGAAAAGGTTAAACTCCCCCTTCAGGGGGCCGGCCTACTGTGTGTACACAAGTTTTAGAATCATATCATGAAACAAAACGGTGTCATTTTCTTTTAATAAAAAAAGTGCACACACAGTAGCTTCAGGGGCCAGGGCTCCTACTCTCCCCTACCCAGCCACAACAAACTATTAATAAGCAACTGGTTTTGTGTATCATTATCAAAAGTGTACGATAAAGTACGGTTGGTGCCGCCATCATAATCCATATCGTTATGGCCCATATTAAAATAAACCATACGGTATTTTTTATTTATCCATACCACGGGGTAGTAACCGCTGTGCCAAATCTCCTGTGGCTTTGGGCCATTGCCCAGCGGGAAACTGGTTGAATCCACGGATAATAAAATATCGATATCCGGATTTTTACGCAAATCATGCTCCCAGCGGTACCATTCGTTGGGTTGCGTTTTAAAAGTTACCGGTATGCCTTTGGTTACCGGGTGTTTGGCATCCTCAACCCTTAAAATAGCCGATGTTGGGTGCCAGGTATTGCTCGCATACTGTCCCGAACCGAGGAACTCGTTATGGTACCAATCCCAGTTTTGAGGATAATCTGATGGTGTAAGCGCGAAGGCCGAAAAGTGAAACCCCATCCAGCCGCCTCCGTTTTTCATATAGTGTTCAAACGCGGCTCGTTGAGCAGGATCATCCGGCCGGGTATCTAAAAACAGCACTACCTGGTATTTGGCCAGGAAAGCAGCGTTCATATTGCTCCAGTTACTGGTAGAATCATAGGTAAAATTGTATTTTTTGCCCATCTCCGGGAAACGTTTATTGGCCTCGTGTACAAAACTGATGTGCGCCTTATCGTTGCGGCCGGTATAAAAGGCAATTACTTTAAAAGGCTTGCCTGTCTGGGCCTGGGCTGTATAAAAACAGAAGCAAATGATACAAAATACCGTTGCCAATACAGCAAGTTTTGAAATGCGGGTAGTCATGGTTAAGATGTTGGTTTACTGCCATAAAACTAACTGATTTTTGTTGAAAGTAATTAATGCCTGCCATTTAAGATTAATGCACTTTCCGGGAAATCCCAAGCAATCGGTGAAACCCCAAGCAGCAATCGGTGAAATCACGAACAAAAAAAACAGCCGTTGCATTAATGCAAACGGCCGCCCCTAAGCTATTGTCCCTGATTACATAACTTATTATTCAAAAGTACCCCACCTGTGTATTAAAACAAGCAGCATTATTACGGATTTACTGTTCGGGTTTTACGGATTTATAAATGAGGAGTTTTACGTGCAAAAAAGCTGCCCCTGCCAAAATACCCGGCTTGGGCATCACCGGATAACCTCCTGTGTGAATGGCTATGAGCCAAAATAATCGTCGATACCTTTGCCTATTAATTGGAGGGGAATATGCTGATCGCCAAACCGATGTTCAACTACCTCCCAGCAATCGGCATCGGCCTTGGTTATCGTATGAAAGGAAGCGTGGTTAAAAACGCTAAAAAGCGCGGTTTTGCCAATTGCCGACTGTATAACCTTATATGTCCGTTTATCAACTCGTAGTTCAAATGATTCCATTGTATAGTTTATCAAAACTATTACCTGGGCAGCTTAAATGCAAGCATAACCACCCCGTGTTTTAACCTATAGGGCGGTAGGTGTTTTAACGGGGTGCGGCACTGGATTAAAAAGGCATGGCCCGTACCTATTTCAAAATATTTTGTTTTACAGCCGGGTCGTTTTCGATAATTTGTTCCAAATCCAGGTCGAATGTTATGTGTACGATTACAAAATTGGGTGCTGGTTCCAGAAGTTGCCGCTTAGCAAAACTTTTCCATCGCTTGTTATACTGGCTGCTTACGGTATTGTAGCCACCTGGCAATCGGCGGGCTTCGGCCGGGTTTATGCTGCTTACGGTGGTATTTTTATACTAATGGCGCTGATATGGGCCTGGCGGGTTGATGGGTTTAAGCCCGACAAGTATGATATAATTGGCGCCCTGGTAGCTTTGGCAGGCGTCTGTATTATCATTTTCACACCGGCGGAAAGTAAATACCAGGCAATTTAAAACCTTTTTATCCTGTATACTAACGGTATAAATCCATCCTATTTCCTCCACAAAAATAATTTCACAAAAAGTAATAAATAACCAAACAACAGGTGGCTGTAATTGTATTATAGTTAATTTTTGCTTTTTATTTAAATTATAACAAAATAATCACTACCTTAGTATAATCATACTAAATGTTAATAATTATGGAAAAATTAATAATATTGAGAATGTTTTTTTGCTTCCCGCTATTTGGGTTGCTATTGCCGGACGCAGGCATTTTACTGACTAAAAACGCGGGCGGTATACCTTTAAGCCACATCGGTATTGAAATCGGACTCATTTTTTGCATCCTGGTTTGTACTGCTGTAATCACTTATAGTAAAAAAAGGGGCCAAATATTGGAAGAGTAATACAAGACAACCGTTTTGCCCTAAAACTACCGGCGTTAATTTGGTACAATCCGCGCTGCTCAACTGCGCTGCTGCAAATGGGGCTATTATGCCCCATAATTTCCTCCACACTTTATTTCCATGGGTGTTTTTGCGTAAATTTTAATACATTGGCTTTCGGTATGGCCTTTGCTCTACCGTTATCGGTATTTTTATCGACATTTGATTAGCAGCCATTTCTTAAATGAAAAAAGTCCTATTCCTCCTACTTTTACCCATTACTACATTTGCCCAAACAGCAGGCACCTATATTCAAAACGGAAATGCCAGGGCTAATGAAAAAGATTATAAGGGAGCTGTTCAAAATTTCACCCGCGCCATCGAACTAAACGATAAAAGCAGCGATGCTTATTTTTATCGCGCAAATGCAAACGGTAACCTCCGTGATTTTAAGTCGGCTATTGCCGATTACACCAAAACCATTACATTAAAGCCCGATTTTACAACCGCTTATTTTTATAAAGCCAACGCCGAAAGCAACATTCAAAACTACCAGGCCGCCATTGACGATTTTAACAGGGCGATTGCATTGGGGCCAAAAACAGCCGAAATGTTCCTTTATCGCGGTAACGCAAAATCAAACCTTAAGGATTATGCCGGCGCCATTGCCGATTTTACTATAGCTTTACAATTTTCACCCAACAACGCCGAAATTTACGAATACCGCGGCCTTGCTAAAAACAACAAAGGAAATTATGCCGCCGCTATTGACGATTACGATATCGCCATTAAATTAAATCCTAAAAAAGGCGCCGTTTACGGGTACCGGGCCGGCGCAAAGGCCAGCATAGGCGATCAAAACGGAGCCGTGACCGATTATACAACGGCCATCAGCATGAACCCTCAAAACGGCGAGGCCTACCTATATCGCGCAAACGCCAAAGCCGAGCTACAGGATTTTAAAGGAGCTATTGAGGATTATAAAATGGCCGCCTCTATAAACCCCGAACTCAAAAACGTTTTTCTTTACCTGGCAAACGCCCAAAGCAAAATGGGCGACAACAAAGGGGCGCTTGATTATTTTAATAAATCAATTGCACAACACCCCCAGTTTGCGCTGCTATACCTGTACCGCGGTATTGTTGAAAGCAACATGAAAAATTATGCCCCCGCTATGGACGATTTTAACAAGTCGATTTTGTTGGGTAACAAAACCGCCGAAGCCTATCAAAGCCGTTCATATGCAAAGCTATCCGCAGGCGATGCTTCCGGGGCTAAGCTGGATGCAGATACCGCGATAACTATTGATCCTAAAAATATTATTGGCTACATAAGCCGCAGCAAGGCAAAGCTGGCCATGAAGGATACTACCGGCGTAATGGCCGACCTGGCCCTGGCCATAGCTATTAACGGCAAAAGCGACGAGGCCTACCTGGTGCGCGGCGATACCCACCGCGACCTTGGCGATATGACGGCCGCTATAAATGATTATACAAAAGCCATACAGGTAAACCCTAATTACACCTATGCCTATTTAAACCGCGCTATTGAAAAGGATAAAATGAATGATAAATCCGGCGCGGTAAAGGACTTTGAAAAACTAATAGCCATAGCGCCTAAAAAAGAAGAAGCATATATGCGCCTGGGTAAGGTGACCGATTTTTATAAATATACGCCCAACGGCATACAGCTATTTACAGTGGCCATTACCTTAAACCCGGCCAATTCAAATTTTTACCTGCACCGTGGCGAGGCCAAAGCTGCAGCAGGGGATATTGCCGGCGCCATGGCCGATTATGGTACCGGCCTGGCCAAAGACCCTAAAAATACGGCCATATTACTTAAACGCGGGTTGGTTAAGGCCGGCAAAGAGGATTACACAGGCGCCATGGCCGATTTTAATACATCGCTAAAAATTGATTCTACATCTGATGCTGCCGCGTTGCCTTATCAAAACCGGGGTTATGTAGAAACCAAACAGGGTAATTATAAAGCCGCGATGAAAGATCTTGACAAGGCAGTTTCGATATTCTCAAACGAAGAAACGTTTTTATTCAGGGGCGATTTAAAACTCATTTTAAAAGACTATGCCGGCGCAGCCGATGATTATTATAATGCCATTTATCTTAACCCTACTTATGCAAAGGCATTGGCGCATAGTGGTATTGCCAAAAGCTACCTGGGCGACGCACAAGGTGTTAATGACGATTTTACGACAGCGCTAAAAGCCGACCCAACCAACGCCGATACTTATACCGACCGCGCCGCAGCCAAAGTAAATTTAAAAGATGCCACCGGCGCTGTTGCTGATTGTAACCAGGCCATAAGGCTTAACCCTAAACACGCCCGCGCCTACCTGCAACGCGGCCTGGCTAAAATAGCCCTTAACGACAAGGCGGGCGCCTGCGCCGATATGAACAAAGCCGCCGAATTTGGATCGAAAGAGGCGCCGGCTGTTATAGCCAAATATTGCAAATAGTTGATGGTTCATGGTTCATGGCAAAAGTTTACGATAATATCAACTTGCTAAGCTTAGATTGATTTAAGCATTTAGCCTGAAGCTCGAGATAAAAACAAATGGCTTTACTGTCCACTTAATCCATTTATTACAGTCTGCGCCAGGCAACCTCGGCAATAATAGCCTGCCCGCCCTGGGTGGTGTGCGTTACCACATATTTAATTTGAGTGCCCGTATAGGTGTATGAGCGCTTTTGTACAGTACCCTCCCAATTAGGGAATGATGCGTGCACTATGTTAAAAACGATGGTTTTGCTTTTTTCATCAACCAAATACCTGCCAAAATGTGCGTTGCTGCCCTGCACCATTGCAGCATTTTCTTCGGGTGTACTCTTATTTTTATCGCCCGATGCAACCTGCGGCCGTAATGCTTTATAAATCTGGATGGCGTAATTTCCCTGAGCATCAAATATCAGCAGCCCCTGCGGGTTATCGCCATAAGGATGAACCCTGCTGCCATCCGGGTAAATGTTATCAACAGATACAAGCGCCCAGGTACCTGTTAACTCATCGGTTAATGGCTTTTTATTTTCCTGCGCATGCAGGTTAGTTGCTGCAAAAACAACCAGTAGCATAAATGTTATTTTTTTCATAATTTTTGTTAATTTTTTATCTCTTAATGTTCTATTTGTATAACTTAAATGTCTATATAGTACATCTAAATTCATTCTGTCTATGCAAATTTATACAGACTTTGGCATGTATATCCTGTAAGTTTTTTCACTAATTCTGTATTTTTGAAATAATGAGAAAAGAGAATTTATACCGTCCGTTTGAGGTTGATTTTAAAGTACTGGAGCATTTTCCCAGGGTAACAAGGAGCAACAACTTTTTTGAGCTGATATATATTGTGGATGGCACGGGTGTGCAGTTCATCAACAAAAACAAATTCAATTACCGCAAAGGAAATTTGTTTTTATTAACCCCGCAGGATACACATTCATTTGAAATAAACACGGTAACCAAATTCTTTTTCCTGCGGTTTAATGAATATTACGTGCAAAACAATGCAACAAAAGATAAAGCCCTGATACAAAGGATGGAGTATATCCTTCAAAATGCAAGTCACCGGCCGGGCTGTATTTTAAAAAACAAAGTTGATAAGCCGCTGATAGCCAATTTGATTGAAAGCATTATCCAGGAACAAACAAATCAACAAATTTATTGCGATACCATTATCACCCAGATAGTGAATACCATTATCACGATAGTGGCCCGCAACATAGCACTGAAACTCCCTAAAAACATTAAGGAAAATACAGGCGAAACAGTACTTGAAATTTTGCATTACATACAGGAAAACATATTCGATCCCAAAAAGCTGCGGGCCGAAAACCTGGGCCTGCACTTTGGCATTTCGCTAAGCTACCTGGGCCGGTATTTTAAAAAACAAACCGGCGATACGCTACAGCAGTACATTTCGATGTATAAAATAAGGCTGATTGAAATGAGGTTATTACACAGTGATATGCGTATAAACGAAATTGTTAACGAACTCAATTTTGCCGACGAAAGCCACCTCAACAAAATATTCAAAAAATATAAAGGCCTGAGCCCTACCGAGTATAAGAAGCAATTTTGCTGATAATATATAGAAGCTGAAAGCAGAATGCACAAAGCTTAAAGCTAACTCATTGATTTCTATTTGATAAAAGATCATATAGAAATCATTGCCGTTGACTTTAGTCAACGGAATAATGACTAAAAGGCGAATGGCTTTAGCCAAATTATTCAGTGGAATTTGGCTAAAGCCAGCAATGATACCTTCTTTTACCGTTGACTAAAGTCAACGGTAATAAATAAATCTCGCTTTTAGACAGCTACTTATATATCACAGAATATAAATGAAAAAGCCGGGTATCTTCACGAAAACCGGCCACTATATTTTTGAATTTCTACTTACTAAACCGCTTTTCTATCGTTTCCTTGCAAATGTTCACGTAATTCCTTTAGCTCCATTTCATAAGCGCGCATCCTGGCCTGAAGAATATCTACTTCGGTACGCATCATTTGTATTTCGGTAATGAGCTTGGCCGACTCTGGCTTATTGATCTTTTTTTCGCCCGTACCAAGGATGAGCCATTCGGGTGAGTATTTAAGCTGGAAACAAAGTTTACGGATAAGGTAATAACTGATGTCCTGCTTTTTGTTAACCACCTTGCTGATAAACCCCTGGTCGACACCAATAGCAGTGGCTAAGCCCATTTGGCCGCCATGTTCCTGTACAATTACTTTTAGCCGTTTTATTATTGCTTCGTCAGACATATTATGCCTGCAATAATAAACAATTTGTTCAATTAGTTCATCAGTTTATTGGTTCATGGTTCATGGTTCATGGTAAACGCGGGAACAACGGGCATGCTGGCAAAAAGCTATTACACGGGAAAATAAGACTTAGTTTTAAAAACTTTGTAAGTCTTTCAAAAAATGCATTGACGACAACCGCCAGACAAGACCAATGAACAAGTGAACCAATGAACCAACAAACTAACGAACTTCTACCGCGCGCAATAATTCGCTGAGGTGTTTATTGTAGGTGGTAATACTTATCCGGCCTGATTTATAATCGGAGGTAAATTTCTGAAGTTGCTGTTCGGCATTTACGGGTGCAGCGGTTTTACTGAGGGCCTTATTTAACCTATCCAGTTTTTGGCCAAGGCTTTGCATCAGCAACAATGGTTCAACATCGCTGGTTTGATGTAGCATTTTATTTACTTTACGGCGCTGTTGTTTATCAAAATGTAATATTAAAAATACAGCAGCCGATCCAAGAATTGCGAAAAAGTAAAAAGCGTCCATAACATTAAAATAAATTTGAATACTGATGTTAATACGCTTAATCGAAACTATTGGTTACGGCTTATTTAATAAAAGTTGTTAACAGCTTAATGAATGGTTAAATAAAGGCCCGGCCTGGCGCTATTTAATTATTTTATTACGTCGTAATTTAGCACAGGTGTTTTTAAAATTTGCTTTAAAAAGCGGTACTTTGTATCGACTTAACATGGCGAAAACAAAACACCATTTTAAAACGCTTATAACAATATGAAACCAGGAGATAAGGTAATTTGCATTAACGACAAGATAGATCCCGAAAAAAGCGAAGAGATACGCCGCGATTTTGAGATTTGGATAACCCGGGACAAGGAATATACCATTCGCGAGATACTGGATAATAATGGTATTGTTACCGGCGTATTGCTGGAAGAGGTGCACAATTTTCCCAAATTTTTTAAACTGATAAACCGCTTCCAGGAACCCGCGTTTGCCCAATGGCGTTTCCGTAAGCTTAACTATGCCAGCCAGCCAGCCGAAGCCTTAAGCGAGGTAGAAGAGTTAATAAAGCAACTGGAACAGGAACAACAGGTAAAAGTTAAATAAGCAAACCGGCTAAATTGATTTTACCTGGTAGCCTTTTTAAAAAATTCATGCTTTGTAGATTGACAGGCAATAAACCCTGCATAGTAAATATTTACCGTGCAGGGTTTAAACGTTTTTAGCTATTCCCCAAAAAGAAACCGTAATAACTGAGCATTAAACCCCAGCGCTTATGCCATTAAACATATGTTTAAAATGCCAATTAGCATACATCAATCGTAATTTCCGGCGGCTTCTGTTTCTACAAGTTGAGTAAGTATAGCTTTTAAACTTGCTTCGCGCGCCCATTGCTGTTCAACGCCCGAAGCATCCTCCTGGTACCATTTAAGCGGGCTGTTAATTTCAATGCGGGCTTTATAAACAAAGTTTTTTGTGGGGTGCATTTTGCTGCCCTCGTAGCTGTTCAGGTTCTCGGCCTTAATGATCTTTGCAAAGTCTCGCCCTTTGATATCAAGCTGTAAGCATTCATCCAGCGAATTTTTAAAATCCTGCTTATCCTCCAGCCATAAAATTAGGGTATCGTCGGTAAGCTCATGGTCGGCAATAGCTATGCGGCTATAATTATAATCAACAGATATGATCATCCACCATAATTGGTCTTTTAGTTTTTGTGTTATTTTCATTTATGTTAGTTTATTGGTTCACTTTTTTTAGTTCATTGGTTCACTGGTTCATTAGTTCATTGGTCGATTTTAGCGAGGCCTGCAGGTGCGAACCGTTACAACGGCAAACTGCCAACCGGCAACTGCAAACTGCTCACCGGAAAGCGGGCAGCCAACCTGGGCTGTATTTTTGAATGGCAATAATTTCGTTTCTGAGTTTTTGGCAGGCAGCCAGGTAAGCCTGGTAACGCAACAATGGTTCGGGCAAATCGCTGTTATCATTATTGGGTTGTGGTGAAAATACCGCCGTTGCATTTGGTTGGTTTAAGGCTGAATAAGCAATGTGCATATGAAGTAGGTTTTGATTATTTAGATTCTTGTTATTAATTGATTAAATATTTCTGTATTAATTTTCTTTAAATTCTATGTAATTAAATTTGTTATTGATTTAATTTATCTTAAATTAGCAGAAGACAACAAGACAAATATAAAGAATTATCTTTAATACAATCAAGAAATATCTGTAAATAAATTTCACCATGGATGATGCATCAAAACCGAATAAAATAAAAACAATTCGCCCCGAGACATTGGAGTTTATTATATTATATACTCAATTGAAAGGAAAAGCGTTTGCCGGCAATGCGCAACTTGCGGAGGCGTTAGGCTTTAACTCGCCCAGTTCTATTACCGAAATTGTAAAGAGCAGGCAAAATATCGATCCGGATAAATTCAGAATTTTTAAAGAAAAGTACAAGGAGTTTATATCAGGCAAAACACCAGTGTTAAATCAAGAAAAAAACACAGAAAATAAAGCAAAAGAAGGGATTCCGATGTATGAAATTATTGCAACCGCGTCGGGCGTTGAGGTGTATAATGATATAAATGATTCCCAGCCTGTGGGGCGCATGAACTTTCCGGGTATCGAGGATTGCGATTTTGCATTGCCCGTTTGGGGGCACTCCATGTACCCCTACCTGGAGAACGGATGCTGGGTAGCCTTAAAAATAATTCACGATAAGAAGATATTACCCGGCGAAGTATATTACATTGAATGGGGCGATTATCGCATGTATAAAAGGCTGCTGGCCGGCGATAATCCGGATGAGGTGATAGCTCACTCGGATAATACTACCGAGATGATTGGCAACCGCCTTAAGTATGCCCCCTTCCCTATCAATGTTGCCGATATAAAAAAACTTTGCCTGGTAAAAGACATTCATAAAAAACATAATCATTAGGAGGAAAAGAAGCTATGTGCAGATTTCAAATTTCAGATGTGCAGATTTGAGATGTGCAGATACTGCATTTAAGCTATTGGCGAGCTCATTCTGAAGATGATACAGTCAAGGTCTGTCTTCACACTCTCAACCAGTTCGTCAACTTCGGCCTGGGATAGGCCTTCCCTAAAATCATCCCGGCTGGTATTACTTAAATATTGCAGGTAAGGAGTAATCATAAGGTTGTGCTTTTTATTTAAACGATTGCCATCGTAAGCCACCATTTTAAACAACTTATCAAGGTGCACGAAGTAATTGCGTTTAGTTAAACCCTCGATATCAGCCGATTCCTTTTTTATTTGTTTCAAAAATTCTTCGGGAATCATAATTTATTATTTACCTTTAATGCCCGCTATTTATATACCCGGCAAAGATATAAACAAACGGGCGACTACCCTGCAACATATCGAATTTATATTGCAGCGGTATTTGTATTAAAATAGTAGCTTAAACCTTTATTATTTCCTAAAAGTTGTATAACAATTTAATAAGCACTTCGTTTATCTAATATAACAATACACAATGGCAAACAAGGCATCACAATTTATCTCCGACCAGCTCAGCGTTGGCAGTGCCTTGCAAAATATTCTTTTTTACGGAATGTTGGCTTTTTTAGTTTGCCTGGTAATAGCACAGCTGCAAACTAAACATGCACACGCCCGGCAGCAATCAATTTCAAAATAAAACAACCTCATCATTTGCCCGGTGATTACACCGTGGTAAACATCTTGTAGTGCTTACACCAACATGTACAACCAAACTATACACAAGCTATTCCCAAAATTGGATACATTGCCGGGGCTAAGATTTTATCGCTACGAAAAAAGGCTTGATTAAACCAATTTGTTAACACGTAACATCACCTGGCAAACTCCAATAAATACCGTGACTGCCGGCTATAAACCGCTTAATAAGCCCCATTTACGCCATAGTTATTAACATTTGACCAATTTATTAACACATACTAAATATTCATACACAATAACCATATATTTATTTCAGCCAATGCCACGGTTGATACTCCAAAACCGGGCAAACTAAATTGTAAACGAAGAGAAAAGAATAGAGATGGATCCTGTAATGTCGCTTTTAATTAGTGGTATCGTTGCCGCAATTATTTTAGTAATGTTTAACAAACAACAAGTTAGTAAAGTAAGTAACAACATCTATACTGATGACGTGCAACAACTTTACCTGCTTACCGCTGCCGAATATAAAATTAACGCGTTGGAAAACCAGCAGCAGCTTAGGGAGGGGAAACCTGAAAACAAAACCACCGTTTTGTCAGAAATTGAGTTTGAAATAGCACAATTAACCCAGGCATTTAACGAAGGTAAAATTCAGTTAAATGAGCTGAATAGCAAGCTCGATAACTTATTGAACAAATTCAATATCAATAGTACAGCCTTGTCCCAGGCTTGTTAAGTTATCTTTACCAGGTTAAAAAGCGCCTTGCTTTAAGGAGGGCACTGAAAAAGTGGCTATTCATCAAAATAGGTTGTTTTCAAAATTGAAAGCAACCTATTTTTCGTTGACGTATTCGGGTAGGTGTGGAGAGTAATTTCGTACAGGCGATTCTCAGCGCCTCCATTTTATCTGTAAAAGTACCTCTTTGATTTTAGATGACTTTTTCAGTGCCTTGCTTTAGGCGGCGGGCCTTGCTTGTTTCGCCTTTATCCTGTTACCTTATAACAACTACATATCCGGACAATTTCGCCTGCCCTTTTTTGGGTTCGATAATATAATAGTACGTTCCGGATGGTACCACGCCGTTATTGTAATTTCCGTTCCAGGCACTTGTATAATTTATCGACCTGAATACCGAAATTCCATAACGGTTAAACACGCTTACAATGCATCCCGGATAATTTGCCAGCGCCGGTATGCTCCAGGTATCATTACGGCCATCGCCATTGGGTGTAAAAGCATTGGGGATAACTATGGGCGCTACTATACAACCAGCTTCGGGCGTAAGGCTTATATCAATGGTATTTGATTGAGCCGGCGTGGGGGCAACACATTTACCATAAGTAGTCATAACGCAATACACCTGGTCGCCATTAGCTAACGTTTTAGTAGTATAAGTATCCCTGCTACTTGCCAACGCGCCGTTTACATACCATAAGTAGGTTGGCGCTCCGCTGCCTGTTTGATAGTTTGCCGGTGTAGGTATAAAGGTTATCTCTTTACCCTGGCATACAGGCATGGGCACAGATGCCGCTATGGTAACTGTACTCACCTGAACAGGATCGGCAATAATATTGGCGGCTTCAGATACCGGCGAAGAAACAGGTGTACAACCATCGTTATTTACAACCACGCACGTTACTTTATCGCCGCCGGCCAACGTACTGGTGGCATACACGCTGCCCTGATTATTAATTTGCAGCCCGTTTACCATCCATTGGTAAGTTGGGTTACTGCCCGCGTTTGTGGCGGTAGCGGTGAAAGAAAGCGCAGCTCCCGAACACGAACCGACTGTACCGTTTGGATTAATGCTAACCGTTGGCGAAACAGCCTGCTTTATTAACACTTTAATTATATTTGATTGAAAAGGTGAGGGTGCAACACAATTACCATAAGTAGTCATAAGGCAATATATCTCGTCGCCATCGGCAAGGGTACTGGTAGTATAAGAATTATTACTGCCAACCGGGGCACCGTTCAAATACCAAACATAGGTTGGTAAGCCATTTATTGTTTGATAATTAACCGGTAACGGCGTAAACGTAACTGCAGTTGCCGCGCATACGGGCATAGCAACCGACGAACTGATGGTTACAGTACTTACCTGCACCGGCGTTATAATAATATTTGCCGGTGCCGATACCGGCGAAGCAATTGGTGTGCAGTCATCATTATTGATAACTTTACAGGTAACCACATCGCCGTTGGCCAAAGCATTAGTAGTATAAGTTTTACCCGGGTTGTTAACAAGCTGTCCGTTTACCATCCATTGATAGGTTGGGCTAATGCCCTCGTTTGTGGCGGTAGCGCTAAAAGAAAGCGCGGCTCCTGAACATGTGCTGATTGCCCCATTTGGATTAATGCTGACTGTTGGCGAAACAACTGGCTTTACCAACACCTTAATTATATTTGATTGAACAGGTGCAGGTGCAACACATTTACCATACGTAGTCATAAGGCAATACACCTCGTCGCCGTCGGCAAGGGTATTAGTAGTATAAGAAGTGTTACTGCCAACCGGGGCACCATTCAAATACCAAACATAGGTAGGTAAGCCATTTATTGTTTGATAATTAACCGGCAACGGCGTAAATGTTACTGTGGTTGCCGCGCATACCGGCATGGCCACCGATGAACTGATAGTTACGGTACTCACCTGTACCGGTGTAATGATAATATTTGCCGGTGCCGATACAGGTGAAGTAACCGGGGTGCATCCATCATTATTGATCACTTTACAGGTAACCTTATCGCCGGTTACAAGCGAAGTTGTGTTATAAACCTTGCCGGGGTTATTTACCATTTGTCCGTTCACCATCCATTGATAGGTTGGGTTAATCCCTTCGTTTGTAGTGGTTGCTGTAAAGGAAAGCTCGCTTCCGGGGCAGGAGCTGATTTCTCCGTTTGGATTAATGCTAACCGTTGGCAAAATAGCCTGCTTAACTAATATCTTAATTGTATTGGATTGAACTGGCGCCGGTACAACACATCTATCATAAGTAGTCATAATGCAATATACCTCGTCGCCATCAGTAAGGATATTAGTAGTATAGGTGTCATTACTACTAACCGGGGCGCCATTCAAATACCAAACATAAGTTGGTAAACCTGCGGCTGTTTGATAGTTTGCCGGCGTTGGGGTAAAAGTAAGCGTACTTGCTGCACATACCGGCATGTTAAGCGACGAGTTAATAACTACGGTACTTATCTGCTGGGATGGTGCGATAACAATATTTACCGGCGCCGATACTGGTGAAACAACTGGTGTGCAGCCATCATTATTGATCACCGCGCACGTTATCCGGTCGCCGTTGACTAATGTGTTACTTGTGTAGGTTTTACCAGTATTATTAGGGACCGGCAGGCCGTTTAACAGCCACTGGTAAGTTGGATTAATACCTTCCTTTACCGCAATTGCTATGAAAGAAAAATCTGTACCTGCGCATCCGCTAACGTCACCCGCTTTATCTATACTTACTGTTGGCGGCGCATCATCGGGCTTATAAAATACCTTAAGCGTGTTTGACAAGGCCGGCGCACTGCAAGGTATGCTGGTACTGGTAACCATACAAGTAACAGCATCATTGGCTTGCAAGGTACTGCTGTTAAAAACAGGGTTATTTGAGCCGGCATTTGCCCCATTTACCTGCCATTGATATATAGGGTTTACACCAGCATTATCTACCGTGACCTTAAAAGACACTAACTGGCCGGCACAGGTGACATTAACCTGGCTTATGCTTATTGTTGGTACTGATGACGGATTAACCGTTATAGTAAAACTAACCGGCACACCCGAACATACGCCCGACGATGAGATAGGTGTAACAGTAATAGTTGAGGTTATAGGATTTGCACTGTTGTTTTTTGCGGCAAACGATATATCTCCTGTTCCGCTTGCGGCAAGCCCAATACCTGTGTTGCTATTTGTCCAGCTATAACTATCGGCAGTACCCGAGAAGGTAATAGGAGTAATTGATTCTCCATTACAATAAGGCGCGGGGGTTGGCACAGCGTTTACAAACGGCGTTTTAAATACGCTGCCACTTACAGGAGCCAAAACATTTGCTACACCTGCCGAAGACAAAATAACATCGCCGGTATAATTACCTGCAACCGCTTTGTCATCCAATTTTACATATATCTTAATTGGGTTTACTTTATCTCCGCTTACAATGAGATAAAGCACTTTATCATAACCGGCAGCCGGGCTTGCAGACACCAGGAAACCGGCCGGCGGCGTAACTTTTATATTTTCGGATAGTTGGGTACCTAATGCAGTAAATTGCTGGTATGATGTAGAAACGACATTTTCGCAATTACTTATATTTCCGGTTACCGCTGAAGCCGAAATACCACCACCCAATTCTGTTACTTTAATATTTACAACAAAACTACTGCTGCCCCCGGCATTATAGGCGGTAACCAGGTAATCTGTTGCCGGCCAGGTAACAGTAGGCGTTCCGGTTATGATACCTGTTTTAGGGTCGAATGTTAAACCGTCTGGCAGTACTTTATCAATGGTGTAGCCGGTAACAACAACTTTTCTTACCAGGCTGTTACCGTAATCTGTTATATACAAAAAACCTGCTGAATTTACCTGCACATCGTTAGGGCGGCTAAAACTCGCTAAGGCCCCAACCCCATCGGCAGCCCCTGAAGCACCGCTACCTGCAAGGGTAGTCACAACTCCCTGTGCATCTATTTTTCTGATCAGGTTATTTGATATATCGGCCACATAAATATTACCTGCAGCATCAACCGCGACGCCGGCAGGAGCATTAAAAGTTGCTGACAACGCAGCTCCATTATCAGAACCTGCCTGACCGCTCCCCGCAATAGTGGTTACGGCTCCGGAAGGGGTTATTTTTCTTACCCTGTAATTATACGGATCTGCTACGTATATATTTCCATCAGCATCCATGTTTACAGCAGTGGGGCTATAAAAAGAAGCCAGGACACCGTCACCATCGGCAAACCCGGCAGCTCCGCTACCTGCAAGTGTCGAAACATCGCCGGCCGGTGTTACTTTTCGGATAAGATTGTTTTGAGAATCGGCTACATACAAATTGTCATTTTTATCGGCCACTACCGAATAAGGATAATAAAATGTTGCAGATGCTGCCGGCCCATTTGACGCCCCGTTTGAACCGCTACCGGCAAAAACTGATACAACACCAGTCGGCGTAATTTTTTTAATTTGATTACTTGCAGCATTGGCCACAAATATATTCCCCTTGCTATCAACAGTTACCCCATTGGGTTGATTGAACCCACTTGCAAATACAGTTACAACTCCATCGGGTGTAATTTTCTTTATCAGGTTGTTATCCCTATCGGCAAGGTACAAATTCCCGGATACGTCCTGGGCAAGCCGCGTTGGGCTGTTAAAATAATCGCCTTTTCCACCACCTGCAAAAGTAGTCACCTGCCCGTAAATAGTTGCCGGTACCGGCCCACCGGTGTTCTTAGGACTCAATGCCGGTATAACTTTATTTACAGTATAAACATTGGGGGTTGTGTAACTAATTTTGGGAGGGACTACAAGTACCGGTGGCGTAATTGGGGTTTTAACCTCGATGCTTAATGTAAAACTGCTGCTGCCTCCGGTGTTATAAGCTGTAACCACATAATCTGTTGCCGGCCAGGTAACAGTGGGCGTTCCGGTTATGATACCTGTTTTAGGGTCGAATGTTAAACCGTCTGGCAGTACTTTATCAATGGCGTAGCCGGTAACAACAACTTTTCTTACCAGGCTGTTGCCGTGATCTGTTATATACAAAAAACCTGCTGAATTTACCTGCACATCGTTAGGGCGGCTAAAACTCGCTAAAGCCCCAACCCCATCGGCAGCCCCTGAAGCACCGCTACCTGCAAGGGTAGTCACAACTCCCTGTGCATCTATTTTTCTGATCAGGTTATTTGATATATCGGCCACATAAATATTACCTGCAGCATCAA
>Ga0307515_10001604_pt1 | contig 50393 bp, 58 predicted proteins | sample 17_EM_MG_FD_194513 | JGI IMG/M metagenome (GOLD analysis project Ga0307515, IMG submission 194513) | Populus trichocarpa ectomycorrhiza microbial communities from riparian zone in the Pacific Northwest, United States - 17_EM | ecosystem: Host-associated > Plants > Roots > Unclassified | place...
GGGCCGATCCTCGGAGAGTGTATCTTACAACTCCTACTCTTACCGAAACAGTCGTGAAACAGAACAGATGCACAACTTAACAAACTGCGGGAGAGAAAGTTCAATCAAGGGGATCGAAAGGGGTGTTGTCATGATGGCGATACGGAGGCACCCCGTGAGAGAGGCGTCTGTAGAACATAGCAAATGGGGGAGGATTTGAAAGCTGAAACGTTGACTGTGACTGTTTACTACGATAGAGACCCTGCTGTTGCATAGTACAATGAACCTGCCGTAACATCTTGATATTTCTGCTGACTTGCTCCCACTTGGGCCCCTCTGACCCATACCCCACGACCTCGGACAACGATGGAAAGATTTCCCTCAATCCAACCGCCACGATCCATCCAGATTCTGGATTCTTGGGCAGAATAGACACCCCAACGACCAGCTTGTGGAGTTTACACCCATTGCCCGGGATTTCGTCAAAAGTCCTGCCTGCTTCAGCGTCTCGGTTCTCGCTGGGGGGAGGAGTGACCATGGTTTGGAAATCAACCCTGACCATCAGCGTTTCCAAGTTCGTGCAAGTTTGTGATAAGCTGATCAATGAAAGGAAAGTAATACACCGGAGGTTAGAACACCCGGGGCTGCCCAGGGATAGGTGAGTGAGATTGGGCATTGCCGCCCCAAGTTCTGCGATGGCTTTGTCTGTGGGTCGAAACGCGCATGGATCGCCCCTGCGGCAACACCGCAAATGGACGGTCGTCAGGTTTGTGAAAAGACGAAGGACGACAACGCTAGGGAGGTATAGGTCCGCGACGCCCGAGATCTCCAGGACCCTGGGATTGGGTGAGAACCTCGCGAGGGCCGTTATCGATTCCTTGAAAGTAACAGTGTCGGTGGCATATATCTTGACTACCTTCAAGGTAGTGGTACGAAGGTGTTCAAAGAAATGCTGGGGTCGCTGTCCATGCAAGCGTACGGAGGTAACTTCTTCAAGCGTTGGGAAAGCATCTGATGGAAGGTCGTTGGGGAAATGAACCCCTTCCAGCCTAAGGTTCCGCAGTTGAGTTAGGCTCGCTATGATGGTGAGAAGATACCCCGTTTTGAAGGGGGCCCTGATCTCAAGGGTACGAAGGGTGCTTCGGGAAGCGGAGATTAGCTTTCCAACCCAGTGGACGGAACGTGAATCGTTGGCGACGGTGTCCAACACGAGTTCTTGCAGCCAATGACACCTATCGGAGGCAGTCGATAGCGTAGGTTGGAGGAGTATGCTATTATCTCGTGGCAGGATGAGTGAGGCATATTATCTTCGGGGATAAAAATGTAAGGGTAGACGTCACGGCGTCCCAACCCAATCCTTCCGTCAACCTTAGCGAGGCGAGTCTGTGCCAAAGCGGGTCGAGCATTGACTGCATTCCTAGGAAGGAAATGGTCTCGTGGGATACCTCCCCGACGGATAGCTCGACCACGCGTGTCGTGTATCTCCTGAACCGTTTCCATTCATCCGTTGTAGGAGTTCGAACTACGCGCTGAAGGCGGGGAAAGTGAGCGATCTGAAAGATCGAACGAAGCTCCACTCACATATACCCCGCCCGCGACGGTCCAACAACTCGCAGGCAATGTTCGCAGGATGATGTGGAGAGACTCCTGGCGTTGCCACAGGACATTCATGACTGGGCCCTCAATGGTTTTACAACTGCATGCGAGGGCGAGGAGAGACGCGGATCCTTGAGATCCATGGTCCGCATTGAAGGCTATCTGGCGGACCAGCTCTTCGACGTAGAATATCTGGTTCATCATTAAAGTGTGGGGATGGGATGATGACTATCTCGGGTGAAGTAGGGTGGGATATCAGGATATAGCTGCTGACAGTGATACGGAAAAAGGTAACGACACGTGCCAGAAGGGCACCTGACAGTTTGAGAAAACCGGCGGACACAGAAGGGGGAATGCCATCTGAAATGGAGTGCTTTGATTACATACACTGCCGATCGTCATCAACGGGCGAAAAAGTGCACAGTAAAGGGAAAATACCAGGGGATCAGACACAATCGTGAGGTACGGGCGAACGAGGGTAACACCTGATGTGCTCCCAGAATCGAATCAGTCGAAATCCCCAAACTCCCAACTGTAACATTCCTGCACGAGAGGGAGGTATCAGCGGCCGAAAATTGGAGGCTCTGCTAAGGACAGAATCGCAGAAAGCAAGCAGAAAGGAACAATGCAGAGGAAGGAGGAGCGCCATTCATTGGAAGGAAAACTTACAATACAATCGTCATCTTGCGGGACCGCTTCCGGGACCTCCCTACCTAGCTCCTCCGCAGGTGGCCACGGGTCAGCCAGGACTTTCTCAATCATATTCGCAATGGGGTGGGTTCGGAGGTCAACGCTCCACGATAAGTTAGACACGGTGTCGTATACAATCGTCTTCCCTAGATGACACCGAGACTCCAGAGCAAAACCAGCGATGTAACACGAAGAGAAAACACCGTTACAAGTTCCCATCGGCACTGGATCCGCGGTGTGGTACACGTGGGTGACATGGTGAGTAGAAGGCTATGAAGACATCAGTGGATTCGTGAGTGGAAATGCGAAAGAGGGAAATATCGATACTGGTGATGGTAGGTGCAACCTCCCCGAGGCCATGCGTTCGCCAGGAGATTCAAACGTGAGGACCGGGACGCCGAACGTAATACCCAACAACGAAGCCAGCGCGCCACCGAGTGAATGGCCAATGATCCATATGTCTGAACGGGGGTAGATATACGACAAGTTATTGTATAGGTTCTGTATCCATGGTAGGTCGGCGTTTCAGTCGGAGAGGAGTGGACTTTGCTCACCGTTCCAATTTGATAGAAGAGGCTCTCCGTGATTAACGAGTACTCAAGACAGTCCTGAGAACACTTCCAACCACCGCGATGACAGTCACAAACCGGAGTCCATGACCAGTCCACCTTGGCACAACAGCAACTAAACAGGAGATTATCGTTCAGTTTGTCTTTCTTCGCTGTTGGCCCTCCACCACCAAGATATCCTGCCGATGTGCCCTTGATCGACAGAATGATGGTTGAATTGTCTGGAGTGGTGAAGACGTGTCCACGGAATCCATCCGCATCAGGTTCCCAGCCAAAGTCATAGCCCTGCATATGAGAACGAATGAATCCTTGAGGAATCGAGTGAAGGCTGGAGTCGTACCGTGGTCCAGTTTCCCCCCAGGGGATACCACTCCTTGTCGTCGGGCGGCAGATACGCGTTGCTCGTCATCTTGGCGAGTGTGAGTAGTGTTTCTCTACTCTCAGCATTAGGTCCCACGATTTCCTCCTCGTCCCAGTCGAGAAGGGTGCTCTGGCCGTGTTTCATGGATCGATATCGTGCATTCCTGACTGCGTCAAATGAAGGTGGTCGATAGGACGGCAGTAGTCTCGTGTCAACCGCGTATTCCTCGGAAGCATATGCTGTGGGATTTCCTGCGTATAACGCATGGTCGACGTCGGAGAGCAGTACATGACCATGCTCCGATACAGCGTGTAGATGTCGTAGCTGGAATGTCAGCCGAGGCAGTGCTGTCGACGCTGTGGATGCTATCGGCTGATGTGAGTCGTAGAAGATGGAGAAGAGAGAGTTGAAGAGGTTGAGGAACAAGGAGGGAAACATATCGTAGTCCGATCACTGCCACTCCCTTCCATCGAACGCGCCCTTGGTTTCGACATCTAATATGTCTTTGTGAATTTTTCTCGCCTGCTTTACGCGTGCTTTGTGGATCTCATTGCAATTTTCCTTGATGTACAGCGGAGGATTCGGAACAAAGCCAGCAACGACCAGCGTGTTTGGCAACACCCAGCCACAACAGCAGACAGGGTCTCTCTTTGGTGGCTCGCAGACGACAGGAACGCAGCCGGGCGCGTCTCTCTTCGGTCAGCCTCAACAACAACAGCAGCAGCAGCCTGCGGCGGGCGGATCTCTGTTCGGCAGTACTCAGAATCAGCAGCCACAGGCTGGGGGGTTATTTGGAAGTACCCAGCAGCCTGCACAGTCCACTGGCGGATTGTTTGGAAACACGGCGACCCAACAGCAGCCCGCTCAAGGCGGGTCTCTGTTCGGGAGTACCACAACTCAACCAGCCCAGGGTGGCGGACTCTTTGGCGCACAACAACCCGCCCAACAACAACAGGGGGGATCGCTTTTTGGTGGCACGCAACAACCAACCCAGCAGCAGGGTGCCCCCCTCTTTGGAAACACCCAACAATCCGCTACTAGACAGGCGTCATCGCTCTTTGGAACTACACAACAGCCACCTGCCACCGGGACTTCACTGTTTGGTAACACTCAACAGCAACAAACGGGACCGTCACTATTCGGAAACACCCAACCCTCATTGTTTGGTGCCACCTCCGCCATGACGCAGCCTCAGCAACAATCATCCGCTTTGGGAACGACGTTCGGTGCGAATCTTCTAACCCCTCAGCTGCCTCCAACTGATCCGGATACTTGCCGAATCTGGGGGAACCCGTTTACACAAATCCAGAGTGAGTGTTCACTCGTATTTTCACAACCCGTTCTCATGACTTCTGCCCAGTGGCTCGTGAGTTCTGTCAATGCGCTGCGTCGCGAAAAGTACTGACTGAACATAGACTCTCGAAAGCGGCCCTCTTTACAAAATCCACCAAGTTCAATGACTTGCCCGACAGTATCAAAAGGGTCTTCGAAGATATCGAGTGAGCTGTACCACGCAAAATGCCCGCCTTTACATATTTACCCTCTGCCTACAGTTCACATATCCAGGGTAGGGTACATATCGGCAAAGAACTGAAGCAACGGAAACTTTCTGAGCAAGCTACGAAAGGAAAAGAGCTCATCCATGATGTTCACAAGGTAATATTTTGTATCCAGCACCTCGTGAAAGGGTTTTAGAGCATTTCTCCTATTCAGGAACTCGCAAATGCAGCCTCGACTCTACGCGCAGATGTGCATTCCACCAAGGACCTGAAAGCCACGGCAGATCAATGTATTCAAGATACAACTGTTGCTATAAGGATCCTCGACGGCCATAGGAACACACAGAACGTGGCTTACCTTAAGAACCATGCCACCTTCCCGTTGGAATTCTTCGACAGGATCACTGTTCAGATGCGGGAACGTCTGCATTGGTACAAAACTACGATTGAGGTTCGTGATTCGTGATATCCTCGCAGTCCCCCCATAAATGACCTTTTTCCAAGCAAATCGAACGAAAACTTGCTTCAGCTTCTGCGCAGACACAATACACCCCCCAATGTGAGCCACTTTGTCATCATCCGTGAAAGACTGCTCACCGCCCTTACTTGTCTCACAGCAATCACTTCCACACTACAAGCGCAATACGCAACCTTCGTGGCGCTCGCAAACAAGACCGCCGTGGTTGACGCGGAGCTTCAGAAAATAAAGGCTTTATATACCCAACTCTGGAGAACGCGCACGGGTAGCATGCGCGATCCGTTCAATGAGTTGGACCGAGGTACCGGAAAGGACTTTGGCTTGGAGGGGTTGTCTGTTTGAGATATTTTTGGGCTCCGCTTGTTTACCCTCGACACAGGGTGTTTAGAAACATGTAGCTGTTAGCCCGTGCTTAAGCACTACAGTAAACGTGGCTGTGTTGAGCTGTGGGGGGAGACCAGCGCATCCTGCGCTTGTTTATAACCATGACGCCGGCCACCCTTCCAACCCTTTCACGCCCCTCCGCACTACAACCACCACCCAGCCTGCAACCCAAGATCTTCGCGAAACTATGGCGTATAACCAGCCAGACATGGTTTCTGGCGAGCAGTATAGATATGCTCTGACCAACTTTGTCAGTCCTGGCCGGCGGTTCAGATGATTGCGATGATCTACATGGTTGCTGACGCACCATCTGTTGTTTAACAGCGCATCGCCCACGAAAAGGTCGAGGAACAACGGGTTCAGCTGCAAGAGCAAGAAAAACAGATCGCCCTCCTCCGCGCCCGGATAAATACCCTGGAGGGAGGGAATCAGGGAATCAGACCGAAACAAGGTCAGAGTTCCGTCGATGATTTCTCAATCAAGGTGAGCGGGTGGTCTTCTAACAGCATGAACCGTAACTCATCGGATCTCCTTGCAGAACTCTGCATCCAAGTTGGAACGGCTTATCAACGGATGGGCGGCCGACGTCGTTCGGACGCATCCTCACCAGCTCAACGACATCCGCCAAGCTGCGATCTTAGACATCTACGAAGGGTACCCTCCGGAAGGGGAGGAGATAATGATAGGAAATGCTACCCCGATGCAGGTCCAGAACCTCCTGCGGCACGCGATCTCGCAGGCTATCTCAGAGGGGATCGTGAATTGTCTGATTGTGACGAGCTCTCAGGAGGCGAATGTCCAATTGACAAGGATACACGAACACATTTTTGCTCGTAAGCGGCCCGACACTTCCATTCGAATTCGATGGCTAACGTTACGCCCCCAGGCGACCCGACCGTGGCTTCCGTATGGAGACGTCAGACCTTCTCGGCGGCCGTCGAAAACTTCACCGCCGAGATGACTCAACTAATCCTTGATGAACACATGCCGAGTCTCACTAGGGTTCTCCAGTTGGACCCTGCGGACACGGCGTCCCAACAGTCCCCGAATTCCGTCACCCGTGTTCTCGAAGCCGCGTATGACTTCTCTCGGATGCTCCACGGGTCTGCGTCCTCCGCCGGCGGTACGGTGGACGCTTTCTATCGTGCTTTCGTGCCCGAACTCGCGAGTACCCTCTACCCAAGACAAATCGAGCTCGTAAAACGATGCATGACCAGCGAGAGGGGCGAGCCTGACAAGGTTGGCGCCACGATCTTCCCTGGACTGGTAAAAGTCAGCAGGGGTCCCGCCACCTCGAACGATAAGCCAGATGTGAGCAATGTCGTGCAGACGGTTGTCAGAAGGGCGCAGGTGATTTGTGATTGTGCGCTCCGAGTGAGTGGGTCGGGTAACGTGAATGGTTCGGTCATGAGTTCCCCCTCCCCTCCTATTTCTCATTCATCCCAATCGCACGGCCCGGTGTATGCCGGACCACCAGCGGTCTAAGATTTAGTTGGCGGGGGTCTGGTCTTGTCATCTCTGTTGCTGTAATTCCACCTCTTAGAACGATTTGCCTGTACGTGCACTATGAAACATTATCCTCTCCTGTTTATTTGCATAGTCAAGGTCGAGTACATTGCGCACCCTTTCGATTTAAGGTATTTCCCGAGTGCGTGTTTCTGTGCCGATGTTTTTATTCTGGAAAGAAATCGGAGATCCATTAGTATTTGGTAAGCCATGTTCCGGCCGAGATGCGTTGAGACCGTGGGAAAAAAACACGGTGGCCGCGTGAGATCACTGTCACCGCAAGCGTTTAACTTTATCGTTTATCCGTCTACCTCCGCAACGACAAGAGTTAAGTGGTGGTCTCGAATGAAGAGTGACAGAAACCATCGGTATGTTGTTTTCTCAGATCTGTCACCCTGTCTCAACGGAGTGCTAGGGTGCCAGGGCCTACGACTCCACCACTTCCGAACGAGATCATTGGCATCATTGTGGACGAGCTACGCGATGACACACAAACACTGCGCGCCTGTTCCACAGTCTCCAGCCTCTTTTACCACTTCTGCAAGAGACATCTCTACCGAACCATCAACCTCGATACGCCAGATAAGGTTGATGGATTCGTTCTCGCGTCTGAAGATTCCAATCTTCGGGTCCTCCGTTACACCCACACCCTTTCCCTCGGGGTCTCCGGAATGGCTTCGTGGCGTTATGCTGATAAGCTTGCTGTCGTCCTTGGAATTTTCGCGAAGGAGGCTTCGATCAAGTGCCTTTCTCTCAAGGAGATGAAGTTTACATTGGTTTCCGGGTCCAACTTGGCCAGCCTCATTGAAACCACGGGGACACTCTCGCGGACCGTATCAAAACTCAAGCTCTCTGATTGCCTTTTTATCCGACGCGAAGACATCGAATCTTTGATTCGCTCGTTCCCGCTGTGCAAGTCCCTCCGCCTTCGCAGATGCTCTTGGCAGAGCACCCAACTTGCCCCGATGTTCTCGTCCCTGCCCGCCCATACGGTTTCATTAGATGGATTGGAGATAACCACGCGCAGGACGCTTTCCATGTATGACCTATCGGCGATCGTCGAGCGGGATTGGTTGGATACCACTGGATTAAAATCACTCACGTACTCTGTCATCGAACATTCCACGGCCACGAAAATGTTTAATGCGGTCCAGGACTGCCATTTGGAGAATCTGAGGATATCTTGTCGTTACAAGGAATCCTACGCCTTTGGTAGCTTGTTTCCATCTCCGACGTGTTTGACTGATGGCCAAATGATACCTTTCCACCAGTATTTCAACGGATGGAGCGAGTTATCCCTCGCGTGCGGTCCCTGACAATTGCATCCAATGGCGTCCGCGCTCCCTGGTTGCTTGCCTTGTTCCTCAAGACCTTCCGGGCCTTACACGGCCTCGAACATCTCATGATTGCCACCACGGAACCAGTAAATTCGTTGGAAACGGTTGTGTTTTATTTTGGGCTATCTTACCCCGCCCCAGGCGCAGGGCACGTGAGCGGGGGGGAACTGAGGGAAAAGCTTCCGTATTTGGCGAAACATGGAATGCTAAAGGTCTCAGATCCAAAAGTGTATGTCTCGAATATTCCGTTATTTCTTGCTGTATTAATCGGCCTTATCTAATTTGTAGCGGGATGGACTGGTTGCAATCCTGACGTAGCGTACTATCCACCCCTTCTTCTGTTGCCCTTTTACCTGCGGTATACAAGCTATCAAGGGTATTGACCGGTAATATTGAACACCGGTGGTCACGATTGAAACGCTTTGACGTCTGAGACTGAGACTCTGAGGGATCCGTTCGCTCTCTCGGAAGACGTCTCGGCACCCACGCTATCGCAACCGAAGTACTGAACACTGAAGGTACGGTCATAAGGGAACCCTTTGCAAGAATGGTCCGCGGTTGGCATACATAGGTTGATATTGACCCATAACCAGAACGCGCCCGCACCTCACCCTGCACTTCTGCAAGGCCGCGAATGACGCACCCCTCGCTGGACAGCCCCAGGGGTACTGAAAATTGTTCTATTCATCGGGAATATGATGAAGAAGTAGGGAGCTCCGCCCACCATGAATAGGTGGCACTAAGCCAGGGGGTCAGTCCCTTTATTTATTAAGCCGCGTCTTGCCAGCTTGTATTAGGTAGCTGTTGCGGGGTGTAAATGCTAAAGCAAAAAAAAAGGGGAGGTCAGTCTGCGTTCTTGCGCCGAGCCCCTAAGGGACCCACCATAGATTTTGAATGTATTACACGGAACGCCTGCAGTTGTGATTTCTCTCGTTAAAAGATTCGCCTCCCTCCGTAGCTCCACAAATTTCCAAAAGGGTCCGGGAAAATCACAGCACTCAATGAGCCGGTGGCGCACCCGAACGCTTGGCAAGTATGGGAGCGATCATGGATTATGGATTGAATGCAGTTGGACTTTGACCACGCCAAGAGCAATCATTTGAACATGAGGGAATTTTTCCTTCAGTTGCGAGAAAGTAAACTCCACAACCATCAGACCATCAGACCGATGCGGAGCCAAGAGATGAAAATGATGGATAACAGTTCGAATGGATATCAGAAGCAAGAAAATTACGGATAAGTCCACTGGCTGGGAAGTCCTACCGACCACCCCCGACACCGTGCCCACGTTGCAATTTCTGTATGGTTTCTGCCCTGAGCGGTGTATCTGAGAACAGGGCCGTTACGAGCTTGACCAGCTCGTCGATCTCAAAATCTACGAGCGCTCCTTCGTCAAAGAGGTAGGTGATGTCCGCCATGGACGCCTCAAGGACCTCGGAGAGGTACGAGAATTTGAGCCAAGAAGGAACGTAAGCTACCACTGCTGAAGTCTGGTTTGTCCGATATCAATGGAGGCTTTACAGACCAGAAAGGTGTGAACTTACCTGTTCGGGGCCTTCGACGAATAGCCCCTCCAAAGCATTCAGCATACGACAGAGCTCGGATAGTCTGTGGGATTCATCTGCGGTGATATCCGGTAGCTTGGTGATGTCTTCAAGGATCCTGGAGAGAACAGAGTTGACGATTTTGCCTACGGCCGTCAGATGACGACCATGTGGGAGGATACCCTGATAGAGGTGGTCGATGTCACGACCATTAACCAAATTTGAATTAAGAGGCTGCTCACTGACCTTCCAGACCTGCCACAGTCTCTTCACCTTCTTGACCACAGCGTTCACCGCTTCCTCACACGCATCGAATCTATCCTGGTCATTCGTGTATATGAAACCCTCTGTTGCATCCAACGTCTCATCAATCTCATTTAGCTGTCTCTCCTAATAACATGCATAAAATTTGAGAAACTGACGAATTGGAAAAGGAGAAATAAATGACGCACAATTGTTTTGGCAAACCAGCTCTCGCCGTAAATTTTTACCCTCTTCCCAGCATCTTCCACTTTATCGCGGAGGCTGCCGTCAATGGTCCAGACGTCCGGAGGTACCGCTGCAGACGCTTTACCCGACCTGGATGACAAAGCGGGAAGCAGTTCTTGAATTCGTTCCCCGAGGTACAAACAATCGTTTGAGAACTGAATCGCTCTCTTCGCAGAACTCTCAGAGACGGTGCTCTTTCCGGCACCATTCTGGGAGCCACCCCCACCTTCGAGCTCGAGATGGAGTGTCATCGGATAAAGAGCCCGGAATAAATCCAATATCGAAGGAACGGTGTTCAGGATAACGGACCCATGCGTGCCCCTAGATGCCGACGAGCCGGAATTCGGAGTGGAATGGTAGGCGGCGAGCAAGGTCGATCGTGAAAACTCGGAAGACTCGAGCATAATGTTCTCCACCAATTCGAGAATATCTTGCATACCACTTGAGACGGAGTAGAATTCCTTCGGCACTTTTTCCTGTACCGTAATCGATGCCGGCGTAGGCGGAATAGATTGGAATTGTTGGCTCGGAGTACTACCCGATGATGACCACGAGCTGGATAATGACGTTGAGGATGCCAACGCAGGGGCGTAATCAGGGTCGAGGCGTGTGGACGTATTGGCGGAAACGGGGATAGGGTTGGGTTCAGGGGGCTGAGTAATTATCTTCGGGGGTTTAGTTCCTTGCTTGCTTTTGCTCGAGAATTTTTCGAGTTTTGTCGCGGGCTTTGGCACGATATTCTTAGTCGGAGGAGAGGGGGGAGCGTCATCCCATGCATCCCATAGGGGACCGTCCCCACCAGCGCCACGCTCGTCATTCCCGTTCGCCCCAGATCCACTGAGTGCCTCGGGTTTAGGCATAGGGGTGGGTTCCGGACCTTCCTCATCATTCCATCCCCAGGCGTCATCGTCCACCTCGTCAGCAGTGTACACATCTGGGTCTGTGGACGAAGATGGTGCATTCACCCTTAGAGGCTCCTTCGCCTCATCATCGGGCGGGGCGTCTGTTTCATTAGTACCGTCGTCGACGTCATCGAAACCCCACCCTTCATCGTCGACCTGCTCGATTTCTGCCTCCTTATGAACACAATTTGCCCCATTGACAGCTAGCATAGGAGGACGATCTGCCGCAGAGGAAGGGGGGTCCAACTCGGGGAGGATGGGGTCGTTGGTGCCCGGGGCCGGCGTAACCGAGGAGGCATTCCATTCTACCTGGAAGGTTTCATGCCAGTCGGATGAAATGCGTGTAAACATCCTCCTTGCTTGGTCAAGTATTTCCACTTTTCTCTTTCTTTGGTAGTGAGAAACGATGCCCCCGACCCAGTTCTTGATCTCATTATCAGGACGGATTTCGGTGCCGGTGAAGGCACCAGAGTTAGGACCAAAGAGGATTTGAGCGATGTCCTCACTCTCGAATTTAACCGCTCGCTGGAGTAATTCGAGATATTCTGGGAAGCCAGACAAGGAAGCCGGGAGAGCGGAGATCAGGAGATGATTGAGTATACCCGAAGTAAGGGGCTTGGCAAAGGATTTGAGGAAAACTGCTCGTTGCGAAGGAGGTATAGCGCCAAAGAGGTGGGTATTCAGAAACTCCAAAATCCCCGAGAGGTTATCGAGCCTCGAGGTTAGGGTGGCCAAGTTAGGGGGAGCCGGGAATAGTTCCAACCTGTGCTCGATCGATGTTGATAGTGCGTCCGCGCCTTGTGCCTGGGCGATCGATAGGGGCTGGGTTAGAACGAACTCAATAAAGTGGGTAGTGATGTCTCGTCGGAGCATCGTGATGTGTCCAGATAGGGAGGCCGGGGACAAGGAAGATAGGATCTCGGGGAGAGAGACCGATTTAGAGGACGTCTGGACTAGACGCGTGGTTCAACAAAATGTTAGGATGGTAACCGCGCGGCGTACCTCGAACATGTGGTCGTATGGTGCACGCGGTCGGCGTGAGAACTATTGAACGGGCATAGGCGTCGTTGAGCAACTCTTCAGCCCGGTCGCGGAGACTCCGGTGTTTGTGCTATCGTTACACTGAGTGACTTGAGCACAATAGTGAATAAAGGGAGAGTTACCTTCAATGGACCAGTCAGAGTTGCATCTCTCAGCGGCGGTGGCGCTTGCTCCAGCAACGTGGAAAGTTTGGACGACGAGCGAACCGCCTCGGGAAGTTCACCATTGTACACCAAGTGGGAGAATGAAGTGAATGCCGATCTCAGTTGTGAGGCATATTGCAAGTTTTGATGTTTGATCTCGGCCTCGAGGGTGGATTGGGCGAGTTGTGAGTGTTGCGTTAACGCTCGGATGAGATTCGGCGTGAGACCTGACTACAGGCAGCATGATTCTCAACGTCCTCGGACCAAACCATGTGGACATACCTCGGGATTGGAAATAGCGTCGGACAGTTTGTCAGTGTTGTGTTTGAGAGCATGTAGGCGGTAGCGAATTGACTCGGCTGCAGCGAGTTGGGAATTGAAAGATGGGAGGTCTCTCTGAATTCTCTCATGGATGAGTTGCTGGGAACGAGTTGAGCGACCAATGCGAAAGGAGGGTTGAGCACAGGCTCACTTTTGCCGCTCGGATTGATTGTTCGAGGTCGGCAATCCATGACTGGGCGAGAGCGGCACTAAGAGTCTTTGGGTCCGCATCCGAAATTCTGTTTAGAATTGCGGATGAAACGTCTGAGGGCTGTTTCCTTGGAAGGTGGAGTGGGACGGGGAAGGCCATGCCACAGTAGACGTGTAGGGAGGAAAGAAATGACGATCGGGTCGGCAACATCCGATCCAAGCCCGCGGACCACTTCCACCTGAATTCACGTAACACACTCAGGCTTAGTGCCGAGACTCCCTCTGTGCCTTTTTGACATGGAATTTGCCAAGCGGTCGGGCAGCGCGGCGTAGGAGACACCCGCCCAGCACACGTACCGTCTCTGTCGCGTGTTAGCTGCCGAGTAAGGGACCCACCGCCGCGCCCTCGCACGATCGGTAACTTCGGTGAGCTCAGTCTGTAACAACCGAGCATGCCTCCTATAGCAGCCGCGGAGGCTGATTCATCTCTTCAAGGAAGCTGACGGAACGCCGAAGAATAAGATCAATCCATTCTCGGACCGGCGCTCTCCGACATGTCGTCAAGTGAAAGCTTGCCCCTTTCTGAAACCAGAGCGAACCAAATGCCGGGCAGTATATATACGAGGAACCTGCTTCAGCTACCCCTCCAGTCCTTGGTCCCCTTCAGCCCTCGGCCCCCCCTCCTTCTCTTCTGTCCATCTGCCAACACTCTACTCTCACACGGTACATCCTACCATCTCTAAATATGTTATTCTGTCGTTTTGTGAAACTCGCTCTCGTCGCCGCCACCCTCCTCGGACAGTCCGTAACTGCCATCAAAGGCTGCACCAATCCCTCCGTTCGACGCGAATGGAGGAGCTTGTCCCCTAGTGAGCGTGGGGAGTGGATTTCCGCTGTCAAGGTCAAACACTGGCTGTAAAGCGCGCTTCTCGCTTCTTCCATGACTGAAACTTCCATGTCTAGTGTCTTAGCAAATTACCTCACGACCCTTCCTTGACGCCTACCTTCAATACAACCTACACTGCGATTCCACCTGTCAACCCCAACAGCTCATACTACGATGGTTCGTTATCACCGCAATTTCTCGCGAATGTCGCTCATTTCATCTCGTAACAGACTTTGTCTACACCCATATGGATCTCAATCCCATTGTAAGCTCCTGTCAAACTCCACTGCTCGTATAACAATTCAACACCATCTAGATCCACTTCACTGGCCTGTTCTTACCCTGGCATCGTGCATATGTCAAGGACTTCGAAACTGCCCTTAAGGAGAAGTGTGGATACGAGGGCACTCAGCCATACTGGGACTGGACGCTTGGTATGATCTTGGCGTGTTGTCCCCACGTCGTTGAACTAATTCGCTTTATGACAGACGCATCGAATTTCCAGAACAGCACTTTCTGGGACTCTGATCCCGTTAGCGGCGTAGGGCGTTGGGGTGACGCCAATGATGACAATCAGATCACCGATGGTGGATTTGCTGATGACTTCACTCTCTCCTATCCCGCACCTCACAGGGTTCGCCGCTTGTATTCGCCCACTGCCCCCGAAATGCCAGGCGTGCTCTTAGCGAATTCATTCACGCCTGAGAGCCAAGCAGCCATGGTAAACGATTTCGTGGGAAGTTTCATCGGCTTCCAAGCTCGCTTCGAAGGATCCTCCCACGGAGCAGTCCATCGCGTTGTAGGAGGGTGCGTCAACTTCCTTACACGTATTGTGGTTTTGCCCACTCAAGGACCCTACGCAGAGATCTTTTCGGCGGCTGTCCATCAAACGCACCTGCTGGTTGTGTAGGCGGTCCCAAGTGGTCCCCCAATGGTGCGCTTTCGATCAGTGTGAACTCAGGTTGGTAGATACAATTCTGACGTTTCAATAGACCCCTTGTTCATATTGCATCACGCGGTAAGGATGAATACGTGCGAATAACTTCATTTCTTGACTTTTTTTTTTTTTTTTTTTTTCTCTCTCAGATGGTTGACAAGCTGTGGTATGACTGGCAAAAGGCCGACCCCTCCAACTTTTGGTCGTTTGGTGGGGGTATGACTGCCCTGGTCACAAACTTTGTGCCCGACGCTACCTTCCCGACTGGGGCTCCTCCCTTCGTGAACGTGCGTAACCTTCTGACAGGCACTCGTTCAGCTAATGAACCCTCCCGTAGTTCTCGACCCCGATCCCGACGGATGGTATTATGAACGATTACACTGTCTACGACACGATGGACATTCGACATCAGAAGTTGTGTTACATCTACGAATAAACTGGTGAACGTAGAACCCTCAACTAGAGTGCTTGGCATGTTATGGGATTTTTTTATGTATCTATTTACAGACGCTTGATCATACATTACCGGCCTTCTTAGTACGTTCAGTAGAGAACAATGGACACTCTTCCTATACCCTAAGGTTCTGTGATGGCCGATAGCGATCAGATCATTCATTTTCCTCACTATCACCCCCGCCGTCGTCAGTGACACCGACAATACCACCGCCCATCTTCTCCTTGAATCTCTTGCCTGTTTCGGCCAGCGTGTTACCCAACGTCTTCCTCACGTTGTAGTTCACGCCGATGTCCCAAACTTGGAGTTTACCCGTACTGCCTCCGGCCGCGAGGGTGAGGGCGTCGTCCGGAGACCAGACGGCCGAGAACACCTTCCCCTGTGTGCCGTACGCCACGTCAGTATCACACAATTGACGGAGTCAAGGAGGGCTTCTCACTACTCCGAGATCCCTGCTGGTCACCAAGGTAACCCCCCTTTTACCATCTTCGTCTTCTGTGACATTCCAGACTTTCACAATCTTGTCCGTTCCACCTGTCACAATCACTCCCCTCACGTGTGGGTTGACATCCAGCGCAGACGCAGCACCGTCGTGGGCTGAGAGTGTGAACCGGGAGGGAGAAGGGTTGTTCAGGTCAGATGGAAGAGTCCGCGCGTCGAAATTCAGTATAAGCCCGTTCTCCAGGGAGACGTAGAAACCGTGTGGATCCCATGGGTCCCAGCGTAAAGCCTCAACGTCATCCCCTACTACTGCACCTAAACACGACTCGGGTGCTCGGGAGTCGAAGGTCCTAACCGTACGGTCGTAACTCCCGCTGAGAAGCACGGTGGGTTCTTTGTCGTTCCACTGGACAGATTGAATCTTGTCCTTATGCACCCCATTAAAACTCCGTATCGCCCCTCCAGCTTCCTCACCACCTCCAGCCGTCGCTCCTACGTTCCTGCTCAGGTCCCATAGCTTTATTGTCCGGTCCGCACTGGCAGAAGCGAGGAGATTTCGGTGCGTTTTATTCCACGACAGACTGAGGACGGCGTCGACATGGTAGTTCGTGGAGGTATCACGGTGCTTGGTTTTTTTCTTCTTTTTCTTGCCTGTGCCAAGGGGTACGGGGACATGCGCGGTTGTCTTGTCTGGCCGGCCCAAGACCATGTCCGGGTACATCCCCTCCAACACATCCAGGGACCAGATTTCAATCTCAGGATCCATCGTTCCGACGGCGATGTAGTTACCGAATTCCTTCTTCGGTGAAGCGGAAGAAGCGGAAGGGGTGCCCATTGGGGGGAAATCGAGCCATTCTAGGCACAGAGGGAAATTTGGTAGCATTAGATCGTGGTGAACATAGAGGTTTTCCTGGGATTCGTCGTAAACGTAGACCTCGAGCTGGGAAATTTCGTCTTGCGTTTTGGCAACTACTACGAGATTGTCGGTGGGTAGAACTTCCAACTCCTCTCGTTCGTCCTCGTCCTCATTATCCTGTCAAAGAGTGGTAGAATAAGTAGAGGGTGGGGCAGCGAGGCACAATAGCTGAGCTTACATCTTTAAGGGTGATGTATGGGTCTTCTTCGTTATTGCGGTAGTACGTTAGGCCTTTGATATTTGTAAACGGACCGAGTTCTGCTTCGTTATCACCGTCGTCATCATAGTTGTCGAGATTATATTCGGAGAGGTCCCCAGGTTTTTTAGTTGCGGGTTTCGCTTGACCTTCTGGCGGGTCTTCGTCCATAGGTACATCGCCATCACCGTCCTGGTGTTCCTCATCTTCGCTTGAGTGGTCCTGTGTCAGCCTTTATGTTGTGGAGGGTGTTAACTGAGAGAACGATACTCACTCAACCCAGGCATCGTTATCTTCGTCGTCGTCTGCAACTTCGTCCCCTCCGGAGACAACGCGCTTTTCTATAGCATCTGCAGCCTTCTGTGCGCGTTGGAGCTCGGCCTTTGCATCCTCGAGCTCGATCCGGGCAAGCGCAGAAACCCTCTGGAGTTCCTGATCGTCAAGGATGTATTTCCGAGGGTTTTGTTGGGCCGCTCCCCTCTTTACCCTGATAAAAACCGAATCGCCAGTCAGTAAAATGAAAGGAGATAGCAAAGGGCGAGAGATACCAGGCTAGGGAGGAGATTAAACCGGACATCTAATCGAAAAACAAGTCGGTTGACGATCGAATGCCCAAAAAGGAAGGAAGGCGCGGGACGTGGTGACCCATTGGGCGTCTGTGCGGATGAGACGCCGAACATCAGCCTCCCTCCTCTTCTCCATCCACCGTCCACCGCCAGGCTCCCAATCACCACGGATTTGTTGATAGCGTGAGCACTCGCTTTTGATAATTCTTCGCTTGTCCAATGGAGGTTTGTCTTTTCTCTCCCACCTTTCCAATGACACCCGACACCCAATCTAATCTCTCAAAACGCATAGGCAATCCTCGATTTCTCCCAGCCCGAGCTCAACGTCGCGCTGCTCGATCAGGTTGTCACTGCCTTCTACTCCGGATCTGGCCAACAAGTACGTGACCACGGCGATTATGCTGAGCGTGACGCCTTTTTTCCCTCGTGGATTGCTGACATGAGCCATCATGATTTCAGCGACAACTCGCGCAGCAGGTGTTGACCCAGTTCCAAGAACATCAGGAGTCGTGGACGCGTGTACCTTTTATCCTTGAACAATCATCCAATCCCCAATCCAAGGTATGCCGTCGCGTTGCCTTCTCTCGCCCCCTCTTCCTCGTTCACCCCCTCGATCGGTCGCCGCGTCGAGATCCGGCCCACTCACGCCCCGCCTTTGCAGTACATTGGGTTGCAGATACTGGAGAGGCTCATCAACACAAAATGGAAGACCCTACCGGAGGCACAGCGGCACGGTACGTCCCCGGTTACTTGGTATTAGTTTTTCGGGCGCGCGCATCGTGCGGCGGCGCTTATCGTTAGTGGAGCGGGGATATGACTCTGATATTGTGGGGGTTAGGTATCAGGAACTTTATCGTCGGCGTCACTGTTAGGATCGCCTCCGAGGAGGTCAACCTGCGACGCGAGAGGGCATACTTGAATAAGCTTAATCTCGCCCTCGTTCAGGTACGTGATCGCGAATTTTTTCGCTCTCCAATTTCAAAGCGATATGTATGATTGAGTGTGGACCCCTCAGATCCTCAAGCAAGAATGGCCGCACAATTGGCCAAACTTTGTACCTGAACTCGTGGAATCATCCAAGACGAGCCTGTCACTATGCGAAAACAACATGGTCATCCTACGGCTCTTATCAGAGGAGATTTTTGACTACTCGGCGGAGCAAATGACCCAAGCCAAGATCAAGAATCTGAAAAATCAACTGGGCGACGAATTTAGCGAGATCTTCAAACTGTGTTGTGAGATCCTGGAAGAGGCCCAGAAGTCTTCGCTGATCAGAGCTACTCTGGAGACTCTACTTCGCTTCTTGAACTGGATCCCTCTGGGGTACATCTTTGAGACAAGTATCATCGACCTTCTGATAACCCGGGTAAGTTTCCCATTTGCCGTGCTCTTGTCGAGTTGTGTGCTCAAGTTGTCCACCCAAGTTCCTGGAAGCTCCGGAGTTTCGGAATATCACTCTCAAATGCTTAGCAGAGATCGCCTCTCTAGAAGTCGGCCCTGAGTATGACGCAAAGTTCGTCATCCTGTTCACCATGGTCATGACTGCCATCAACCGAATGATCCCTCCATCAACGAACATCGCCGAGGCCTATGCCAATGCCGGCGACGCCGGCCAGGAACTCGTACTCAACATGGCCCTCTTCCTTTCCAACTTCCTCTCCAAGCACCTGGCGGCTGTTGAGGTCGAAACCCAACGAGATGTTTTGCTGAACGCGCATCTGTATATGGTCAAGGTCAGTCAAGTTGACGAGCGGGAGATCTTCAAAATTTGCTTGGAATACTGGATCAAGCTGGTCTCGGGATTATATGCGGAGATTCAGAGCCTGCCGATTGGCGAAAACGGGATCCTTATGGGTCTTAACCTCGGTGTCCCGGGGACACAAAATGCTTTGAGTGGAATTCCCTTACGAAAGGATATTTACAAGGACATTCTGAGTAATCTTCGATTGGTTACGATCGAGAAGATGGTCAAGCCTGAGGAGGTACGTAGTCCTGAAAGGTTGTACTTGGCTTGTACTGACCCCCCCACGTAGGTGTTGGTCGTGGAGAACGACGAGGGTGAAATCGTGCGAGAGTTCATGAAGGAGATCGACACCATTGTGTTATACAAATCCATGAGGGAACTTCTGGTGTTCTTGACTCACCTGGACGTCTTCGATACCGAGGTCATTCTCACCGAGAAACTTGCGAAGCAGATGGATGGATCGGAGTGGTCATGGAACAACCTCAATACTTTATGTTGGGCTATCGGATCCATCTCTGGTGTCATGAGTGAGTAGTTGAAGTTCGGATTTAACCGATTCCTCTAAGCGTTGTCGTAGATGAGGACGTCGAGAAGCGGTTCCTTGTCACTGTTATCAAGGATCTCCTGGGCTTGACAGAGATGAAGAGGGGCAAGGACAACAAGGCCGTCGTCGCCTCCAATATCATGTACATCGTCGGACAATACCCAAGGTTCCTCAAAGCCCATTGGAAGTTCTTGAAGACCGTAGCGAACAAGTTGTTCGAGTTCATGCATGAGACCCACGAGGGTTCGTTCTATCGCCTCACCTCGAACTCTCCTTACTGACAGCTACCGGGAAATAGGTGTACAGGACATGGCGTGCGACACGTTTATCAAGATTGCCAAGAAATGTCGAAGACACTTCGTAATCCTTCAGTCGCAGGAGACGGAGCCTTTTGTAGAGGAGATCCTTCGGTCATTACACCGAATCACCGTGGACCTTTCGCCTCAACAAGTCCATACCTTCTACGAGGCCATTGGCTATATGATCGCCGCCCAGCCAAACAAAGCTGCCCAGGAGAAGTTGATCGCGAAGCTGATGGAACTCCCGAACAACGCGGTAAGTTCTCCCACACTCATGGAGCATGTTCCCGGTTCCTAAGCTCAGAACTGCTAGTGGGATTCCCTGATGGCGCAAGCCAGCCGAAACATGCAAGTGCTCGATAACGTGGATAATGTCAAGATCTTGGCCAACGTCCTAAAGACCAACGTCTCCGCCTGCGTGTCTGTTGGTCCGTTCTTCCTTCCACAGATTGGACGAATATTCCTCGACATGCTCGGGTTATACAAGGTCGTTTCCGGTATCATCTCGGAAACCATTGCCCGCGATGGGCCGGTCGCGACCAAGACACCGAAGATCAGGCACTTGAGGACGATCAAAAAGGAGATCTTGAAGTTGATGGAGACATTCATCAAGCAGAGCGACGATCTAGAAACGATCAACAACAACTTGATTCCCCCGCTTTTGGATGCTATTCTGGGAGATTATAACAGGAATGTGCCTGCCGCTAGAGACGCCGAGGTCTTGAACGTCATGTCGACGATCACGATCAAACTTGGAGTACGTTATCCACTCCTCCAGCCCTTCAAGCAGGCCACTCCGGCGATGCTGACTGTTATTCTTATGTAGGCTCTCCTGACCCAACAAGTCCCTGCCATTCTGGAGGCGGTATTCGAGCCGACGTTGAATATGATCAATCAAGACTTCATGGAGTACCCTGAGCATAGAACAGGGTTCTACAAGCTACTTACTGCGATCAACAAGACATGTTTCCCGGGTCCGCCTCCTCGAAACAATTGTCCTTGTTATCGTAACGCTGACATACCACGAACAGCGCTCTTAACCCTTCCACCGACCCAATTCAAGCTATTCATCGACAGTATCGTTTGGGGAATGAAACACACCATGAGGGATATCGCGGAGATTGCTCTGAACTGTAGGCTATGCACTCTTCTAATCTTCGGGCGTTCCTTGACCATGCTTCCTCTTTCCCCCAGTGTGCCTGGAAGTCGTCAACAACTTCTCCACCGCGGACCCTCAGGTGTCGAACCAGTTCTTCCAGCAATACTTCTTAGGTGTCATGCAGGACGTGTTCTTCGTGTTGACAGACACGGACCACAAGAGTGGATTCAAACTCCAGAGTATGGTCCTTGCAAGGTTGTTCCAACTCGTACAAACAGGGGCCATCGGGGTTCCATTATTCGACCCATCGACGGTACCGGATCCAAACATGTCCAACTCGCTGTTCTTGCAGGAGTACACCGCCACGTTACTTAAGAACGCTTTCCCGCACCTGCAACCGTACGCTGAAATAACTCTCTTACCATCCAACTGTGACTAACTTTCCCTCTCTAGGATTCAAGTCACGACGTTCGTGAGGAACTTGGCCGAGTACCACTCGGACATCAACAAGTTCAAGCTGTCTCTTCGTGACTTCTTGGTTCAGCTCAAGGAGTTTGCGGACGATAACGCGGAACTGTACCTCGAAGAGAAGGAGGCGGAAGCCCAGAGGAAGGCCCAGGAAGAACGGGAGACCGCGATGAAGATCCCAGGGATGCTCAAACCATCACAGATCCAGGATCACGATGAAGAGCTGTGAGGAGGGCCGGACACTCGTGAGAGAGAAGTTGCATAATGCTCCGTTTCTCCGCGTATCTGACGGAACGATAAAATGAATGAATGGAACATCGGCATGTGGATGGGATGGAACTGGTGGCAGGGAGTGTGACTGTGGGCGTTCTTGTGTTTCGTCTGCTGCTTTCTCTTCCATGCATGTTTTCTATTGCTTCGTGATTATGACTATTTTCCTTTCTTCCGTTTCTCGCTGTGTCGAGTGTGTTTGGTTCTCGATCCCTCCCACCCTCTCACCGCTTTGATTCCCTTCCTCCATTCCCTCCCCGCCCCCAACCCTCCACCTCACGTTTATTTCTTTCCCTCCCCTCTTCTTCGTCATTTTCCGTCCCAGCTCGTCGGCTAGTCCTCGTCTCTCTTCTTTCTCCATCCCCTCACGTTCTGCCTGCTCCTTTTCCCCTCTCGCTCCCACGTCCCGAAAGTCGGAGGCACAATTATCTAATTTGTACTTTAGAATACATGAATTTTGTATCTGCTTTTGTGGCGTACTAAAGCTGGACAGTGTATTCAGTGGTTTGGTGATCTCCGTCCTGCCTTAAACTCATGATGACCGGAAAAAGTGCGTAGGATCTCCCATTCTAATGATGACACGGATCCTTAAAGACTGTAGGATGGGCCGCCGCAGTCGACAGGTGATCCTCAGATGAGCCCCCGAGACCATGGGGGTTGGTCTCGATGGCTTGGGTAGTGGAACCGTTCTGAAGTAATCTCGAGGCGCCATACGAGACTGCTTGTGGCCGCATTAAATTCACGGCAGTGAAACCGCCTCAATCGAGGGGCCTTTCGGAATTGTGATGGATCGGATCACAATGTTTCTTGTTGAGCCTGAAGTTTTTCCTGTCCTGTCGTCCTGCGTGGGATGATCAATACAAGGGGTATTATACTACTACTGAACCGCAAGTGCACCCGTTGGAACCCTAGCTCAACCCCAAGCAGGTTGAAAAAAGTTACAATACAGTCAGTGTATCGAAGCGGTACGTCCGTTCTCACCGCTCCCCTCACTGGGTGCCAGGGCGATCCTTTTTTTTTTTTTTTTTTTTTTCGGGAATGATCGGCTTCCGGTGAACGCTAGTGATTGCCTCGCGGCTTTCCAGATTCCAACTCCAAGGGACTCCGATGGCGACCGAGCGGGAACTTGTCAAGCTACCCTCAGGCGTTTCCCTCGAAACAAGCCTATATTCTCCAGAAACGTCCACGAGTGAAGGCGGTGCCGGGCTCGCCGTTCTTCTGCATCCATGGAGTTGGCTCGGAGGACGAATGGAGGACCAGTGCGGAAACCTCGCTTATCACATCCCGTTATGAACCTGAAAAGCTGATTTCGGTACCCACACCTGCGCCTTGACACAGAGTCCTCGCTTTTCTCTCCAACGTCCTCCTGAATGAATGTGGCTACCATGTTCTACTGTTTAATTCTCGGGGTGTGGGGAAGTCCTCGGGGTGGCCGTCTTTCACCGGATTGACGGAAGGGAGGGATCTGGAGGAGCTTGTGCAGTGGGGCCTTGGTGTTGTGCCGAATGTCAAGTCGGTAGCGTTGATAGTGAGGACATCCATATTTCTTGACGATGGTATCTCACCGTTATCGTCAGGGTTATTCACACGGAGCTCTCATCACGTCTCTGCACCCTGTCCTCCCTTCACCCATCAGAACCTCGCATCTGCTGCTCTCGTACCCTCTGGGTCCAAGGTCTTTCTTGACCTTATTCCACGGGGGAACTTATACCAGTCGCCTGAACGAACTGATCAACGACCCTCAATCGAATATCCTCATAGTTTATGGTGATCGGGATGAATTCACCGGTGCAGAGACATACGAGGGATGGGTGGCCGAGTTGAGAAAAAACAGCGGCGAGTTTCGTGTCGAGCTAGTTCAGGGTGCCACACACTTTTGGACTTCGAGATCAGGTCAGAGGTTGATGGAGATTGTCAAGGGCTGGGTACCCAGTTTCATATGATACGTGACTAGATACCGGTGTATGTACTTCATTTACCACATCAGCAAGTCGTGGAAAGTCCCACATAACCTTGTAATCGAAGCGCTTCCCCGACAGGGACTTATAACGGGTTATAACGGGTTATAACTCGTTGTCGGCTACCAGTGATCCGAAAATGGCAGACTGGGATATTCCGGTATATCCCGGTACAGTGCGTTACAACCCTCAGGTGAGGGACCATGGGATTATAATTGGTTGTCTGGTTTTCCGCGGTTTGCTGATGCACAGGGTGGATGTCGCGTGACGTCACGCGCCGGGCTGCCCAATCTCCTGACAAGAGACGATGATCATCCCAGTCACAGTCAAACCCCCATCCGACGACGGCAGAAAACTGCCGCCGCAGTTAGCCGATCTGGGGAACGGGGACCTTGTTCTCATTGAACTCCAAGGGTCTCTGGAGGTCCAGGGTTCCGCAGATTCTCTGGTTGTTGGTACCCTGGAGATAGATCCGAAGACTGTATGCGCCCTCGTTACGACGCTCGCGAAACGTAGAACGCTGACACAAGCTCGCCCTGCTTTCCAGAACAAGCCCTCGCTCGCAATTGGGCCCCATTTGTTAGAGGGAAAGATTGTCTCACTACCAACTCCACTTGCGATCATGACGAAGAAATCGCCTTCGAACGACCAGATGTCAGGAATGGATGGGGATGGGGACGAGGATAGGGAGGAGGCAGGGGTAGAGTGGCAAATTTTGGCGATTGTGAAGAAGAAGGTGGTTTTCGCAACGCGGCCTATGCCTGTCTTAAATCGACCGGTCAGTAAAATCGGAAAGAAGTAGGGACCTTATAACCGGGAGCTGTTCGGCACATCCACGACACGGTTTTCCCAAAAGTGCATATCGGGGTAGTCCCTGTGTCAAAGGTTGAGCGCTGAGCGCTGAGCCACGAGCAGGTTATTGGGTACATTGTACATACAGGGAGGCGGTGGAGGAAGGCTCGGAAGTAACCGCCGCTATCCCGGCGTCTTTTGGTGTCCCTCCAAACTGTGTAAACATCATCTCCGTCCGAGACCGACCGTTCTGTCTGTCTCTCCCCAATTCCTCGTAGACGGAGAGCGCAGAGCAAAACCTGACTCGAAGCCTCTCAGCCTTGGTCCAGGGTGAATCTCGCCTTTCCGAAACCTCGTCGGAGCGTTGCACGTGTTTCGTTTTTCTCGGGACATTTCCAAGCGCAATGCTCAACAGGCAGTTTCTCTCTCCAGTCGGTAGACGTGTGGTTCAGAGCTCTCATAGGGTGTGTCCTGTTTTTTGTTCGTCGTGTGTTACATATCTGCACCCGTGGCAGAATATGCGTTTAGCTCGTCCCCCAACAAATTCCGACACGCGTATAAAGAGCCTGCGGTTACTGATTACAAAATCCATTTAGCGTCTGACAACCACTACACCGACACCGAAGAAGCGACACCCTATCCGAAAATTCGTCTTCTACTCAGCCGGGGCGACTGCAACCTTCTACATCGGAAGCACCTTCGTTGCGTTCAAGAACCAGACATACCATGAGTTCTTCACCCAGCAAGTCCCGGGTGGAAATTCTGCCATGCAATACGCCGAAGACCACAATTGGGACACACTCACCACTAAGGATGTGATCGACTCAGCAAAATCCGTTGCGGATACCGTCCAGCAATTCGTTTATGACCAGACCGGCTGGGGTAGTCCTCCGGAGAGACCATCCCAGGCTGCTCAAGACACCGCTCGGACGATGAACCAGGCTGTTACTCAGTCGAAAGACAGAATCATCCACGCGGCCGGAAAATTGAAGACGAGTGTCAAGAAGTCCGAGGATACCGTTTCTGCCGTTGTAAAACACCAGTCGATCCAATTCTCGAGTGGAGTTCAAGCGCTGGTTGAAGAGGTTGAGGCCGCCTTGGCCGGTAAGCCCAAGCCGGAGAAAACCAAAAAGTCAGCTCCTACCCCGGTCCCCGAGGTCACCACTTCACCTGAGCAACCGGAACTCACGCTTCGTGCACAATTACAACCTACAACGGAGACTAAGGGAGTGTCGCCCCCTGCTGAGGTTCCCGGCAACGTGTACGATGCTCCCCTGCCACTTGGTTTCGAGCCCCCTCCCGGTTTCAATAAACCAAAACCTCCTCCCCCTCCTCTTTCCTCTGAAGTAGTTGAGGCCCATCCCGCACCCCCTCCGTTACCCCTCATCACACCCGAGATCTCAGAACACGCAGGCTCAGAGCCGATCATTAGTCAATTGGCGACCACGATCGACAACCTTACCGTTTTCCTCAACTCCAACCCCGCCGCTGCAGAGAAGGCTCATGGTATCATCGATACCGCCAAGCTGGATCTGCTGAACCTCGCCTCGAGAATAGAGAAGATCAAGGAGGACGAGCGAGCCATTCTGGAACAGCAGCTTGACGATCAGGCCCGCGAGTACACGGTGAAACTGTTGGAGCTGGAGATGGTTTCTCAGGACAAACTCGATAGCCAAGAGGACGAGTTTAGGAAGCTGTTCGACGAGGAGAAGGCCAAGTTAATCAAGGCTTACAGGGAGAAGCTTTCTCAGGAACTGCAAACTCAGAGCGAGATCATCAACGAGCGGTACGCGACCCTTATTTAATGCTCCTGGGGGTGTCTCGACTAAGCGATGTTATTGTAGATTGAGGGAGGAGGTCATCGCCCAGGGTATCGAACTGCAACGTCGATGGATCCGTGAGATCAAGGTTCGGGTTGAACAAGAACGTGGCGGCCGCCTTGCCAAGCTCGAGGACCTTGCGAGTAACCTCAAGAAGCTCGAAAGGATCACTCTGGACAACAGCGCGTACCTCGACCAGAATATCGGCATCCACGCTCTGTGGTCCTCCATCCGTGCTCTTACCCACAACACCGTAGAAGCTCACGAAAGGAAACCATTCCGAGACGAGTTGAGGATCCTGAGACACCTGAACCTCGCCAAAGAAGATCCTGTGATCTCCACGGCTCTAGAGACACTCGATTCTTCAACAATTCCGGATACCGGAGTCGAACCGCTCGCTGACCTCTCGACATGGTTCACCACAACAGTCGTCCCCAAGGTTGCCGCCGTCGCGCTTGTTCCTGACCGGGACGCCGGCCTCCTTTCACATCTGGCCTCCGACTTCTTTTCGTCCTTCACATTTAAGAAGGCTGGCCTCGTGCAGGGTGACGACGTCCTCAGCGTGCTCGCGAGGGCCGAATACTATTTGAACGAAAAGGATCTCGACAGCGCCGCGAGGGAGTTAAATCAGTTGAATGGTGTTGCTAAGGTATTGCTGCAGGATTGGTTGAAAGCGGCCAGGGAGAGGTTGGAGGTTGAGCAGGCATTAGATGTTGTTCAGACTCAAGCTACATTCGCGTCCTTGCTTGTTGTGTGATACACGTACTCCATCGCACTCCCGATTTTTCCCGTCCGTGTAGAAGCTTATATAGAAAGATTGCCCGCCCCCTCTTGGACAACACTCATCTGACGAGGTACCGTAGGGAGATCACCCTGATTCTCGTAAATGTGGTCGACTTGGCACGCCGAAGCCGCCTGGGAGATCCTATAACTAGTTTCAAGTATCTTGGCAACCACGCCGCCTCTAAATTTATCGTTTATCGGCCCATTCCCCAGCAGCAAGAAGGTGCCTGTAATTCGATCGCTTCGCTCGAAGCACGCAAAAACGGGCTCGTGATTTAATCCACCTTTCGTGGGACGCCCGTTAAGCCCTCGGGCGAGTAGCGTGGGCCTAGTGCTATGGCAGTCGTAGTACCGGTGATCATGCATCATGACTTACTACCACTAACTCTCCCCAAGTTGTTCAGGTAGACCTGACATGGCAAAGTCCGAAATCTACGGCAGGCTAAGTAATTGCGACCAACGTTGAGTTTGCGATCCCGCGCTCAGCAAAAACCACGTGGTGACAGGTTGTCGGTTATCAGTGAATCAGGGATGTTGATGAACGGTAACGCTCCGTCGACCATCCCTTGCAGGCGATCGCCAGCGGTATTACGTTGTCTGGTCGAGAAGACTAGGGATAAACCAATGACCCGCGCGTGGACTGTAGCCGTCCGCCCACCGTTCCTGGACTACGACCCTCTCTCCTGTGCTCTCTCGCCAGTGACCCTCGAAAACCCAACGGCCGTCGGTGCGTTTGTGATTAGTACCCTGACGCTATGTCACGCGATTTCCTCGAACGCACCCTTCGGTTCTTGTTGGACGTGGATTACATGCGGTGGGCTGCTTTGGGTGGAGCTATTGTCGTCGCGTACGCGGTATACCGGAGGCACACCAAGATTTCACTCGACGATGTCCCAGGACCGGAGAATCCGTCGTTCCTCTACGGTACGCTCCATTCCAACTCTCGATGGTTCGTTTTCGGCTCAATCCATGCACGGGAACGTGGGACGTTGCAGGCCATATGCTATCTTTGCAGGATGCTGAAGCAGGAGAGCTCGAGAACGATTATCTGAACACGTACGGCAGCATCGTGCGCTGGAAAGGACCTCTCGGGGTATGTAAATCCTAAAACACCGAATATCCGTTCCTCCCCCGATAGGGATCTTGACGTGTGACACTCTGGACAGGAAGACCGTCTGTGGATCGCTGACCCCAAGGCTATCTCCCATATCCTCCACTCCAGTAACCTATGGGCCAAAACTGCCGCTGGTCGCGAGTTGAGCGCCGTTCTGCTCGATAGGGGCTTGGTGTGGGCCGAAGGGGATGTTCACAGACGACAGAGGAAAGCGTTGACCCCTGCCTTTGGCCTCGGCGAATCGAAGGCGTTGATGCCACGTTTTCTCTCGGTCGCAAACAAGGTGCATGAAGACCACCGGATTCTTCTTTCAATGGTGAATTACCTAACTTTAATCTGCCGATCCCGTTTCGCACACAGCTGGTCGATAAGTGGAAGGACATCGTTGCGAATGAGGCTTCCGGCGGCCCGCATACCCTGGACATGCCGACATGGATAGGCAAGGCGACATTAGACACGTGAGAGATCTCCTTGATCACCAACTAATAGAACCACTAGTATATTGACCTGATTGGCGCACAATTGTACATTCTCAATTCAGGATTGGGATCGGTGAGTCTCCTCGACACTTCTTTAGATAACATCAATGATAGACGACTTCTTTATCTTCCCACCAGGTGCATTCGACTACGAGTTCGGCGCTTTGGATAACCTCGATAACCCCCTGACTAAATCCTACACGGACCTGGTGTACTCGACGTTCGGTGGTACGACCAAGGGACAGATCTTGTTCTTGAACTTGTGTCGACATTTCCCCGCCTGGTTCATCCGATACATCTTCGAGACGGGATCGGATCCTTCTCTCCAGAAAATCAGGGAACATCGGGAACATGCTCATCGTGTTGCGAGGGAGTTGATTGAACAGAAGAAACGGGAGATGGCAGTTGGACAATCCGGGAAGGACGTCTTGAGCTTGCTAGGTGCGTTTCATAAAGTTTCCCCTACCCCCGTTGCGAAGATTGACATAGGGATGGTTGCTTCGTAGTCAAGGCGAACGATACCCAGGACGCACAGTCAAAGTTACGAGACGATGAGATCGTTGCTCAAGTTCGGACGTTGATGCTCGGCGGACACGAAACAGTAGGAAAAACTGTGAGCAAACTAGATGCCCTACCCCACGAGAGGACACCCGATAACTCTCGTTTCATAGCTGGTGTATGCGTTATGGGAGCTTGCGAAACATCCCGAGGTCCAGCATAGGCTGCGGGAAGAGGTTACGGAGATGTACGAAGCGACTAGGGCACGAGGAAACGAGGACTTCACGCCGGGAGATATCGATAATATGCCTTTCACAAATGCCGTCGTCAAGGTTGGTCACCCGTCTGGATCCTGAAAGGCCGGGTTCTGACGGACATATAGGAAGTTTTAAGATGTCACAACGCCGTTATTGAGCTCGAAAGGGTGACATGGGAAGACAACGTTTTGCCCTTGACGAGACCGATGGTTGGTCGATCAGGGAAAGTGTACCAGAGCTTGCCCGTCCCGAAGGGAACCATGGTCTATGTTTCCTGCTGGGGGTACCATCTGTGAGGTGTACCGTGGCTGATTTACGCAGAAACTAACATCGTTGGCCTAGGAACCCCGATGCGTGGGGTCCAGATGTGATGGAGTTCCGGCCAGAGAGGTGGCTAGAATCTTCGAGCGAAAAGTCTGAAACCCCGTTAGGAGTGTACGGAAACTTGTGCGTTTTCTGCCTTCTGAATCGAACAGAGTAAGAACCCGGTCTGATCCGCCCTCCGCCTCTTCGACGTTAGGCTTGTCTTCTCTACCGGAGGAAGAAGCTGTATCGGCTGGAGGTTTGCGTAAGTCGGCGATGCTTTCGACGATCCAAATTACGGACGCTCATCCAATTCATCGAAGTCTCGTGGAGATGCAGACATTCCTAGTGACTCTCATACGGGAATTCAGTTTCTCCATACCGGAGGGCAGGAACATCCGAACTGCCAGACCTGGGTTTCTTGTTCCCATAGTCATCGGGGAGGAAGATAAAGGCCCTCAACTCCCGTTGACGATCACTCCAGTTAGGGGTCTCTAACCTCACCCCTCCACGCCTCATGCCCACGTGCGTCTCTGCCCACGCGCACTTTATTATTCGTTTCAATATTGCGATATTGTACGCCACCTGCCGTCCCCAGGTCACCCCGTTATCGTCCAGTATAGATACCACATATACCATGAACCCGCCACGTTCCTATGTGTGTTCCCGGTGCAGTTACGAGGGTGGATGGACACCATACGGCGTTTCATTTCGCGACGCCTAAGGTCTAATTCATCGTCAAAGTACTGTTTCTGCAACGGTTATTCCAGTCGCGAAAAGCGCGCGGGCTCGTGGTATCCCCGTGCGGACTTTGGGCGTTCCGATGTTCATCAAAGGTTGGCGTCATTGACGTCCGTTGGGTTCTCAATACCAAATGAAGCTGTTATCCGACGCGAGGCATTACGCGCTGTGCTTCGCGGCTGCAACGTGGGTTTTGAATAGTTTTTCCAAAGTTTGAGACTCCAGGCACAAAAGGGTTTGAAACAAAAAAGGCACTGCTTGAGTGTAGCGAAAAGGGTGAGGCGTAAATGGAGTGGAACGGGTAATAAAAAGGGGTGAAGTGAGTAATAACGCGACCATGATGAAAAACGACACGAAAGGCCCAACCGTAAACATCCTCCCCCTCTTCTGACCACCGCAAACGACCACAAACGCGCATCCAACGTGAAGAGCTGTGAAACGGAAAACATTATGTGACAAGTGATGGGAAAATGGGATGCGAAGTTAAAATAACGTTCGGATAGATACTTGAAGGAGTTCATCAAAATTTCACATATACGTAAGGACGCAACAGAGGTTGGTCTCTTGTCTTTCGTTAGATGCATAATGGGTTCGCATTCGCGGGGTGGGTCGAGGTGATGGGATGTAGGTGGGGATGGAGAGGGTTACGAGTGTCCTCAGGGACCACGACACAAGCATTTCCCGAGTATCCAGGACAAGAGTCCACGTCCTAAGGGAGCGTCAGGACAGTACTACAAGCGGTGGGAGACGAAAGACTGACTTCGGGGCCTTGGCGGTCGTTTCTCGTTGTGCTGCTCGCGTTCTGGTATCAGGACGCGAGAAGTGGGCTCTGTGCTTGGACGCGTGTTAACGCGTCTCGCCCGTCGATATTGCCTCTCCTGCCTGCGGGCGTCTTTCTCTTGAAATCTAACGAAGGACGAGCCGAATAATCGTTTAGCCACCACGCCATTATCACCCGAGGCGAATGGGGATTAAAAGGCAACATACATATAAAGCTGCTCGAGCTCCCTCCTCAAACCATTAGGCTCTGGGAGTTGAGAGCAGACTGTTGGATCCAGCCATACGTCGAAAGACAAAAAGAGTCTATTCGGGGAGTGAAATCCGGCGTCCTCGATCCAAGAATCACGGTCCGCAGATTCGTGCGTATGGGCGCGAGTGAGTTCCGAATCCGAATCCGACCGAGGCATGATGATTTCGGGGGGTTTGGCCACCCGTTGATCGGCGTCGCATAGGGTCATCAAGTTCCGTAAGTGCATTTCGGGGACCATCACCGACGAGGTGGCGAGTGTGGTGGACGAGCTCGAACCGGACCTAGGGGTCTGAGGTGTCGATGAAGTCTTCCTCGTCACGGAAGAGATGCGAACCTGGCGTTCTGTGAGAAGGGTCCGGACGTAACAGTCCTGTTCCAGCCAGGGAAGCGGGTTGGATAGTTGGAGGGGGTGGCGACCGGACGGATGTTTCTTCGCGGGGAAAATAGGAATAGACATGGATTCGTTTTCGTCATATTCGTCGTTGTGTCGGGGCATTCCAGGGCCGATAAAATAAAGGTCCGCCAGGGTATTGCCATCCTGATCTACGCTCTGAAACCGACAAGAGAGGAGGAATAGTTGTGCGTGTCAGCCACGTTCATCAATGAGAACGAGGGATGGGGAGAACAAAAGAGGGGGACGGGCGTACAATTCCAGAAAGGATGGCGACGTACCTCCTCACCGCAATCTCGCTCGCCAACTTGTTCAGCCCCGGATCGACGAACGAAGTTGAAGCTGAGGGATTGAGCGAGAGGGCCACGACTATCCCGTTGCGTAAACCGAGAGACATTCCACAATCCTGAGGGTTGACGGTTGTATAGAGGGAGTGAGGGAAGGAGGGGCGGGGGAGGGAGGGGGAGAAAGAGGGATCCCGACTCGCTCTATCCTCTCGAGAAGATTAAAAAAAAAATTGGGGATTGGCCGAAAGAAAAGAGCCGGGGCAAAACGAAAGAAGGGTTCGCAACGCGTTGGCCTCGTGTTCTGCCAAAATGTTCTTTTTTGAACCCGCCTAGCCGTTCGCTTTCTCTCCTCGGGACGACAACGTGGTTTCCGTACGCCCTCCGGAAATATCACCCTCGCCCGAGTTCCGGTCCCTCTTGATGGAAACATGTCCCTCGAGGCCTCAAGCATGGAGGCCTGATGGATGGTGTCCTTTGAAACCGTTTGGAATCCGGATTTCTCCCGAGGGCTTTTTTCTGATACCCAGAAAGAAAGTTGAAATGGAGATGAAAATCATTGCAGTGCACACGGTTCCCCACAAGTCGATCACCCCACAACACTGCGACCGGGGCCGCCATCCAGCAGGTGGGATGTCGAGGAGCGCTGAGCCGCCGACGAAGGATGACAGTCCGCATGTTTTAGGCGGTTCCATTCAGGTTTACGACTGCATGACGAGGTCGTGCGAGAGAAATTTATATACTCGATACACTGGTGCGGGCCACAACCCCGGAGTATGATGGGTATTCGCAGAATGATGAGCGGGAAGACCCCGACCGGTTTTAAGGTTGAATACCGATTAGTATCGTATACAAGGCCGGAACAATCCGTATACAAACAACATATCTATACATCAAAGAGCTGGCATGCTCTGCCTGCCCACTTATTTGAGGATAACAAACTTGGACAACTCCCTCCAGGTGGGTAGACCAAACATACCTGGGAGTTCATCCCAGAATGCATACCTGAAAGCCCGATCATCGCCAGAAATTTCGCCAATACATCCCTCACAGAGGATCCTGGCGAAATCGGGCTTCAAGCCCGGGTCTCTCAGAGGTGAGAGCGAAAGGTCGTTTCTGGCCGGGAGTAACGAGTGTTCAATGGACATGAGGTTGCCGCGCCTGCAGTGGGGACAAATGCGAACGGTATCGAGAGTAGAGCGGACGTGGTCTACGTGTTTGCTGTTGAACGTGGCGAGGGCTTTGAGTGCGGGGGTGAGGATCTGGGGAGGGAGAGAGACTTTGGGTTTGGATGATGTGAGAGAATTGACGCCACGGACGGCAGCTTCGTAGAACGCGACAGGAAGGCATTGCTTGACCTCGCATTCCCAGAAGAGTTTGAGGACCTCGTTGGGGTGAGGAGCAAGTGTGAAGATGGCTGCAGCGGCAGTACCGTGTTCCTTCACAACTCCCTCGTAGTCAGGCATTTCGACAGGATAATGCTTTTGGGAACGGTGGACGAGGATCTTGCGAACCCCTGCCAGCTCGTACTTCCTCGACAAGCGAAGGAGGGCGGCAAATCGTGGATATTGAATATACTTTTGGAGGAAGAGCGACCTGGGATTCAAAGTCGGATGTGAGATGGCAAGAATCGTGGGGATCAGCCAGCGTACTCATAGTCCAGCAGTGCGGAGAGGAGATGAGCGAAATCTTCAGCAGAGTCGTGGAGGCGAACGACTGGAACACCGTCGATTGTCCTTTCGGAATCGGTCGGTTGGAACGGAGCCAGTCCAAACATATCGTAGAATATTTCCGACTTGCGGGACAAGATGCCGATGTAGAATCTGAACAAGGTGCTAGCGACCGCGAAGGCAATCGAGAGTCAACAAGAGATTGCGAGTGAGGCTTGTATGACTCACTTTTCGCATCTCAAGACAACATTACCATCGTTACAGTAAAGTGTAGGATGTTTTGTACACTGCTCCGTCGGCACCTCAGGTCCATCCCCCCGGCCTTCATCCACTCTCGGACGCTTGAGGATCCTTTCGCTGCTAGAGCCAGAGGATATCTGCTGCTCGTCGACGGAAAATACCTCCATGTCGCCTGTCGCCTTGGTCTCAGCACGAAGAGAGAATGTAGCAGGGAGAGACCAAAAAGGGAACGGTTGTTTGGTTCCAAGGCTGTTGCCAAACAAACCCTTTCACATTGTCACGTGTGACTATGGTCGTCACGCATCACGGCAACAGGCGATGAAATCTTTCTTCAGGCGAAGGAGAGATGAGAAAAAAATGACTGGGTCGCTCTTCTGACTCAACCCACTTGGGCGTCGTCGGCGTCCCTTCTCTACTCTAAACCACTATCATTACCTGAGGGCATCTCATTTTGAGCTCGGTTTATCGTCACGGTGCCGCAGCATGACCATCGTGCTGGAGATGAGCGGTGAGCGCAAAGCTTTCGTCAGCATCTGCCTATTGACCATCCACGAATCCAGGGGATAACACATAGTCATTTGTCCGTGTACTACAAAACACTCGTCGATAGTGTTTATAGGACGTATCAAACTCCAAGCAAGACCATATATGTACAAGAGATAAGGCAGCAAGGGGAATAAGCAAGGTATAAGGTACGCTAAAACTACAACGTTCGGAAGGTGGTTAGGATGAGGAGATGGAACAACAGACCAGAGAGGATATAGAAAATCTGAGACGTCCATGTAAGTCATCTCCGGGTATACTTCTCCGAGGGGGGTAACGGCTCACTCGTTATAGAGAGAAAGAGAGGGAAAGATGGCCTAAACAACAAGGCCCATAGCCCTGGCACCAGCACCGACCGCACCCTCCCATCCAAGGAAGCGTTCCGCGTTCGGCTTTTCAGCGGCGGTTGAGAAGGGCTCTGTGCTGAATTCGTCGTCGACCCACAGTCTTGTCGACTTGGACCTGGCCCAGACTGAAATGAAAAGTATCCGCTTCAGCTTGCGGTTAAGGAAGAACCAGTGGGAGCTCCAAAGCAGAGCGCCCCTTCGTCTCGACTGGATAAGGTGCGGGAGAACTCGGCTTCCTTCCGAGTCACTTGAGCCGCTCCTACTGGAACTCCAGGAGGGCCGCTTGGTCTTTGACGAGTGTTCATCGATATCATAGTCGTCAAACTCGAAGATTTCTTCCTCGCTAGAAGATTCATCGTCCCCCTCCGAGCTGACTTCGTCCTCATCCTCATCGACGTCGTCCGCGTGGGGATCAGACTCGATGTCTGGCTCGTAAGAGTAGACTTCGCATTCGGATAAGCGGATAGCGTTGTCGAGTATGCGGTATAAAGTGGGGTGAGTGCCGGATACGATCTGCGGAGCCCCGAAGGAGGTCGAGGTCATTACATCATTCAGGGGCGAGGAAGAGGTAGGGACTGAATTGGGGAAGAAGCTCGCCGAGGTCGGAGGATAGGACGAGTAGGTCCGGGGTGCATTCCTTCCCGCCCTGTGTGGGGAGATAAGGGTGTTGCTGAGTGCGTTCAGAACGCTCGCGCCCGATTGTTCCTTGTTGAAATGGGCGGGCCGGACGTCGGAGAACTCGTAGTCGGGGAAGGCGACGTTGAGAGTAGCGATGAGGAGGTAGAGCGTCTTTCGAGCTGATTGGTTGTCAATGGGTCCGAATGGTGTCATTTCCGTTCCCAGATCGAGGTCGGCGAGGAAGGAGGGGAGTGGAGGTGAGTTTGAGATTTCTTCTCTGTAGGTCGTTTCGAGCGACTTGAAGAGCTTCTTGTCGCGTTTGACGTTCTTGCAGCTGTACGCCTCGATTCTTGTGTGTACGGAGCATTCGGGTCCCTCATGAGAGAGAGCTTGTGCGAGACGGGAGAGTTCAGGCATTTCGAGGAACTTCATCGCGGCGGTCGTCGACTGTTGTGGGGGCGGTGAAGAGAGAGGGAGTAGATGGGTGAAAGAGGTTGAGCGGGCTGAGCAGGCAGTGGAGAGGGGCGTGGCTGACGAACGTGAGCCTTGAGGCGGGCGGTTGTGACGTCCGAGATTTCAAGCGACCGGTGCACGTTCCTCGAGTTTAGGGTTAACTTTCCTAAATCTTCTCTATCTCCTGGATAAAGTGAACGAAACGCCTTTGAGACCGATTCCCGTCTTACAGCTGTGCGCAGGAGAAGCTTGTTGTCAGTCTCGCCAAGATGACTGTCGGGAATTCCCGATCCCTCATCTCGGCACCCCTTCCATCCGCTGCCGAGCTGCGTCCGTCGCGAATTCGTCAGCCGGTTTCTTTTCCTTTCCCCCCTTCCACATCATTCAGCAGCCCGAGTGAGTGGTCAGCCGCAAAACGAGGACGGCTATGTATACAGTCGCGCGCAGAAAACTCGCGTCCCATTCCGCTCTTTTTCATCACCAGAGATCCTTGGTAGCAACCTCTGGCTTGGGCAAGATTTCCGCCCGGGAGCTGAAATACCTCCGCCCCACGTCTCGCCAGTATAGCTCTCTGCTCTCGTCAAGCAGCCGAGCCCGTCCGAGGGGTCTCCGTCCGGGACAGACGCTCTTCCGTCAGATTCACGCACGAGCGATCTCGTATTCGTCCATCCCGAGATTCGTCGCACGGGCGTTCAGGGTACCCATCGCCGGTGCTACTGTCGGAGCTGGAGGATTGACCTATGCTAATTACAAGTACGAAGGTACGTTATGGCTGACTCTGTCGCCTTCGATCACTCAACATTCTCGTTCCAACGGACAGAGCTGAAGCAAAAGTCCCAAGCTTGGATCGATACCGCGAGGGATACTGCTGCGGATGCTTTCGACACCGCTTCTGAAGGTCTCAAATCGCTCTCCACCGCTGCGTCTGTCGTCAAATTACCTTCGTTCGAGGCACCACAATTCCTTAAAGACTTGTTTTCTTCAAGCCAGGGTCCCGAAGGTGAAGGTGGAAGTAAAAGCGACGCTGGATCCAAGAAATCTTCCGGAAAACCAGATGGTAACGACGCTGCCATCGCAGCCCTCGTTGGTACGACCATGTCTTCACCTTCGGATTCCGATCGATCCAGTTCCGACCTCCGGCAAAATGGACTTATGCACCTCACCCGCAAGCTGATCGAGATTCGGACCATGCTTCTCAGTATCGACCAGAGTGATACCCTGAAACTGCCGAGTATCGTCGTTATTGGAAGTCAGAGCTCAGGGAAGAGCTCGGTATTGGAAGCTATAGTTGGCCACGAATTCTTACCAAAGTGCGTGAAAGCGATATCGCTTGCTTGATCACGGCTGAGGATTCTGCGCAGGGGAAATAACATGGTCACGCGACGACCCATCGAGCTTACTCTCATCAACACACCGGACGCCAAAGAAGAGTACGGAGAATTCCCAGCTCTCGGTCTCGGGAAGATCACGGATTTTTCCAATATCCAACGAACCCTCACTGATCTGAACATTGCCGTGCCCACCGACGAAGCCGTTTCCAATGACCCCATTGACCTCCGGATATACAGCTCCCGCGTCCCAGACCTCACATTAATCGACCTCCCGGGTTATATTCAGATCGCCTCCATGGATCAACCCGACTCCCTCAAAGAGAAAATTGTCGGTCTGTGCGAGAAGTACATCAGAGAGCCGAACATCATCCTCGCTGTATGCGCCGCTGATGTCGATTTGGCCAACTCTCCAGCTTTGCGTGCTAGCAGGAAGGTCGACCCACTAGGTCTCCGGACGATTGGTGTTGTGACCAAGATGGATTTGGTCCCCCCTGAACAGGGCACTGTGATCCTGTCTGGGAACAAGTACCCTTTGCATCTGGGCTACGTTGGTGTGGTCGCAAAGGCACCCGGGAAGGCTCACCGGAGGGAAAGTGCCACCGCTATTGCCCACCGGGCCGAAACGGACTTCTTCGAGGCCAACAGGGAATTTTTTGGTGACCGTTCATCTTCGTCTTCGGGATCTGGGTTGATGGTCGGCACGGACATGCTCCGTCGACGACTCATGGACGTCCTCGAGTCTTCGATGGCATCTTCTCTCCACGGGATTACCAATGCCGTCCAACTCGAGCTGGAAGAAGCCCAGTACCAATTCAAAGTGCAGTACAATGACCGGCGGACCTCGGCCGAGACCTACGTTGCTGAGACAATGGACGATTTGAAGGCTCGGTTCAAGGAATTCACTACGCAGTTTCGAAAACCCCAGATCCGTGCCAAACTCAAGGAGATGCTGGATTACAAGGTCATGGGTGTCCTCGAGCAACTGTATTGGTCGGACAATCGCGCTGCTGAGCTTTATGCCTTGGGTGCAGACTCAAGTGTGAAGCCAGAGGACGTCGAGGCCTACTGGAGGTACAAGCTCGAAGCTGCTTCGAGTCTTTTGACGAAGAGTGGAGTCGGGAGGGATTCGACCCTTCTCGTTGCAGATGGGTTGAGAGCCCTGATCGATTCGATAGCGGCCAGGGAACCCTTCACGTTCCACCCTAAAGCTACGGAACGACTAATCGAGTTCTCGCACGCCATTCTCCGGGGTCGCATCGGGCTCACCTCAGATTCCGTCGAGAACTGCATCAAACCATACAAATTCGAAGTCGAGGTCGACGAGAGAGAGTGGGAACAGGGCAGGGCGCAGGCTATTGACTTGTTCGAGAGGGAGTTCAAGTTGTGCGAGAGCAAACTATTGGAGATTAGGAAGAAGGTTGGGGGGAGTAGGAGGCTGAGCTCGCTCGTGGGGTACGTAAAAAAGTTGGAAGAAGAGGAATCGGAGAGGAAGCAAAGGAGGTTGGCTGGCGTGGAGAATATGCAGTCCTTGGATGGGACAACAGAGAAGAGGGAGGCGGATGATTATCGGTATCCGCCCGCTCAGGTCTTGGATGGTCTGTCACTGGCCCAGATGTCCTCTCTGTGAGACTGACATATTACGACGATTTAGCGCAACACGCGATGCTATACGGCGAGAGGTCGAACATCCTCAAGCTCCGTCTCGCTGCTCTTCGATCAAAAAGGTGCAGAGCTGGGCCAGGCCAGGACCTCTTCTGCCCCGAGGCGTTCTTGAACGTCGTCGCGGAGAAATTGGCTTACACCTCTGCGATGTTCATCAACATCGAACTGTTGGACCATTTCTTCTACCAGGTGCCGTGAGACTCGCCTGGCGATGACACCCCCCGTCTGACGAACGTCTACTACTTTTTTTTAGTTCCCGAGGGAGATCGATTCGAGGTTGCTTTATGACCTTGATAGGAAGGATATTATCGCTTTCGCTCGTGAGAACCCTCGCGTCAGGAAACATTTGGAGCTACAGGATCGGAAGGATAAGCTGGAGGAGGTTCGTGCCGCTTGTTGTTGTACGCTCGCTGTGCTTCGTCGTTTGACTCCTTGGACGCACTATGCAGGTCATGAAGCAACTTAATAGCCTGTCGACGTTACGGAAGGACACCGTTCAGACACCTCGACGTAATCGTGGCTTATTTGGCAACATGTTCTGATCCGTTCCTTCTTCCCGCCCCGTTGGGTACCCCCATAGATGGAACCTCCCCGTATCTTATTTCCTCACGATTATGCTCATGTACTTACATTCCCTCCAAGACTCCACTCATAATTCCTTCCGGTACAGAAATTCAAGCTGTCTCCCTAGTAGTGTCCTCCTGCACGTTACGCTTTCACTTTGTTTGTTTAGTTCTCTTTGTGGTCGTTTTGCAATGCACACCTCCCTACTCAGCCACTTCTCTGAAAGCAACAAAGAATGCGTGATTCCGTGTGGGATTAATTAATCGACGAGTGGACGCGTATACAACAGATAGACAGTGCACCGGATCCAAAGAAAACGGTGAGACGTCAAGGTCGTAAGTTGAATCTAGACTCGGGTTTAGAGCTTGGCTTTCGCCTTCGCAGCCTGAAGAGAAGGCAGGTGAGTTCTACGATGTCAAAGGGTCAATTATGGTGGTCCACCTTCAGCACGCCGTCAAGTTTCATGGCGAGCATCATATTGCCCTTGGTTTTGAGCTTTCCGCTCATGAAAGCCTTCTGTCCATCAAGCTATGAACAAGGACCGCCGTTAGCCTCCTTCACAACGATGAATGGGAGAAATTATAGGACGATGTTGGAGGACTGACCTTTCCCTCAGCCAAAGCCTGGAACGTCTCGTCGCCCATGATGAGGGTGACGCCGGGTTTCGTGTTCGCGGCGCCTTTGTAGACTTTGGGCTCGTTCTTTGCGTCGATTGTCCAGGTTGACTCGACGCCTTCCTTGTTCTTGATTTGGAGTTCGAAGATTGCGTTTGTCTGGAAACGCACCCGCCCTCTGAGGTGAGCACAACTGAGCAAAGGTCGCCACCCTCCGGGCGAAGGTGAGACGAAGGCGGAGGAAGAAGACAGACCTTCTTCTGCAGACTCTTCTTCTCCCCGTCGTTGAAAGATTGGAGACCGTTGTTGAGTTGGGTGAGGATGTCTCCAGTCTAATTCATACAGAATTCCGCGAGTAAATGTTAAGGCTATAATGCGGCCCGGTGTACAGTCCGTTCAGAGCTCACCTGGAACCCGGCTTGCTTGAGGTCGGACATGGCTAAGGCCGGTCGTTAGAACGAAGGATGTGGCTGGAAGTTTAGAAGTGAAAAAAAAAGGTTCAGCGCTCCAACTTGACAAGCGAGAGTCGGTTCATCCGTTCCATGTGATTCATGTGCCTAGGTCCCCCTTCCCTTCCGGCTCCTGCCGCAGATTTTCATCGTTGACATGAAGCCGCTCCTTCCAGAAAAGGAAAACACCTGGGCCTTGTTTTTTTTTTTTTTTTTTTCGTTTAGGTACCTCCGTCCTGCAGATAAGGTACAAGGCCAACTCGTGCGGCAGAGCTAGGGATGGGTCGACGCGTTAGGCGAGATATCAAGTCGCCGGGGCGAAACCGACGTTTCATTCGACGCACATATATATATAGCCCCCTCGCTGCCACACAACTATCGAGCACAGCTGCATTGCAATGATGTTTTTGACCGCAAAGTCGCCCTCAGTTTCTATAACATGCAGACCGACTCTGCTTTCTGGGTGACTAATAACCTGAAGGAAGCACTTGTAATACATGATTCGAGACTAAGCTGAGCGTGAAGTCGTAGCCATGCAGATTTGTTTTGCCCGGATGTTGGGGAGTTCCTTGGCGTTAAAATGTCCACCAACTTTACTTCATGCTCAAACCCTATGTTTTCTGGGTTTATTGAGCACATGGGTAGGTTTAAGGCCCAAGCCCGGCGCCATGTTGTGTTGAGTCAGTTACTTGCTTGAGGAAATGCCGAGTTCATCAACATCCGCTATCATTGGGGAGTATCTGGCTCACCCGCGGCATGATTGAATAGTCTGTGGCAAGAGGGACGTCGAATGTATAAGTTATAAGCGAAATTAAGGGCCCGGCCCGCTCCTGGGTTACTGTGGTATTCGCCGGGAGCATCACGGTCAACCGAAACAAATCTGTAAGTCGGATCACAGCCGCAATGGAGTAGCTACCCGCTGAAGGATAAAGCATCTGATTCTGCATACCATCGCCACAAGGAAAAGATACCCTGGACCCGGAGCTGGTAAATTAAGTAAGATGGTCGTTAGGTAGTAGCGACGCGTGACGAGCCGAGAAACCAATTCGATATTGCGGTCAAACTCGATCTCGCCCTGGGGATCGGCCCTAACGCAGTGAGATACCCTTCGGGCGTGCGGGAATTTGGAATGGGGTCTGCTGATAGACTAGAGGTGTTTATGAGGGAAAGTATCGCTTTTTTCGCTCCCAGCAGTGACAGTCTGGATCGTCCATCCGTTCTTCTCTGGGTCGGCGCGGGCGACATCAGAGAGGTGGAATTGGGGATATCATTCTCGGGGCTCCGGATAAGAGCATGGGGATCGGCAGTGATCCCCCCGACCCCACGACGCCGCGGTTACCGTTGTGGACGGAGAGAGACTTGGCTCCGTTTTCCGAGCTTCCTCTCCATCAATAAGCTTTGGCGGACAGCCCCCAGAGCGGTCCCCTAGCCTCAGCGCAAGCCCTGATCCTGCTCGGCGGATCCACCTCACGCGAGAGGCCTGATCTTCAATCAGCTGGAGCCTAGGTTGCCTCGATGGGGGGAGCGATCCGTAATCACGGAGTTTTGTACGAACCCGAACGGCCCCGGCCGCGCCGAAGGTAGCGCTGATCTGCAACCGCGAGCCCCCCCTCCTCGACGATGTCCGCCAGAGAGGCATCAGAAGGGGTTCTGTCGCTTCTGGCTCACCTCCGCCCCCCTGATCGATGATTAATGATTGGCGGGCTCGGGCTTAGGGATCCAATTTACTCGAGGAGCCTCACCCGGTATTTGGACTTTGCAGCCAACCGGGATGTCGCCTCTTGAGCTCCAATATAAGAGGGAGGCGAAAATGAGAAAGGAGAAAAGGAATTACACGATCCTTGCCTCGTCTCCTCTCCATCCTCCCCTTCCCCCTCCCCTCGCAGTACAATGGACCAGCATCCTGCAATGGACGGCACGTGCGTGGCTCTCCCATCGCCACATCTCGTCTTCACCTCAACCATATCTTATTTTCTCAGGTTCGGTGCTATTTTTGTCGGTGTTGTTGCTGCTGCAGTGTGGGTTGAACTATCCGCTTGACTCTGTCCTGTATTGATTCACGTCCTCCCGTACAGGCTATACGGAGGTGATCGCGAGAGCGCTTGATCTCCCTTTTTTCACTAACACCCCAATCGCCTAGTGTCATGTGCCCAGGTTTTCTATTATTTCCAGCATTACGGCGAGAAGGACGGTCGTGGAACTAAGGCCGTTGTATGTCCCGATAATCTTCCATCTGCTTGTCGAGTTCTCACTTCACATAGGTCATTTCTACCTTGATATGCGAGACAGTCCACCAGGCCCTCATCTCCCACGCGTGTATGGTCTTTCTTGCCCTCTTAGATCTCATTTCCCGTCTCACACATTCCATCCCAGCTTACACTTACGTCGTCACGAATTATTTCCAGCCACAGAAGGCAGGGTCCCTCGTTTGGTATGTTCCGCATCCATCTGCCGCCGCCCTTCTCACTCACCGCAGTTGACATCACAGGAGCCTCGTAGTAAGTCCCTGTTCCCTTCTCGTGTCTCATCTTACTCACCATCCATGCTCAGGCCCAAGCAATACCCAATGTAAGTTTTTCCGATCGGGCAAATTTCGAGTTTTCCTGATTCGCAGTGTCAAGACAATCATTGCCCTTCTCGTCCAATCGTACGTGCGCCTGCTTCTTTCCACGCCTTCGAATCTAACGTGGTCCTAGCTTTTATGCGCATCGCATATGGAAATGTCGGTGCAGCATGTCAGGATATTCTGTCAGTATGCTCACACTCCTCCTAGTCAGCCAGAGAAATCTGTTCATCGCTGCAACTCTCGTGAGCATTTCCTACATCCTCCACCTTGCCACCCCTCCCTCACCGTCCCAAAGTTCGCAATTATTGTGGCGCACTTTGGTATGTGTGCTCGCCGGGCACTGGGGATAACCGTAGCTCATCTTCCTCTCTCAAATCCCAGTTATCAGCATGGGTGCGTTGTTTGTCTTCTGTGATGAACGGTGTTGTTGATTGCCGTCTGCAACAGTACACGTCGCGAGGGCGTAGGGTTTTCGGCCCCTTTACCCGTCATAAACTCACAATCCCACAGTTTCAAATTGGATGTGTTCACGGAATTCACCAGACTCAGGGTATGTCTTCCTGCCATCTCACCTGACAATAATTTCAACTTAGGAGTCTCCGACCAGCCACTCTCGTTGGCTATCACTGTACTGGCAGGTGCTGCCATCTTGGATGGATCGATGTCGCTTCCCTAATTGACACCCCATAGCCGTAGGTGACATTCTCATTACGGCCATACTCTCTGTCTTGCTAAACAGAGCACGGAGCAATCTCCGACGGTAATTTACTCGTGTCCCGCTTCTGCGTTGGCTGACCACTTCAATCAAGCTCGAACGCGATGATCAATATGATCGTAAGGAATTCCTACGGACTAACGATTCAAGACTAATGCCCTTTCCAAAGATCGCATTCGCTGTTCAGACGGGGTTTTTGACCAGCATTTGTGTCGTCGTCAACGCCATTCTTGTCGGTCGTCACATTTGGTCAGATACCTACAATGTCTCTGATCGGGAACAATACAGCTGCTCGCCTTACCCTACACTCTCCTATTCGCAGCTTCCTATTTCATGCTGGGCCGATGTACGTGGATATGACTCATGTGACGGTGGGATCGTGCTGACGGTACCTCAGTGTATTGCAATTCGTTGTTGGCGATGCTCAACGCTCGCAACGCAATTCGTGAGAGGGGGCAGACTAGCCTCGGCATATCTTTGCGCCTCACCGACAACCCAGGTTCATCGGGTGGGGATAACCGCAAGGTAGATCGGTCTGTGTCCCTCTTGTTTTCTGCCGCCGCTCAACAGATCATTGGGTTAGGAAATCGACATCAAGGCCTCGATCGCTGGTGCTGGAACCAAAGAATATGCCATGGGAGTCAAAGCCCACGATAGCGATGATAGCTCGCCGCCGTTCGTCTCCTCCAGGCCTCACACCGGCAACTCTGAGGCGATCCAGGATCTCGAGTCGGGACGATCGTCATCCTGAACGCCTCTCCGGGTGCATTTCATATCTCCACAGGGTTGCCCGTCCCCTTCTTTGACCTCGTACCCCCGGCTCGTGGACGTCCTAGTTATACCTTGCAAGCAAGACTGAGCGACTGTTTGTAACACTAGATAATATTATATCTGTCGCAGAGGGGTGTCATTAGCGGAGGTTTAACGTTTATTACTCAATACCCGGGAACTCCTACAATGATCACGTGGACCAACAAAAACTAGAGTCAAGCATCGAGGCGACGCCAGCATGTGGTAGGGTTGAAGCAGACGAGGTTCCCGTCCTTCCCGCTCCCCATAGTTTGGAGGTTGGCCGGGTTTCAAGCGAAACGTCCGAGGCGCTGGACTCTAGATGCGTGGTTTGGAGACAATATCCATGCTCCGACGCAGCGGCCGGGGTCCTGACAGTTCCGTTAAAAGGCTATGGATAATCACCTAGATGCAAGCGCACACGGGGTAGCCTTACGGACAGTGGGTGACAGTACCCAGGACTAGGGATATATATATCCGTTGTAGAAGGGTGCCACTAGCCGAGGTCTATTGCTCAGTATCTGAGAACTTCCCCCTCGTGTGGACCGACAAGAACGGAGAATCGAGCGTCGAGGTGACACCAGCATGTGGTGCGGCTGAAGTAGGTGAGTTCGCCACCCTTCCCGCCCTCCGTAGTTTTGGGGGCTGGCTGGGATTCGAGCGAAAAGGCTAAGGCGCCGGATTCCAGATGCGCGGTTTGAAGATAATATCCACGCCCCGACGCAACGGTCGGGGTCCCGACAGTTCCCTTAAAAGGCTATCGATATTCATCTAGGCTCGTGTGTAGCACTGTTTAGTCCTGGGGACTGTCACCCAGTCACTCACTATTATACTGATGGGGATAGAAATAGAGTACATGACACCCAAGCGGCCGACAGATCGATATCATGCGTGGGAGGGGAGGGGGTTAGCTGTCGTGTGGAAGACATTGTTTGGGACTCGGCTCCCCTTCACAGAACGCTGGGAGACTTGGCGACTTATTCTATCTAAGTAGCAGAGCATCCCGCGACGTCACGATACCAACCCCTCGCTTATTTAAACCCTTTCCGGCATAAGCTTATTTCCCCGCTTGTTTCCTCTTTTTGACTTTTTGGCATTTCTACAGACCTTCTCACTCTCCCTTTCCAACGCGGCAATGAACCCTACCGGCGATGATCGTCTCCTCGGGGCCGTGGCAGACGCTCGCGAGGACTGAGCCACGTAAAAATCGACTTGGGCGGAAAATCCAGCATTGGTGGGGCTTTTGGGGACACGGGCGCGTTGGGGCTGGCTAGTCTCATAAACATATCCTAGTCCTCGACTTTGACACCGGAGATGGAACGATGCTCTTTTGTTTGCTCGCATTTATGCGCGGTGGGGTCACGGCACCGGCCCAACTGAGAACTCCCCCGAACGGTCCGAAGTCATCCGAGTCCCTGTCAACGATGTCCACGGCCACCCCGGTTCGTTTGTCATGTTGGAGGTTATCGTGGCGACGCGGAGTGTGTTTCTTGTTTCACGCGTTATCGGAAGACTTGAGCGGCGCGGCTGCCATTCCACAGAAGGGGGGCGACTGGGAGGTTGTACCTACTGTGTCGTCTGTAGTCTCGTTGGTTGTCTCCTTCGACGTTTGTCGTGCGCGTCTAATTGCGCGATGCCTAGGGATGGGCCAGTAGATATATATACGCGCTTCAATTCGAAACGATGAGGATACAAATCGATTTCCTGATACATTATATCTGGCTCACTTGCGGCATGATTGAATAGTTGGTGGCAAGAGGAATATTGAATGTATAAGCAAGCGAAATCAAGGGCCTGGCCCTGTGCCGGGTTCCTGTGGCGTCCGGGAGCATCGACGTTAACCGAAACAAACCTGTGAGTCGGATCACAGCCGCAATGGAGTAGCTACCCGCTGAAGGACAAACACCTGATTTTGTATACCATCGCTGCAAGGGAAAATCAAATCAAATACCCTGGACCCTGAGCTAGAAAATTAAGTAAGGAGGACGAGCCGAGAAACCCATCCGATATAGCAATCAGGCTCGGTCTCGCCCAGGCTGGAGATCGGCCCTATTGAACGTGAGATGCCCTTCGGGCGCGTGGAAATTAGAATGGGGTCTGCTGATGGACCAGAGGTATTTACGAGGGAAGTATCGCTTTTGTCGCTCCCAGCAGTGACAGTCTGGATTGTCCATCCGTTCTTCTCTGGGTCTGCGCGGGCGATATCAGAGAGGTATAATTGAGGATATCCTTCTCAGGGCTCTGGACGAGAGCATGGGGATCGGTGACCCCCGGACTCCGCCACGACGCCGCGGTTATGGACGGAGCGATTTGGTTCCGTTTTCCGAGCTTCCTCCCCATCAATCAGCTTTGGCGGACAGCCCCCCGGAACGGGTCCCCTAGTCTTGGCGCAAGCCCTAATCCAGCTCTGCGGACCCACCCCGCGCCAGTCTGGTACGCGAGGAGGGGCCTGATCTTCGATCAACCGGAGCCTAGGTTGTCTCGATGGGGAGAGAGCGATCCGTAATCGCGGAGTTCGCCACGAACCCGACGATGCCTGCCAGAGGGGCATTGGCAGAAGGGGCTCTGTCGATTCTGGCTCACCTCCGCCCCCTGATCGGTGATTGGCGGCCTCGAGCTCAGGGATGCAATTTACTCGAGGAGCCCAGGCTCGAGGTCACCCGGTATTTGGACTTTGCAGCCAACCGGGATGTCGCCTTTTGGGCTCCAGTATAAGAGGGAGGCGAAAATGAGAAAGGAGAAAAGGAGTTACACGATCCTCGCCTCGCCTCCTCTCCATCCTCCCCTCGCAATACAATGGACCAGCTTCCTTCAATGGACAACACGTGCGTGGCTCTCCCATCGCCACCTCTCGTCTTCACCTCAACCGTACCTCACTTTCTCAGCCTCGGTATTGTTTTCGTCGGTGTTGTTGTTGCTGCAGTGTGAGTTGAACCACCCGCTTGACTCTGTCCTGTATTGATTAGTACCTCCCTCCGTACAGGCTATACGGAGGTGATCGCGAGAGAACTTGATCCCCCTTTTTCGCTGACACCCCAATCGCCTAGTGTCATGTGCCCAGGTTTTCTATTATTTCCAGCATTACAGCGAGAGGGACGGTCGTGGGACCAGGGCCATTGTATGTCCCGATAATCTTCCGTCTGCTTGTCAAGTCCTCACTTCACATAGGTCATTTCTACCTTGATATGCGAGACAGTCCACCAGGCCCTCATCTCCCACGCGTGTATGGCCTCCCCTGCCCTCTTAGATCTCATTTCCCGTCTCACACATTGCGTCCCAGCTTACACTTATGTCATCACGTATTATTTCCAGCCACAGAAGGCAGGGTCCCTCGTTTGGTATGTTCCGCATCCATCTGCCGCCGCCCTTCTCACTCACGGTAGTTGACATCACAGGAGCCTCGTAGTAAGTCCCTGTTCCCTTCTCGTGTCTCATCTTACTCACCATCCACGCCCAGGCCCAATCAATACCCAATGTAAGTTTTTCCGGTCGGGCGAATTTCGAGAAGTTGTTTTCCTAACTCACAGCGTCAAGTCAATCACTGCCCTTCTCGTCCAATCGTGCGTGCGCCTGATTTTTTCCGCGCCTTCTAATCTGACGCGTCCTTAGCTTTTATGCGTATCGCATATGGAAACGTCGGTGCAACATGTCAGGATATTCTGTCAGTATGCTCACGCTCTCTTTAGTCAGCCAGAGAAATCTGTTCATCGCTGCAGCTCTCGTGAGCATTTCCTCCACCCTCCGCGTTGCCATCCCTCCCTTACCGTCCCAAAGTTCGCAATCATTGTGACGCAGTTCAGTATGTATGCTCGTCAGGCACCGGGGAAACCGTAGCTTATCCTCCCCTTTCAAATCTTAGTTGCTACCATCGGTGCGTTGATTGTCTTCCGGAATAAATGGTGTTGTTGATCGCTGTCCGTAACAGTACAAGTCGTGAAGGGGTAGGGTTTTCGGCCCCTTTACCCATCATAAACTCACAATTCCACAGTTTCACATTGGATGCGTCCACGGAACTTGACAAACTCAAGGTATGTCTTCCTGTCATCCTACCCGACAATATTTTCGACTTATGAGTCTCCGACCAGCCGCTCTCGCTGAGTATTACTGTACTGGCAGGTGCTGCCATCTTGAATGGATCGATGCCGCTTCCCCGATTGACATCCCATAGCCGTAGGTGACGTTCTTATTACGACCATACTTTCTGTCTTGCTAAACAGAGCACGGAGCGACCTCCGACGGTAATCTACTCACACTCTGCTTTTACGTCGACTGACCACTTCCATCAAGATCAAGGTCGAACACCATGATCAACATACTCGTAAGGGATTCCACGGACTAACAACTCAAGGCTGACGCCCTCTCCAAAGATCGCATTTGCCGTTCAGACGGGGATGTTGACCAGCCTTGCCGCCGTTGGCATCATTATTCTCGTTGGTCACTGTATTTGTTCAGATACGTACAATGTTGCTAATCCGGAACAATGCAGTTCCTCGCCTCACAAACCACTCTCCTATACTCATTTCCCTATTTCATACTGGGCCGATGTATGTGGATACGGTTCATGTGACGGAGGGATCGTGCTGACAGTACCTCAGTGTATTGCAATTCGTTGTTGGCAGTGCTCAACGCCCGTGACGCAATTCGTGAGAGGGGGCAGGCTAGCCTTGGGATATCTTTGCACCTCACAGATATCCCAGGTTCATCGGGTGGGGATAACCGCAAGGTAGATCGGTCCGTGTCCCTCTTGTTTTCTGCCACCGCTCACCAGATCATTGGGTTAGGAAATCGACATCAAGGCTTCGATCGCTGGTGCCGGGACCAACGAATATGCCATGGGAATCAAAGCCCACGATGGCGATGATAGCTCGCCGCCATTCTTTTCCTCCAGGCCTCACACCGGCAACTCTGAGGCGATCCAGGATGTCGAGTCGGGACGACGGTCATCCTGAACGCCTCTCCGGGTGTGTTTCACATCTCCACAGGGTCTGCAGGATGGTCTACTCCATTTGCATCTGGCCCGGATTTTGACGTCGTCTGTCGGCTGCGTTAATCATTCCTGATACTTACCGGTTTACGCCATCCGTCTCCTATCTTGACCTCATACCCCCGGCTCGTGGGCGTCCTATTTATACCTTGCAAGCAAGATCGAGCGACTGTCTGTAACACTAGATAATATTATATCTGTCGCAGAGGGGTGTCATTAGCTGAGGTTTATTGCTCAATACCCGGGAACTTCTACAATGATCACGTGGATCAACAAAAACTAGAGTCAAGCATCGAGGCGACGCCAGCATGTGGTAGGGTTGAAGCAGACGAGGTTCCCGTCCTTCCCGCCCCCCATAGTTTGGAGGTTGGCCGGATTTCAAGCGAAACGTCCGAGGCGCTGGACTCCAGGTGCGTGGTTTGGAGACAATATCCATGCTCCGACGCAGCGGTCGGGGTCCTAACAGTTCCGTTAAAAGGCTACGGATAATCACTTAGGTGCAAGCGCACACTGGGTAGCCTTATGGACAGTCACTATAATAATAATGGGGTATATGATATACACCCAAGCGGCCGGCAGATCGATATCA
>Ga0307515_10001605_pt1 | contig 50363 bp, 61 predicted proteins | sample 17_EM_MG_FD_194513 | JGI IMG/M metagenome (GOLD analysis project Ga0307515, IMG submission 194513) | Populus trichocarpa ectomycorrhiza microbial communities from riparian zone in the Pacific Northwest, United States - 17_EM | ecosystem: Host-associated > Plants > Roots > Unclassified | place...
CGCTCTGTTGACGCTCTGTTGACGCTCTGTTGACGCTCTGTTGACGCTCTGTTGACGCTCTGTTGACGCTCTGTTGACGCTCTGTTGACGCTCTGTTGACGCTCTGTCGACGCTCTGTTGACACTCATATTCAGATGAAGCGACATCAACATTAACGGTATTGCCAATAAAGGCGGCCAATACTTCGATTATGCATAAATGCCATAGCACAGCCCTTGGATTATACAAGATTCAACACCCAACATAGTTGATGCTCTGTTAATGCTCTGTTGACGCTCTGTTGACGCTCTGTTGATGCTCTGTTCCCGCTCTGTTGACACTCTGTTGACGCTCTGTTGACGCTCTGTTGACGCTCTGTTGACGCTCTGTTGACGCTCTGTTGATGCTCTGTTGACACTCTGTTGACGCTCTGTTGATGTTCATGTTTGTTGTAGCGAAAACCACATTAACCATATTGCCTATAAAGTCGGCCAATAGTTCGATTATGTGTAAAAGCTGTAGTATAGCCCTTGGATTATACAAGATGCAACACCTGAAATCGTTGACCCTCCATTGACGCTCATTTTCAGAATGTGGCTGTTACCATGTTGCTGTCGCTTTCGCCCATAAAGGCTGCCCATACGTTGATTATGGGTAACAGTGAGCAAATCGCATCCCAAACAACTTACTCACAAGACCAAAAATTCATGACGCTCCGTTCACCATCATTTTCAATATGGTGTTGTTACTGTGTCACTTTCTCCTTGGCCAGCAAAAACTGCCGATACATTGCTTATGGATAACAGCGAGCAAATCGCGTACCAAACAACTGACTTACAAGACCGTAAATCGTTGACGCTCCGTTGATGCTCATTCTCATCATGGGGCTGTTCCTGTGTCGCTTTCTCTTTTGCCTATAAAGGTGGCCGATACATTGGTTATGGACAACAGCAAGCAGATCGCTTCCCAATTAACTCACTTACAAGGCTGAAACTCGTTGACGTTCCATTGACGCTCATTTTCAGAATGAGTCTGTTACCGTGTCGCTGTCTGTTTTGCCAAAAAGGCTGGCAATACATTGATTATGGATAACAGCGAGCAAATCGCTTCCCAATTAAGTTGCTTACAAGTCCAAAAATCGTTGACACTCCAGTGACGCTCACCATAACTATGTCCTAAAAGTTGTTGTATGGTTAATAATTTTGTACAAATAATCATATAGTCATTATTGACAGCCAATTTATAATTTGTATGAATACTCAGTTGTATCCAAAAGCTTTATGGCATCTCAATGTCTGATCCACTGATGCACATGGTCTCTGAGCGATGGATAATGTAGCGCTGTCACATTCCAGCGCTTTCGGCTGGCAATTTACCACATGTAGATCCATACACTCATTTTTCACTGATATAGCCAAACTTTCTCACTTTGCCCTATGGAGTTCCTTCTCCTCGATTTTCATGACCTAGCATAAGCAATTTTCAAAATGTTCACTATGTGCACCAGGTCTAAATGCAGAGTGACGTAGTTGAATGTATGGATGAATGCAACATGATGGTGGGCAATCATACAGATTCGCATTGCGCATTGAACGCTTCTTCTCTGACTGGTACGCTGTCACTGACTCAAATTTTGTTAGTGAATTTTGTCTCCAATTTAGATTGCGTGTTCTCACTTATCTGTAAGAGGCAGGATGATATCAGGTTGAACAATCGTCAATCAACTCGGTTTGGAGTCTAGAACTTTCGTATGACCTGTATGACTCTTGCACATGCACAGACAGATCATCATTTCTCACAATTTGGTCCCTGAAATCAAGAAAATGTTGACATGTAGCAGAATGGGTACACCACTTACTTTTTGCAGAGATGAGTCCTCAATAATCACGAATTGTGCAGGTAGTGTACCGATGACAGACGAGTCATTACAATATGTTCATCTGAATCCAATTCCGGTATGGTAATTAGCTGAGGAGGTCACATGCAGGGGTAAACGCTTATGGGTTTAACAGGCTTCGATTTGTTTATCGGTGATGAATTGAGTACCTCGTTGGGCATGAGAGCCGATTTGCATATGTATGACTGTGGTTCCCTGGATGCCAATCTCAGATGACTTCTTTCGGTTTGTGAAGTTCCAGGCAGCATTGCGATTCTCTGCTTTCACTATCGTGCATCTCCATCCGCTCACCAAATGTTGTCTGTGCAGTAGCAAGTGCACACTGATCCAATTGCAGGTTAATGACTGCCATAACTTTCAATATGGCTGTGCTGTAGCTCAAATCTTACTATTGATGCAAGACGAAATATCGTTCACACTCAACTTCACGATGCAGCAGCAAGCATGTCTCTGCTTGTTTTGATTACAAAGGCAGCCAATAAAATGAACACAGACAATGATGTACCAAAGTTAATATTTTGCACCGGACAGTGGGATATCTGAATGCGCCAATAAATAGAAAAACCCGAAAACTAGAACCGGAGATTGGAACTGACAGGTTCAGCCAAACCCGGCAAAACCCGAGGGTTGATGGGTACGGGTCAGGTTTTGGCCCGCCAACAAGGTGCGGGTCAGGATTCTGGACAGGTCTGGAACCGAACTGAACTGTTTTTCGGGCCCGAACCTGGACTGCTGGCGGGTTGCCCCGACCCGTTGCTATCACTAGTGAGAGCGCACAGTGCAAGAATGTTACTGCGCTCGGCTTTGCCACAGGGCCAAAGTCTCAATCTGTGAGAAAAACTACCAAGAAGTTCAAATCATGATGATAACTATTATCGATGGCAGCAGATGTTGAATGGACAATAAATTGAAATGAGCATCAACGGAGCGTCAACGATTTGTGGTTTGGTAAGTACGGTAATTACACAGTAATTTGGTCGCTGTAATGCGTAACCAATGTATTGGCAGCTTCTATAGGCAAAAGAGACAGCAACACGGTCACGGCCCCATCCTGAGAATGAGCATCAACGGAGCATCAACAATTTTCAGCTTCGCATCTTGGATAATTTATGTTCCGATTGGTTGCAGACATCCTTTTATCAGATATTGGCTGCCTTTACTGGGAAAAACTACAGCAACATGTTCGCTGCCGCATACTGAGAATGAGCATCAACAGTGCGTCAACGATCTTTAGCTCCACATGTTGCGTAATTTATGTTCCGATTGGTTGCAGACATTGATTTATCAAATATTGGCAGCCTTTACTGGCAACAACAACAGCGACATGCTCCCTGCCGCATCCTGAAAATGAGCGTCAATGCAGTGTCAACAGTTTCAGTTGTTGCATATTTGGTAATGAAAGCAGCGCGCTGATCTTCGCGTTCAGAACGGAATTATTCACCACGGTGATAGGCAAAAATACAATGTATCAAAAGGTATAACACCGATTCCAAATTAATCGATATTGCAAGCTGCAAAGCATGCAAAAACATATCCTTGTTTGATGGAAACACAATTTTGATAAGATACTATTCACATACTCCAAAAGCAAGAGCCTTAATTGAATCTATGGATGGACCCGCTGTGCAACCAGCTGCCAACCTGACCAATTCAGACGGGTTGGGAGTTTACCATCGAACTGTACCCGAGTTGACGGTTTGGGTTTATTGACAACACGGACCACAAATTTGGCAATGGTTTGGGTAGGACCTAGTGTTAACAACGGGTCCGGGTAACCCGCCAGCAGTCCAGATTTGAACTGCAAAAACCGGTCGGTTCGGTTCCAGTACCGACCAAATACCCGACCTGCAGACTCTTGGTGGGCCAAACCCGGACCGATAACCGTCAACCTGCTGGTTTCGCCGGGTTTGGCTAGACCCATCGGTTCCAATCTCCGGTTCTGCATTTCGGGTTTCACATTTATGGTCACATTCAGATATGCTACAGTTAATCGTAAAATATTGACCTTGGTACGTCACGGTTCATTTTTGACGTATTAGCCGCCTTCTTGTGCAAAACAAGAATACTCAAGCGCCCAACCACATCCTGGAAAATGAGCGTCAACGGAGAGTCAACAATATTTGGTCTTGCATCTTCGGTAATATGAGCGGTGTGTGATCACAAATATCCATAAAGAAGGATATGACAGCCTTCATAGGCAGATATGTACGGGATATTCTAGCCACATCCTCCAGGACAGTAACAACTTATTTCATTTACAGAGCTACCACTAAGTATTATTGAGCCATTTAGAGTATAATAACATTCAAAACGATGTATATAGACAATAACTGCCACATCGCGCTGTGATTAACCATGATGGAAGGCCAACAATCGTTGACACTCTGTTGACGCTCATTTTGAAGATGGGGCAGGAAGCGTTTCACTTTCACTTCTGCCTATAAAGGCAGTCAATGATCAATTTATGACAATGTGCAACCTGTCGCCCCCCAGATTACCCATGATACATGACCAACAATTGTTGACGCTCCGTTAACTCTCATTTTCATCATGGGGCATGGAGGGTATTGCGATCTGTTTTGCCTATAAAGGCAGCCAAAAATTCCTTGATGACTGAATACACCCTATCGGAGGTGTTATTTCCCAGGACGCATGACCAAAAATCGTTGACGCTCCGTTGACGCTCATTATCATGATGGGGCATGGAGGGTATTGCAATCTGTTTTGCGCATAAAGGCAGCCAAAAATTGCTTTATAACTAAATACACCCTATCGGAGGTGTCATTTCCCAACACGCATGACCAAAATTCGTTGACTCTCCATTGATGCTCATTTTCATGATGTGGCAGGGAGGGTATTGCTATCTGTTTTGCCTATAAAGGCGGCCAAGAATTCCTTTGTGACTGACTACAACCTATCGGAGGTGTGATTTCCCAGGACGCATGACCAAAAATTGTTGATGCTCCGTTGACCCTCATTTTGCCATGGCTGTATCCACAATATGCAATCATTTATTTTGGCACAGTCCATCATTCACATTGTTTTGGCTGCCTTTCTGGCATTTTCATTTACTTTCTTCTTGATCACTACGTTGTTCCTTAATAATACATAGATATATATAATAATAATCTCCAAAATCCCGTGTCTTTCGGTCAATGCTCGTCATCAGTTGCAGGATCGCTCAATCCGCTGCTTTGGTCTTCAAAATGAATGTTAGCCACATTACCACCCAACAGATAGTGTACTAACCATCATCAGTCGGCATATCTCGATCAAAATGGGTATCGTGCTCGGTATCCTCATCATCTTCGAAAAATTCCGTACAGGGAAGGGCTGTATGCGAATACATATATCTGGCCGGCAAATTGACGATTTCAGACGGTTGAGCACCGGAAGTGTTACCGGTTGGGGCGGGTGGCGTGCCAAGCTGAGGTGGAGTCAGCTCTGTAGTCCGCACTCTGCGTTGGTGGGGGGAGGTGCACCTCTTCCTTTGCATCTCCAGCGTGTCTGCGGATTCTTTGCAGTGCCATTTTGACAAGGAAGGGAGCCGGACGTTTGGTTATGACTTAGCATTGCCAGCTGTCTTTGTATCGCAGCCTTCACCCTTTTATGCCCAGGAATCTCAACACCCCGCTTCTTCTCTTCTCGGACCTCGGCGCGTGGTTTCTTAATGAGATATTTCATTTCCTCAATTGCGGCGCGCGAAAAGCCTTCTTTGGCCATTTTCGCCATATTCAACGCCAGGTGCATGTCAGACTGTTCCAGCTGTACCCGACCTCCTTGCCTTGCCATAGTTGCAGACATGTTGAAAACCTCCAAGAGATTAGTTGATGCTTCTAACAATGAAATTCGGCTGTTACCTCTACCATATACGCGTCTGTAGCCTCCTCTAAGGTGATTCAAGCCTGTTTCGTCCACTCACGGGGACGCTTATCAGGAAATTCATCTGCGAAAATCCCAGAGCTCACAACATCATGATGTTCGATTTCGCAGACTGTGCGGAGAATGCCTTCGTCGACCATGGAGGTTTCCCGTTATGGGCAGCGATGAATTCGTTACCTAGCTCTTTAGGGACACCCGCTGTAGGTTATACAGTTAATTGACTGCCATTTGCCACGATAAGGATATACTCACATCCAACCGCATGCTGCTTCTTGTTTTTGCTGCTTCCAGTCTTGCGGACGATCATTAAATGTGCATCCTGGGTCATATGTTTGGTGGCTCCATTGGCAGCATCGCGGTGAACTAACTTGTGTCTGTGCTCTTGTTGCGTGCCAAGAAGTTCCGTATTTGATGTAGCACCCGCCAATCTGCCGGTATTTGTTCCGCTCTCACCTGGCGGAGGTGGCTGTGTATCCGTAATGTGCTGGTGTGGAATTGGAGAAGAAGATGATAACGAGAGGAAGTGGGAAGCCCTGAGGACTAAATAGTTAGCTGTATGTCAGAATGGAATATATAGCAGCCAACATGATCGTTATGATCAAGATGAATCCTACTGAGTATGGCTGCAAGTTGCAGGGGTTTCCAACCGCCCCGCAATTTGCAATCAGTCCGTCTGATGTTGTCTGTTTGATCACAGGGATCAATTGCAGTATACGACCGCCGAAATCGCGCAATCGCTGGATATCAATAGGATGTAGTTCGAGCGAAAGGACGTCTGCTGATGTTTGTCTCAAATAATCCCCAGGATATTACATGAAACTGACGCTAACAATAATCTCATGTTGTATGATTAGCATCATTATTCCTGATTCATCGACAGTGAAGATAGCGATTGGGCTTTGATCGAGATGAGTAAACGTACTAACCTTGACATAAAAGATGCAGCTTACCTCCATATTGTCCATAACTTGCAACATCCAACATCTCGCCCAACAACAAAGTCCACGAAAACTACAATGGTCAATGCTCCGAATAAGAACGTTTCGCCACTTCCGGTGGGCAGATACGGCAAATCGAAGAAGTGGTCAACCCAACGACGTCATCAACCGAATGAAGGCATGAGCGGCTTGGAGGCAGAGAGAATCCGAGGCCTTGGGGCATTACGCAGCTTGAGATCCAAAAAGAAGCTTGCGGCGGAGAAGCAACGACAAATGCCCCTCTTGAGCAATGAAGAGAATGAGAAATGGATTGAGTATTATGTGGAGAGAGAAACCGCTGGGGCAAGAAAGCGAGTCGAAGACGCAGAGGCCGCGGTTCAACAGGAGCAGGACGATATGACGCATGCTGAAATAGCGGGATTGATGTCCAGAGAGCCCGAAAAGTGGTTTGAGGAGATGCCGGTTGCTATCGGAGACAGTCTGAGTGATCTTGCAAGTTCCGATGATGGGGAGGATGGGGAAGAGGAAGATGATGAAGAGACTGAGCAGGGCAATTTGAGCAAAGATGACGAACCAGGCTGCGTGATGGGCACAATCACCGACACGGTCCAACAGTGCATGGAGAGATTTCGGCAGAAGCAGATGAAGCTCAACGAATTGACTCAACCGGGATGGGAGGATGCAGCCGACTACTCCCGTGAACGAGATAAGAAGTACGGCACCACCAAAATGAGCGTTCCGGCCGTCGTCCAGCCGCAAACAAACGATGACGCTCCGGCACGTCCACCAGCAACATTTGGAGAGGTGATGGAGGGTCTTGACATTGTCCCCGGAATATCGCAAAGGCCGCAAGGGACTTCTCGACCAGGAACTTGTCATATTAGGCTAGGTTCGGTGAAGCCACAGTCCAAATCGATCATACCTAGTGGAGAGCCAGCTGCAGAGCCCGATTCGTCAATGTTGCTGAAAGCGAAGCCAGTTGAACCAGTAAGCTTTTACCCCTGCATATAGCCTCGAGCTAATTACCATATAGATATCGGATTCCAATGAAGAGATGGTGACGGCTCCTGCATCTGCGGGAGAATAGAGGTGCAAACTGTACTTTTTGACGTCTGATCGCGGTGAAAAGCAAGTTGTTTACCAATTTTGCTACGTGTCAGCTTTGGCTTGATCTCAGTGACCAAATTGTGAGACATGATAATTCGTCAGTGCATGTACAAGGGTCAAACGCACCATGTGAAAGTTCTAAAATCCAAATCCGGCTGTAAGACGGCCATCATGTTCGGTTGTATTCTGCAACTGACTGTTAAGTGACAAAGCAAAAGCAATATTAGTGGCGAAATGTGCTAACAAAATTTAAGTGAGTGATGTCATATGTGTCATAGGAAGAGCAGTCAGTGCGCATGACGAATAGATCTGAACGACAGCCGTCATGCCATATTCATCCATGTATCCAACTGCATAACGCTCCGCACAGACCTGGTGCACATGGTTGAGATATTTGAAATTGCTTGTGGTACATCATGGAAATCGAGGAGAAGGAGCTGAATAATGAATGGTGAGGAAGTCGAGCTATATTTGCCAAAAACTGGTGAAATGATCTACATGCTGTCAATTGCCGGCCGGAAGTGCAGGAATGTGATAGGGCCATGTCATTACTCACTCACATAGCGTAGATAGCAGTTGATCAAAAATTGAGAGGTGACAAAACACCTGGATGCAAACTATAATACATACAAACGCAATAATGGATGTCATAACTGTGTATTTGATTCCTTGCATAGAATTATTGAGTGTACAAAGGCTGTTTCGATGTGATTAATGTGAGCGTCAACGGAGCATCAACGATTTTTGGCATTGCGTCACGTAACATCCAATAGGCTGTGCGGTAACATTAAGTCATAATCAAACTATCGGCCGCCTTTCTATTGAACAATGGTGACGGCAACATTTCTACTATGTCCTAACAGTAAGCGTCAACAGAGCGTCAACAACTTTTGGCCTTGCATCTTGGAAAATGCATGGGGTGTGCGGCGACGTTACACCATACTCGTGCTATCGGCCGCCTTTCTAGGCAAAAACTCTTGCAACAACATGGTTACTATGTCCTAGAAATGAGCGTCAACGGAGTGTCAACGACTTTTGGCTTTGTATTATGGATGATCCTAGGGCTGTGCGGCAGCATGAAGCCATAATCACATTATCCGCTGCCTTTCTAGGCAAAAACGTTTGCGACTACATCGCTACTATGTCCTAAAACTGAGTGTCAACAGAGGGTCAACGACTTTTGGCCATGCATCTCAGATAATCAGAGGGCAGTGCGGCGATATCAACACATAATCCAACTATCGGCCGTCTTTCTAGGCACAAATGCTATTGACGACATCATCACTACGCCCTAAAATTGATCGTCACTGCAGCATCAACGATTTGAGGCCTTCCATCTTGGAAGATCATGGGGCTATGCATCTACAATGATCTATAATCGTACTACCGGCCTCCATTCTAGGCAAATATGCTTCCGACAGGATCGTAACCATGTCCCACAATGAGCGTCAATGGAGCATCAACAATTGATGTGCTGGCATCTTGGATAATATAACCGGAAGAGAACGCAGATAAACCACAATGAACTTATCGGCAGCCTTTATTGGCAAAAATGCAAGTGTCGATATCGCGTCAGCCTCCTTCAATCGTGCGCCCACAGTGCATCAAGGCTCTGAACGCTAAACAGCAATAAACTGCAGTATGCTGTTCCTAAATAGAGGTTTACGTGGTCAATCGTTGCAATCTGTCCTTGTATTCAACATCACAAATATGCATGCAATGACAGACTGATCTGATTATTTTCCTTCTAGCTGTAGAATTAATATTTAAGAACCAGCAATCTGGTTTACTGTATCGTTATTTTCGGCAGTCTCTTGAGTCGGATTACCCAGCTTCCGAATTTCTACCACCATGTCGGATACACAATCTTTGAACATCTCATTGCTAGACGTTATGATCTCTTCCAAAAATCAACGTGTCATTTTTCGTGATTTGAGTGACCTTACTTTGCAAATCATCTTCGATGCTTGGTGCGCTTCAATGAATCTAGGCTCGAAGCGGCCTATTGCTTGGAAGAATTCTCGACATGCGCCTTCGTGGCGATTCTATTTGCACTGCGGAATTGAGGAGACCGGCAGCCCTGGCATCATATATATCGTTTGTCATCAAGTTCTTCGCCATCCACCAGAACATGGGACCAGCTCAATGGGGAAACACTTACTGGCAAAAGCTCACATCGCAAAGTTGAATGAATTAACAGAGTCAGAGGTCACTGAATTGACTAGTTCAACGGTGGATGAAGCAGCTTTGGCCATCCTGAAGAGGCAAGGAAGTCGTGGAATCACAATAGTAAGTTTGCAGAGGAAAACCATATTTGATATCCAGTTGAATCCATATTGACCGAAATGACAGACAAAACGTTCCAAACTGGCAGATAAGGACTTTGAAACTTCCGAATTTCACCAAGACACGTGGAATCGCTACCTCATGTTAGGATTTGTTTCGGCACACATTTCATGGAATGCTATATCAAATCTTGAGCTACAACGGTCATATAAGGCATTATGCGGTGACCCAGTTCTTCCGTCCGCTTCGACCCTTAGTAACATTTGTTGGAGGGAACATGCACTGACTGTGGATCCAATTAAGAAGCAATTGCCACTACGAAATAAAGTTAGTTTGGCTTTAGACGGATGGACATCAACGAACAAACTAGCCATAACGTCAGTCATTGCTTAATATATGGAACGAAATTGGGCATCGCATGAAGTTCAACTCGCTTTCGATGGGGTTGATTGCCTGTTCTGTTCCTGTTTCGAAAGCTAATTAAAAAGGATAGGTTAAGGGCCAACATACTGGAGCAAGGCTAGCCGTACATTTGAATGACGTGCTTGATCGTTTTGAGATTCCCGACGGCTGTTTGCTTGGTATTACGACTGATAATGCTTCCTCAAACTACTCGATGACACGCGAGCTGCAATCAACACTTGAGGCCTCTGGAACCGAGTGGCCTGAATTGAGGAACCATATACCGTGCATGGCGCAGGTCATACAGCTGGCTTTAGGTGCATTCATGAGCAGTTTCGGTGTAAAAGGCCGCACCAAATCTTGGGAAGCCCATGAGCGCGATCAGCAATTTGGCGAGAATGAAAGCATAGACATTGGAAAGAGTAAAAGACTTCGTAAAGAGGGCAATGCTAGAATCAATAAGGTGTTGGCCATGAGACCAGGTTTAGCAAAGATAATTGAGAAAGTACGTATTTCATGATATTTTGAAAGTCCTGAAGCTGACCTTCATAAAGCAGAGAATGCTTGCTGTATTAATTATGGTAACACCTGGTCGCTGAAACGAGTTTATTGACTGTCAAACAGCCAAAGTCCGCATTCCAGTACTTCCGAGTATGGATGTAAAGACACTTTGGAACTCCACTCTCGAGTTGCTCGTGCGCGCCTACTGCTGACGGGAATTCACCCGCGATCGGCTTAAGAACCCAAAATATGCTGAATATCGGCCACTATTCACAACTCAGGATGAATGGACAATTGTCAAGTATGTCATGGAGGTATTGAGGCCATTTCGATATTGGACCCTTTGGATGTCAAAGAGGCATACAGTCACATTGCATCATGTTATTACAGTGTACAATGACATGTTCGATCACATGGATGGCGTGATGCGAGGTTTGGCCAAGAAGAAGCGTCCATGGAAGGAAGACTTGTTCTTCGCTGTGAAGTTAGCTCGACAGAAGCTCTTCAAACACTACGCCGAAGTGACTCCAACGACGGGCATGCTTCTGATTTTGGCACACCTTCTCGATCCTTTCAGGATGTTGCGATCGTTTAGAAAGTAGGACAAGGGAATCGATATCAATCCTGAGGACGAGACATCCTACACTACACAATACCAAGAGGCCTTTCTGAAGAATGTGGAGAATGAATACTGCGCCAAACATCGATGTATGCCGGTCAATAAACTCGAACCGGTACCGAGCAGCAATCTCGTCCCCTCTGCAACGGCATCAGAGTCTTTTCAATCATCCTTTGATCCATATGATGAATCCAGCGATGATGTGGAATACTTAACGCCTAACAACGTGGCTGAGACGACACCCGGACGAACTGATCGCGCAGCCCGCTTATTGACTGCCGCCAGGCTCTATTTCAATTCGCCTCCTGAAGCACCAAAGAACTGGGGGAAATCAATCCAAATCTCAATGATTACCACTCTGACCCAATGGAGATTAGCAGTACATTTTGGATACCGGACATAACCGACTGGTGGCGACAACAGGTGGAAATGCACTCAAAGTACGCCGATCTCTCCAATGTGGCACGTGACATATTCTCTATCATACCACATGGTGTTGGAGTGGAGGCCAGTTTTTCCCTTGGCCGAGATGTTATTAGCTGGAGGCAGTCAAAAACCACAGGCGAGACCCTTCGCGAAATAGTCACTGTAAGGCAGTTTGCTCGAGCCAATAACGGGATTTTGGGAGGCATTGACCTTGAATTGGATACCATGAACACAGATAACCAACCAGAAATGAAGAATAAGGCGGAGTAAAGGACATTGCATAGAATGGCCAAGGTTCACGACTTGTTGGAGATGTGGCAGGGCAGCGAAAACCTACGTGCTATACAGAAGGAATCCCGCGCTCAACACAAGCAGATGACTGCTGTAGGATACATTTCGGACACAGAAGAGGTCGTCAAAGCATCCTGGTCACTCTCCCAACATGTTGGTGCGGCTGCATTTAAATTGTCAAAAAGATCACCTTTGCCACCCGCTGTGTCTGCAAAGGACCTCCCTGGAGGACGAACTCAAATCTTGAATGTCGGCCGTATTCCAAGAATCAACCGTCATCCAGTCGAACGCGACAAGGAAAGCGCACCTGAAAGCATTTCGGACGCTGAAGATTGGCTACACAGGAATTGCGACTTGGATATTACAAATCATAGCAAAGAGGATTGTGCTGCGGACGATGACTCCGATATAGAGCACAAGAATTGCACCGAGGATCAGGAATGCCCAGAGCAGCAGGATGTGTGCGCCGTGCCAAATGTGCCCGGATTGGTTCAGCCGACACGGAAGTCAAAGAGACAGGCTGAAGAGGTCTTCGTGACGGTCAATGCAGCTGAAACACGGAGAAATAAAGGAGGGAAGAAAAAGTAGGACAGAATGGGTCAATGGTTCACCAGCTGTATGTGGCTTGACCGAGAGTTTCAGTTAGAGATATAGTATCGGAGAATGGTAAGTAGCTTGTGAAAATGTGTTCATAAATAGATATATAGCAGGTGCAATGAATCTTTTGGCATGATACATCATTTTTAGTCGTGTGGGAGTGAACAGTGCAAGATAATGACGCCGCTTGGCTTTGCCACAAGGTTGACTCTGAATCAAACAGAAAGCCAACCAGTACAGTCAAATCAGGATGAAAACAATTATGCACGGCAGCAGATGTTGAATGGACAATACATTGAAATGAGTGTCAACAGAGCATCAACGATTTGTGGTCTTGTAAGTACGGTAATTCACTAGTGACTTGGTCATTGTTATGCATAACGGACGTATTGGCAGCGTTTATTGGGAAAAGAGATAGCGACACGGTCACCGCCCCATTCTTAGCCTGAGCGTCAACGGAGCATCAATGATTTGTGGTCTTGTAAGTATGGCAATTCACCAGTGACTTGGTCGTTGTTCTGCATAACGAATGTATTGGCAGCTTCTATTGGCCTAAGAGATAGCAACATGGTCACCGCCCCATTCTTAGCATGAGCGTCAACGAAGCGTCAACAATTTGTGATCATGTTAGTATGGTGATTCACGAGTGACTTGGTCGTTGCTATGCCTAACGGATGTGTTGGCAGCTTCTATTGGCAAAAGAGATAGCAACATGGTCACCGCCCCATTCTTAGCATCAGAGTTAACGGAGCTTCAACGATTTCGATCTTTGCATCTTGAGTAAGTTATGTTCCGACTGGTTGCAGCCATCCATTTATGCGATATTAGCAGCCTTTACTGGCAAAAACAACAGCTAAATGCTCCCTGCAGCATCCTGATAATGAGCGTCAACGGAGAGTCAACAGTTTTAGGACTTGCATATTTTGTAATTGAGGCATCACGCGGATTTTCGCCTGCATAACTGTATTATTGACTGCCTTGCTAGGCAAGAATACTATATATGGAAGGTGAAACACAGATACCGAATTAATCGATATTGCAAACTGCTCAACATGCCAAAGCTCATTAATGGTTGCTGAAAACTCGATTTTGATAAGATACTATTAACACACTGCAAATACAAGAGCCTTATATGAATCGATAGATGGACCCGCTGTGCAACCCGCTGACAACCCACCCAATTCAGACGGGGTGGGAGCTTACCATGGATCCGTACCTGAGTGGGCAGTTCGTGTTTATTTATGACCCGGACCGCCAATTTGGCAACAGTTTGGTTTGGACCTGGACCCAGACCCCAAGTGACGCTCCGGAACCCTTGCTAACACTTGGTCAACCTATTGCTTCAACGGGTACAATATGCATCATATTCGTCTGTTTGACCACCCGGATGCACCGGTCAACACAATCAGCCCAACCATGAGGATCTTTGAACATTGTTGGAATCACCAGCGCGTATTCTCAACCTTGAGGACGTAATACCCTTTGTTGGGTCTTTCTGTGCCTCTTAGACAATGTCAATTTTGCTTGGCCGGCGGGCAAGCGCTCCTGAAATTAGAGGATCTGATTCGGTGGGGTCCAGCCGAAGTATGATACAGGAAAAGAAGAAATTCATCATTGGAAGGTGTTATCAAGGTCATTTTCTTAACGTTGCGTATACTGGACCCAGATGTTATGAGCTTCAGGCATGACCCTTTGGTTGGCATTGGTATATTCTACCTTGCAATCGAGTCCAAGATGCTCAACAGAAGTAGGGTTGTGAAATGGTTGACGGTAATACAACAGCCCATTCTGGAGTGTAATAAATATACTGTCAATGAGTACATTCTGATCATATCCAAGCACGAGTCCACAAACTTCGGGTCCCCAGTCCTTTTCAATTTGAGCGCTGAATAGCTGTCCAAAGTTGGGAATTCTGAAATCTTCTGATGCCTCTCTGGGTGAAGTTACTTTGATACTTCAGCACACTCCACGGACAAGCGTTCCTCTCCAATGATATACCTGCTGGGATACAGACCGGATCAAGGGCTCGTCCTGAATTGTTTGAAGACATAACCGATGGGCTCTGCATGTACTTCGCCGTTTATCTGTAGCGGACAGTAGGTTGAAAACTCTTGCAGAGTCAACATCCTACCATCTTTCGAGTGCAGGATATGACAGTGTCTCCTCCATATAGTAAAGACTGGTACACTGGTCATTGTGCTTAAGTATCTGTCGAATATAATTGACTTTGTTGCTAGATCTATATGCCTCCTCCACGTTGGTGATATGTTGCTGTTCAGAAATATCAGTGGTCAAATTGTCACCAGAACCCATTCAGCGAATTGAGTCTGATATATGGCTCACAAGATGCATCTGGGGATATACGAAATGGATTACAGGCTGTTCAATAGTTATCCCGAGCGCCTGAATGCCGATTTTCTCCCACCAAGCTTCAAACTTGATCATGTGGATGGAGGATTCCTTCTTGAAACTCTTCTGTTCATTCGAGGTGATGCTATAAATCTCTCTTTCCAGCAGGATAGTGACGTGCTCCGTAACAGCCAAGCTCGAGGTCGTGGTTTCTGTCTCAGCATTGGATGGGTGGATATGAATTTTCGGTCGCTTCTCGGCGGTCAAATTTTCCACCCCATAAGCTTTGTCTTCGGCTGCAGTTTTCAGTAGGGCAAGTTTTTTGGCGAATTCGCTTCTGGGACCGGTTGCCTTGGTCCCGACTTCCTGCAATAGTCGTCGTTCATGAGGTTGGAATAATGTACCGAAATGCTTGCGTTCAGCAGGTGTCACTTAATGGATTTCGCACTCCAATCGCTCAATTGCCTTCTGACGATCAGCTTCTGACCAAGTGTTTGCTGCTTGCCAGTCTCGATTTAGGTGCACCTGAAATTGCCTGCATTTGGTTGAGGAAACCTTTTCAGCCCCATACACAAGGGCTTCCATTTCAGCATGAATCTTATGGATCTTTTGTTCCCGAAACTGATAGGATTCCGTTGCCACCAGATCATCTACTTTGGCCTTCCCAGACTTTGAAATATTCTGTGCTCGAAAAATTCCTTGCTTCTGGTCAAACCGCTTGAGTGCATTGTCTAGTGCTTTGAGGAATAGATCAGAGTGATTTTGTTGGCTAATAAGTAGAGAGAATTCACATAATGCCCGCACGGCTCCCATTACCATTTCAATGGAGGCTGTTTGCACCGCAGTATTCCTGTCATCCTTGGAGCAGACAACAATTGGTGCGCATTTCACAGCCAGTGTTCTGATCACTCCACGGATCGCTGTATCTTGCCAGGTGCCGCTTTCCAAAGAATCAAATGGTGTATAGAAGTGCTCGAGGCTGGGATATCGTGGCACTGATGTGAATGGATTATCAAAGTAAACCTTGACCTGTCTCAGTTTCAGCTATTTGAGCTGCCAGTGCAATAAGTCTTTAACTAAACCCAGGAGCAGCTGATGCAATTCATCAGGCTGCCAAAGCTGATAGACATTGCAGAGACGGAATTGCCAGAACTGGTAGCGGATTGGGTGGACGCCTAGATTGTGCAGTGCATCAATATTGTTGTCCAGCAACAGCTCCGAGTAAATATGCTGGTTGCTTGAGTTATCGAGTGGTCGAAAGGTGGAATGCCCCAATCGGTGCACCTTTAGGAATTTTGCACATCGGACATGAGCCATATGAGACTTGAGCAACCATGACTTGTTCGGGATAATCTCCGACCCAGGCAGCCAACAGCGGGTAACATTGTTGCAGGAATCCATCAGCACAATCCCATTTCAAGCCGGGGCCAGCGATATCAAGATGCCTAAGTGGAGACAGCACAGTTCCAACCGTGGATTGCCATTCTTCGTCTATGTTTTTCGCACCTTTCGGGATACATGGGATCAGGCCGACAAGGATTCAGGCGCGCTTTTCAGGTGTACAGTGGATATCCTTTCAAATATTGCCTATTGTTGGAAAAACCGGCTAGGCATGCTGATAGCCCGAAATATTTGTCCAGTGTGTCTTGTCGAATGCACAAATGACTGGCATAATCGTCGCTCAGGCAGGATATTGATTTTGTGTATCCCACCACCATTCGCCCATGTCTAGTATTAGCAACGATTCCGGGTTACCCGGCTTCGGTCCAGGTTGGAACCGACCTGAAGGCCCCAGTCCGGGTCAGGAACCGCCAAGTAACCCGACCCGCTCTGTCTTGGCGGGTTTGTTACCCGGACCGGACATAAACCCGCCGTTTTTTGGCCGGGTTGAACCTGGACAGCGGTTCGATATTTCGGTTCTGGCAGCTTTCGCTCCAATTAAGTATCTGAGTTCTGATCGTATCACGATATGATCAGTATGCAGATTGTGCAGTTTTAGCCGCCCTTTCGCCTCCCGCAGTCAGATTTGCGATTGGACCAACATTCATTGAATCACTGTGAAATAACGTCACTTTTCGGGCAAAATTCGCGGGTTTTCGATAGCAACTTGATGAATATTGGTCCGACCGCAAATCTGAGAGCAAGAGGTCAAAGAGGGGCTAAAACTACACAATTTACCTACTGATCATGTCACAATACGATCAGAACTCAAATACTTAATTGGAGCGAAAATTGTGGACTTGTAATGCCGGGTTTTTGGTGGTAAAACCGGCCCAATGGCAACGGTCCGGGTTTTCGTGTGGTAAGACCCATTGGAACGGTTCGGTTCCGGGTCGGAACCGGACCCGGAACCGACCCGGCGATTTGGAACCGTTGCTAACACTACCCGTGTCCATCTCGCTGTATATTCGATGGCCCTCAGAGTCACCGAGGCTCACCGGTTCGAAATCGAGGTGTGCCTCAAAAGACCGATTTGTTTGGAGAAACAGTATACATTTCATAATATCCCTGTAGTATCATCTTCCAAAGAAATGTGAGTCATGTTGATTCCAACTATGATTGCCGAGCCCGAAATCGAGTACAGAGAGGGGTTTTTGCATTGCATCTGCAGATTGGAGGGATTCGATTTTGATGTTGTCCAGTCCATGCCTGAGATGTTGATCTATCCACGTTTTCGTTTGCTGGCTGAACAATTTTGTCTGCTGAAAGCCATGTGCCGACCGAAATGGATGCCATGGATTCCATTGTTCTGAGTACTTGCGATGCTTGTTGTACAATCCAGTTGCATTGCCATACGCTTTCCCCCCCGCATTTTCCACACCAACTACCTGCCTATGAGCCTTTGTCTTTGTTGGATCAGGGGTACAAGTGAGATCAGGCTGCTGAGGGTCTATTGGTTCTTTGTTGGGAGTATCATCAGGTGGTGGCGTACCTCGTACGTGGTCTATGAGTAGATCATCACTTGATGGCTTGTCGATGGCCATTAAGGTGCACCTACCGTAGTCAAACCATGATGGCTCAGGGTGAGTGAATCCTGCAGATGGTAGAATCCCGTTGGGTAATACCTCTTCATTCATCAATATTGGGTGATATTGTTCATAGTGAGCTTCCAGTCGGTTCTTGTTGCATAATTTCATATTGCAGATTAAGCATTAAACAAGTTTCCAGTGAGTGTTGACAATTTTTGAGATATGCGCAGTGTTCTGACAAATCTCGATGATGCTTTAGGGGGTATGGCTTGTTGCGGGATTTGAGCCTCAAGGATATTTGTTTGAATGTGAGCTGACTCTAACTGAGGTTAGTGTATCACTTTCATAGCCGCATCACACCCTACCAAATGTAGTGGAGGGGTATAACAAAGTCACTTTACGATCAGTTTTCTTCACAAACTAGGATAATATCTAACAAATCCCGCACAGTAATGCTGCACATTATCTACTGAAAATCGCTAGCGATGAAAGCTTCTTACATCAGCAACAACATTGGTTTCCATCTGAAACACCAGGGTGTTCCGGACGGTTCTGACGGCACTGACAGAACCTTGAACGCTCTGACAGAGAATCACACGCTTCCTGTCCCCCAGGCCACGGGTCGCGTTGCATACTTACCTCCACTACTTTGCGCCTGGTATACGCAACATCAGCACAACACCTGTGTTACACTCTTCGCAGGGGCTGTAGTTATGCTGTAGCCATTCACACGATGCCTGCCAATGTTTATGCCTTTGTTCGGCCGATAGCCACATTGAACCTCTCCGCTATTGCTATATATCGGATGCCGCACCCGCCCCATATCTGTTCAACATGGATATTTCGTCACATATTGCAATACAATCTTCACTTCGGATACCTCGCTTGCCATTGCATTTCCTTCGCTATTATCGTATTTTACTGGTCTGAAATATACAGTCCAATCTTCACACTCTCTAGTACAACGCCGTCAGTCCTCCACATTCTGTGTTAATCCATCATCAGCTTGCGATTCTTATTCTTCCTCATCCGCATCCACATTGTCGGCATGCTCGCACACATACCCATCGACATCACCGGTTCCCAGGTCAAACCTAGTATGCCCTTAGTCTTCCACATTTTGCGTTGATCCATCATTGGCTTCCGATGCTTCTTCCTGCTCATCCGGATCTGCATTGTCGCCATCCTTGCCCTTATCCCTGTCGACATCACTGGTTCCCAGGTCAAACCTCTTGAGTTCAGACGCGGGCCGTCGTCGCCGGCTGGCGGTGGGGACGGCATCACCCAGGTCGCTTCCATCACCTTCATCCTTGTAATCACCACTGCCCCCAGGGATCCTGAGATGATGTTTGTCATCCGTGGAATTGTTGTCTATCGGGATGTTTGGGTCAGTGCTTCTGATCTCAGGCTCCTCAAGCGCCACTTCGGAGGCCAAATAATCAAGAAGAAGCGCATTGTCAACACGTGGTTCTTCCACGCTGATCACCACGGCGGGCGTTGGGTTCTCTGCCTGATGGATCTGACGCTTGACTGGAGCAAGAGTGTTTTTATACACCCTCAGTTGGTAGCTCTCCGGTAGTGTGTTCCAGGTATTCATCAAGAATATATATGTGTCTGCAACACCAGGCAAGGTTAACAACTTGCGACCTGTTGCAGCACACCAGGATGCATTCTTACCACCGTCATTCTTGTGATTGAAGAAGTTCAAGCGATCAAGTCTGGCCGCTTTCAATTTTGACTGGGAAGCTTTCGGATGAACGTGATTGTTCTTTTGCCACTCCAGGTAAGCATGGCACAACGTGGTGCAGGTAAACATGATCAGTGGGGAGGGTATATGACAGTCCTTGTCGCCAATCAAGGAATTATGAAATCCATCCGCATATTTACCGTGGTTATTCTCCCGATGATAAATTTTGACGTAGATAATCCGCGGGAGTGCTTCCGCCAGGATTTAAAGTGGAAGCTAGCCATTCGTTAGCGGCTTTCAGCTCTCTCTGCGTTGGATTTGGACCACGTACACCATCTTCCACACGCTCTGCTATAGGAAAAAGATACTTATTGTATGCCAGAACGGAATCGATGAATTCCAAACGCTCTGCAGCGGATACAATGTGGTGGAGATCATAAAGCTCTGCTATATTGTCCCTTGCTGATTGAATGAGATGGGATTTAACCATATTGACGTGTGCGCGAACCTGGTACCCGTTTGCGTGTGTATTATCCAACGTGGGCCGTTGCTTCAACATACATCTTTCAAGATCTCCTTTGTGTGTGCCTCAAATGCTATGGATGAGTTGTTGTTTTGCTGCATTGTGGTGTTCCAGTACATCTCTATTATCTACCACTGTGGGGCTTCAGCTAATGCTTTCGCAACGCGTCGTGTTGCACAACTTACCGTCTCCAAGTCACTTGCACCCATAAACAGCCGTCTGTTCCACCTGTAGACCTCCAGGAGCCTACCGGTCGCAAATACAAGACGCGTCATGTTGGAGTGAACAAATCAATGGATGCCGCGACTGCTGGAGACCACTGATTGAGGTGTAGACACCGCCTGCGGTTGCAATTGCCACTGCCTCTGTCTCTGACTCCAGTCTGTAGCTCGCGTTCGCAGTGGATTTGTAATGATTGTGTGGGCCTCGGGATTAGGGATGGGGGTAGGCTAAATTTCAAGACTGCTGAGAGGAGTGGGAGTGCTAGCAATGCCGGATGCAGGGCAGGATACAACGCGACGCGTTGAGTCTGTCTGTGTGATTCCAATGTGTGCTGGTGTGTTACGACTGCTTGTACCTGGCGTGGCGGTTAGAGTAATTATTGACGGTCGCAGTGTAGCAGACGGTGTGGAAGTCACGCGTTGAGTGATATCTGCCACGGGAGAATTGTTGAGCGAAGCTGAGGGGGTGGAGTTCTGACCTTGGATTGAAGAGGCTACGGAACCCCCTCCTCGAGAGGAATCCCTCTCACCAGCCAGTACGGAAACGCGTCTCTTAGCAGGGGGAAGTTGAGAATTTCCTGAAGGTCCCCGCGTTTGTTGATTCTGACGATTAGCAAGACTTCAAACATTCCTTACAACCGGAGACGTGGCAGGGTGAGGGCTTTGGGAAGGTATCATCCGATATGGATGTTCGACTTAGAGACTAGGAATACTTTCCTCTGCATGTATATGCAATGGCAGGCGAGGTAGACTCCTATTTCAGCGACCCGGGAGGGATTCGACGAAAAAGGGAGGCGCAGTGTTGACCGCGCTAGACTCTAAACTGTGACAATACTCGGGGACGAAATCCCTTCAAAGCATTCAATTATGGGGTCAACTGCCATCAGATTAAACTCAGCTTAAACTCAGCATTGATATTCACTGTTACAACAATGTCTGATGGTCGATTTGCACCGCTTGCAGGGTGTTTATGCCTTCTTGGCGTGACTATCATCGTGTTGCACTCGTTCTTGGCACAATACTTCGAACCATCGATTGTGTATATCTTCAGCTTCTGGGTGGAAATCCCCCTTTGGCAGAGCTATAATCATCGCAAAGGGAACAATGACATATTCTCTATCATATGACATCAGTTGCGTCTGCATTTTCCACCGCTAGGCGTTTGTAGCGGTGTTGGATGGTTGCACAGTTGGGACAACTTGAGAACTAATCAGCTTGCTCTGAGATGCACAAGGTCTCAGAGGTAAAAGTGGTATGCGATGCGAAAGCAACGCCTGGCGTTGTATACAGTTCTCAATGCGAGTACCGAATCTCGTCTCAAGGATCCTCATTCATGAGGTGCTTGGTGGTTGTGCAAGATCAAGGCTGGGGCGTTTTGAGTTCATTAATCAACAAAACGCAGGATATGAATCAAATCACACGATCTCGAGTATATATATCCCTCCTTCCTGTGTACACCTCCAGTATCTTTCCTCCCGTATTGAACACACTGGCAGCATCCTGAACTATCCCAACATGACCTGCCTTGCACAAAACAATGCCTCTCGGTCCAAAACACACCCAATAACCTACACAACTTTGCACATTTAGTCTGCGCTTCCTCTCGCTAAGTTCAACTGTATTGTAATGCCAATGCCTCGGATGTAGATTCATTTTCAACTCGCAGCAATGGCACAAAAGGGCAGCTGCAGAAAAAAGGGGAAGGCAACTGCTACGGCAAAAATGCCGACATAGGTTATAAATCGACGCCTGACGTTGGATCGGGACCCTATGAAGGGATTCATCTCGGAAAACATCAGTGGACTCATACGGATATACACTGTTTGCCGCATCAAGGATGAGACAGCCTGGGACCTCGTTTATGATATAATCTTTCTTGATCCAGTTACGACTTGCCACTTTTCACAATTCCAGCTGATATAGCTGCACCGCAGGAGCAGGCGTTCATCCTTTCTGGAGTGGTGGGCAGCCTTCCGCTCATATCTGGGGCAAATGATTGACAAAACCCTTGACGAAGTGAACAATTGGAGGTAGGACAACCCCCGTGCTTTCCGGGATCATGTCGATCGATCCAATCTGCAGACAACCAACTCGGGAAAGGTTACATGCACCGGTGAGCATTTCTCTTGGTACAGTAGCGATGATCTCAGGGCAAAGATTGAGCCGCCATGCTGCCGGCAGTACAAGCCAGGCGACATCCTGGCTGTTAGACCACTGAATTGGGATGAGATAATCAACAAGGATGATGACGATAATAACTGGGGGGATGCCGGAACGCCGAGCGGTGGACGGAGCCGTCATGGCAATGACAATGACAATGATGACGGCGGGGGTGAGGAGGACACACAAGGCGGTGAGAACGGGACCGGGAAAGAGAAGGGAACACAGGATGGGCAGGGGAAAGGGAAGGGGAAGGGGAAGGGAAACAGTGAAAGGAAAGGTATTGTTAAACTGTATGAGGAAGACTCGGACAATAAGGGCTAACTAGAGCCGGTATAATTAGAGCCGGAAGCATCGCCCACCGTGTGAAGTTCCTCTGATGATGATACCGACTCTACCGAGTCGGACGGTGGATATAACTCCGAACTTGATCCTGATGTGGATATGAGCATGGAGGATGATGTGGACGCACCGGACGGCGTTGATTTGGACGGCGATTTGGATATGGAAAGGGACGGTGATGATGAAAAGGAGTAAGATGAAGAGGAGGAAGATGAAAAGAAGGAAGATGAGGAGGAGGAGGAGGAGGAGGAGGAGGAGGAGGATGAGGATGAGGATGAGGAGGAGGATAAGGATCAGGATGATGGCAAAGAAGCTCAGACGATTGGCCAGGGAGAGATGGTTAATACATTGGCTGACGATGTAGATATCAGGGTAGACAATCAGCCAATCGTGCGACCTGAGCAAGGCCAGCTGATGCGCCAGCATACCCCACAGTCACAACCTCCAGCACCTGCCCCACGGCCACAAACCCCGGACCCTCGCCCACGACCACGAACTCTGGAGACTCATCCCCTCAGTTGGCTGGAGCATTTGGGGCTTGTGACGCTGCAAAGACCTTGCCCAGCCTTGCCAAGTCTGCGAGAAGCTGAGGCAGCCGGAAACACCTCGGATGTGGATGTGGATCAGCAGCTGCTGATTGAATCGGCAGGTGGCGACAGTCTCCCTGATGTCCCTCTCCCTGATGTCCCTCCCTCTGATGACCCTCTCCCCGATGTCGTTTTCCCTGTGGCACGCCTGGATGGCATTATAGGCGACGTAGGAACCAGTCCTCGTGTTGCTCAGGAGGCAATGGTTATTTCTTTTGGGTTAGGGTCAGGTTCTTGTCTTGTTCGTTTCCTTTGTTCCAATCTATTTATCCCAGGAATTGATTAATCCATGCATCGCGAGGTTTTTGGATCGCTCAAGGTTTATTATATTCATACGTTTTGTATTGGTTTTATTTTATTGGTTTATTTTATTCATAGTATTATGGGACATCGTGCATGCAGCATTTTTGCAACTCCTGGGGTGTAAGGAACCTCCTTGTGACGGTGTTGAGGCTCTATAGGTGAGCTGAAAGTCTCGTGAGTTTACACACGAGGCTGCTCAGGCCCAGCACCAACTTCAGTCCCTTTCTATAGTATATACTCCACTCCTCGCGTGTCGTCGACAATTCCAGAGAAGACCCCTTTCTGTTTCCCTGAACTTTTATGCCAAAAGAAGTTCACCTCAGACAGCTGGCGACTTAAAGATATCAAATTACACCATCCTGAACACCTTCAAGTTGCACGCCAGAAGAATCTGACTATTTGCAGCGTGCCCCGACATGTTGAACCGGCTCAGCGTCATGAATCCAACGCTAACGAAGATTCAGTAGAGGACTTGGACGCGTTTCCCTACCTCCAACACGTTCAAAACATTGCAGACACGGAGTCTCAATCACCGCCACCTCAGCCGCGGACGGAAATGTACCCCGGGGCCGGTGCTCTGCCGATCGATTACATTGCTGAGCCCTGGGAACACGATGCTACGTGCTGCCTTGAGCCGAATATACAAAACGATCCCTACTATCTGTTTGCAATGCATGAAGAGTACAAACATATCCAGTGTGGGAACAAGAGGCAGGGCTTGAAGACGTACTATGACAAAGTGCTGAAGGAAGACAACACCGCTCTGCGTTTCCCAAGCTTCAAAAACAGGGATGGCATCCAGAAGTTCGTGGCTAGCATGCCAGATGATCAGGCTCTCGGGGAGTGGGAACTACACACTCTTGAGGATATGAGATGGAATGACAATCACCAATGCTCTATCAAATACTGGAGTCAAGACATCATCAAAAGCATGAGATGGTTCATGCAGCAGCCAGCCTACACCGAGCATCTCATTTTCACCCATCAGCGTTTCTTTAACAGCGATACGCCCCTGGAAACGGCTCTATACTGAAATGCACACCGCAGACTGGTGGTGGTGGGAGACACAGGTAAGATGAGATACTCGAGGATAATAACGTGCTAATCAACGTTTAGTCACACTCTGAGTGGGGGATACACTGGTTCCCTTGATCTTCATGTCCGACGGAACACATCTCTCAAATTTTGCTGGCAACAAGATAGAGTGGCCTGTATATATGACAATTGGCAATCAATCTTCGAAGATCCGCCAGACACCCTCAATGCACAGCATGGTAATAGTCACTCTCCGACCAATTCCAATCAAGAACAGCGATATTCTACAGAAGCAGTTGTATGAGCAGCGGTAAACGAACCGACAAGTGCTGAACCAAGTACTCCGGCGGCTACTCACCTTTACACACAATCCCAGCGCCGGGATCGGGTATTACAATGTTCTCTGTGCAGATGGCAACTTCAGGCGTTGCAAACCAGTTTTAGCAGCATGGCTTGCAGATTGCACTGAGTATAGCGACCTACATTATCTCGAGCGGCATGTTTGTTCCTGGTGTGAGTGTCCAAAGAGTCGAAGCCCTCGCTCAGCGTGGGGAGAACAGCGTTCCCTCCTGCAAAGTCCTCCCTTCCGGGGCTGATCTGGCTGGCCCCCTGAGCCCCCAGTCATATGCGGAGCCCGAATTCATGGGACCCCACAACCGCCATGATGGAAAGCATCCAGACGCTATGATCAAAGACTTCAGAGAATTACTTGACAATACGCAAGACGCAACGCACCGTGCGGCAATATACTGCTGCACACGGGAGTTTATAAAGCATCAGAGTCATACCAAGACGTATATACCGGATGAACAACTGCATGCAATTGATCTCTGTATTCACCATGGTATTAAGCTTCAAGTTGAGAGTTTAGAAGGTGAATGCATATCTCCGATGTACCTATGCACAGGAAGCCAAAGCTGGCGCAGATGGGATCGACGGAATGACTGGGTGTAGGTGAAGCAACGCCCGGGGAGGTGTCATGGCGTGCTGAATGGGCGTCTCCCGTGGCAACTGCAATGACTATGCAAAATCAACCTCCAGAATGAGGATGGAGCTTTCGTTGAGTACTGGTTAGCCCTGGCGCTCACCACAATACCGGAAAACTCGGGTAACTTGGATCCCGTGTCGAACTTTGTACAAGTGAGAACAGCACCGGCAGCCATCACTTTGCAAGTTTTCAACATGGAACCATCGTCGGCTGCGCGCAGGTAATTCCAGAGATAGCTACCAGTAATAAGACAGGAGATGGACAGAAAAAGCGATGGATTGTCAACGGCCACATAGATCAGGCGACTTGGAATGCTGTGTATAATAAGTAAAGAGAGAATTGCCTTTTGCGCGCAGGTAGAAGGAACGCGAGAAGAATCAGTCATACAGTATTCGGAGGGCGATATGCAACGAGACGCGTGGTATTGAGGCCGTGCGTGGGGCCATCCGCCTCCGGGGTGTCTATCACAGTTCTGACATAGCGCGTCCACTCTGACGGAGCTACTCCGCCCGGACGGAACTATTTTCTGCTGATGTATGTCATCACTGCGATCATCTTTTAATCCTGTTGATCAGGTGCTACTACAATTGGCCTTATCGTATACTACGTCATTGCGGCATTGAGCAGGTTATGTCTATGCTCAAGCCTCAAGCAGCGGATAACATCAGCTCAATACAATGAATAGGTAAGTTCCCTAGCTGGCTCTATGCCGGCTCAATTGATCATTGAGAACTGATAGGCTGGTAGGACATTTTCGTCAGTAACGATCCTCGACCGGTGGGTGGATCCTGGGAAGACAATGATGTTTACACAACGAGCAGAAAAGGAGGCAATCACCGTTGCTGCTCGACTAACAATGCCTCATATTGGATGAATTGCAGGTCGTAGACACACATTTTGAGTGTAAAATGCCTAGTCGTGCTCACCTTGCAACCGGATATAGTTCTGGTTGGGTTCCTGGAGATAGCATGCCGTATCCTTTCTATGACCAATACAGTCATGAACGGAACAAAGGTGAGCTTCTATCCAAGATCCGACTATACGAATTTGAGCACATACCAAAGAAAGGCGGGAAGTGTGTGATTATGATTTCTTTGTCTCAGCCAGGTTTCATGGGATCAAAGGCGAAGTGAAACACCACAGTTCGTGAGAACTAAGATGGATATAAGAGGCCTTCATTCCGCCAAAGGTAACTACTACCTTCGATATTCTTAACCATACTCCGCTTTAATTGAAATCACCAATTGAATTGATTATTTGATTACTGGAATCTTTTGTTCACATACGATGTCGACGAATGGATCTCCGCAGAAGACAACCAATATGGCTCCAATCGGTGGGCTGTGTGGCTCACAACAACAGCCAGATGACAATGTGGGAGCATCATATAATAATGCTGGAAATACACCGAGCAAAGACATTCAATTCGGGCAACCCGCGAATCACTTTTATCCACCACCACCACCACCACCACCACCACCACCACCACCACCACCATCGGGGTATAGTTACCTGCCTTCGCAGCCACCATTTCCAGGCGCTCCCCAGTTCTACCACCAGGCTCGATTCAACATGACACCAAGCTCACGACCAGGCTTTGGTGCAACCCAGGGAAATCCGAGTTATGGGCCACCATGGCAAGGATACGATTTCCCCCAAGGAGGATATGGTGGAACTCAAATGTTCCCCACTCAGCAATTCACAGGACATGGGCCGTCATCTCCAGGCACACCTCTAGTGCCTCCAGCACTGCGTGGAAACAATCCAGTCATTCAGCCAACCTCTTCCGCTTCGACTGCTCCAGGACAACTTCCCGGCGCACCTGGTAGACCCCCCATTAGCCTCCCAACGAAATGATTTCAGCCGGCTGCGGAACCATGGAGAACACATGTTGCCGGGATTGCGTTGTTGCCCCCATTGCACGAGATTCCCTATGACGAATATGATGCCGATTGTGAGAGTGACGATTTGTCGGACTTGGGTGGGGCCGAAGGCAAAGCCCCAATCCACTTGAAGCAAATGGAATCCTCCTTGAAGCAATTTGCCAAAGGGATGGGGCAGCCCAACTTTAGTACATTCAACAAGTGGAAGAAAGTATGGGTGGCAGGGTTTTGTGAGAAGAAGCATTGGTCCAGTATCTGGGGACAGAACCGTCTGAAACAGCTGCGAGATGGCCCCCCTGCACTGGGAGACGGTGGTTGCAGATTGTTTGGAGACTTTCGAGACCTGGCTGGCTTTGGAAAATTTTGATAATGGCAAACAGATTCGGTGACTGTGGGTGGAGATGTTTTTGAAGAAATATGCAAGCGGGGTTCAGGAGGCGGGGAAGAAGGGAAGGTGAGGCAACAAGCGACCAGCGAAGGAATTTGGTGAGCACGCAGGTAAACACGTGTGAGGTAACCTCCCGGAGTTGCTGATTACAACTTTCATGGTTGTGATTCGTCAACAGCGGAACGGCAACAATGACCAGACATCCAGCATGCAACTACAAGCTTCGTACTCAGCTGTGAGGCACTGGGAGGAGTGGATTGATTTCATCGAACAGAATTGTAGCCCGAAAGAACCATACCGTCTGACTGCGATATACAAATGCCACTTGATGCAGGAAGAAATGAAGGAAGACTATATGGGATTATACGCACCGGGGCAAATGATGAATGACCCTCTATATGGTCAGATTTCATACAACAGTTACCTTTCAAATGTCTTCAAGTTGAAACTGGGACACGATGTGAAACTATTTTTGGTAGACATGAACGCAGCAACAGGGAAGGATATTGCTGAGCACATAATTAGACCGGTGAAGGTAATCCCCGCTAGCTTTCTTCCAGTTAGTTATGCCCCACTGCTGATCCATATACTTAGACTTGGGAGGGAGCCGATGAAAATGAGAGAGTGGTGGATGCGGAGGGAGGTGGGAAAGAGACTGATAGTAGTATTAATGTAAGTTCTGATTGAGTGAATAGAATTGATTATATCCCACATACTTGTTGGGTCCAAATGCTTGTGTGTGAAATACCTAACATCATGGTGAATTTCAGTAGCGCCTGAGCAGGAGCCCATTAGCCTAACTTACATCGGAGCAACTGAAAGAGATCATTGAGGATGAAATGAAGACCGACCAAGGTGGAAGAGAGGTTCTGGAGCAAGTGGGGGATGGCGAGGAGGACCTCGATACAGAAAATACCAGTTCCTTAATGAATACTGTTCTCAACACAATCAACAATGAATTTGAACACAAGTGTCTTGAGGAGGCGGTCAGGCTGCTGAATGCTCATCTGATTCGTCAATCAATAGATGACCGTGTTCCAGGCCACAAGTAGACAATTCTAGGCCTGCCGGGAACAAAGTTTGATGCGCACCAGGTATGGGCGATCTGGTTCATCGTGAGGAGGTGGGTGTGCGATGCTGATATGCCAGGAGCACTGGTGGCGGATGAAATGGGACTTGGAAAGACTTTCACCTTGGTGGCAGCAGCAATAATTTGCAAACTTCAGACTGAGAAAGTTGTAATGGCGTTACTGCTGTTCATTTTGTGGGGGAATAGCCTTGACGAGTGGGTGAATATGGTACAGAACCACTTTCCCAGGATAATCGGTGAAGAACGCGAATGGTATCCACTGCGTAGACATAATTCAGTCCCCTGCCGCCTCCTGGAGATCCAGAAATCTCCACCACAGGGGCATCCAGCACTAACATGCGTCCTTGAACCAATCCAGGTGGTGAGAATGCCCGGAGTTGCAGCGACGTTCAAGAGTGTCATTGACGAGTTGACAACTGCAACAGATTTCAAACTCATTAACCTGTTGCACACGGAAAATGGGACTCTCACACACGAGGATCTGAACTCCAGCCTTGACGAGCCAGAAAACCTATGGAATATCCACCTTGTGTCGTATGATACCTTAACATCCATAACGAAACCATCAACCAATGGCCAACTCTCACACTGTTCATGGAGTTTTGGGATATTTGATGAGTCTCATCGGTACAAGATGAAAATAGTGTGGGTTGGCGAATTGCGATGAATGGGAGAATTGGATTCGAACTTCATGTCACTGCAACGCCGGGTTTCCATTCACTCTATGACTGGTGTTTTCGGACGATGTGGCTGTTTTCAGATGCTCCTGAATACCCAGAGTATGATACTGTGATGGAAAAGCACGGAGCCGAGGCACTGTATCCCGCAGTCATGAGTTTGAAGCATGCTATCCGGACTGAAGATGCAGACGCTCAACACGATGCAGCACATCAGATGATCCAAATGGTAACGCCCTGGATGATCAGAAGGTGGTCGGAATCGAAACTTGCGCATGGGAAACCACTTCTTCCGATACTGAAGGAGAATGCACACCTTGTTGATCTCGAATGGACTGAAGACGAGCGAGCAAAACTGAAGACACTTGTGGAGAGATACACTTCACGGGGTGCTTCAGGAGTGTGGAGGGTTCATAAATGGCGGCTGGCATGCTTCGCATTGGTATTGGGAGACACAGAGCATTGTAATGACATTTCTGGACAATGGTACAATGAATGGCCACTCGACACTTTGGTGGATTGTCCAATTTTCCGATGGCTGAGAGACACATTTCTGCCAATGATTGTCAAGGAACCTGCGGAGTCTCCCGAGCCTGACGAAGACAAAGCATCAAATGAGGCGATTCTGCTCGAGCATGAAGGTAATGAAAGCGCCTTGCCTCATGCACCTCCCCGTCAAAAGGCAGTGCTATTTCGTCCGCTGCCAGCCCAAGTTCGTCATTTGAAGTGGTGGCTCACAAAGTTTTTTGCAGATCATTTGGATAGTTTTTACATGTATGTGGCAATGGGCAATGATGAGCACTCAGAAATGCAGCTCAAATTCCAAGATTCGCCAAATCCCTCTGGGTTCGTAACTACTCCCAAAGTGGGTGGGACAGGCCTAAATCTCACAGCAGCAAACCATGCGGTAATAACCCAGAAGCTCTGGGTATTGAATGAGCAGCGGCAGGCATTTGCACGGGTTGTCTGACTGGGGCAAAACCGAGTTCCACACACCTGGCTATTGAACATTGGACGTGGTGGTTATGATCACAGAGCGAGTGATCTCCACTACCTCTGTGGAGTGGCTCAAATAAAAGTCCTGCATGGCCTGAGGAGCCGACCAAACATCCTGACTTTGATGATATACCGGATTCAGGAGTGCCGCGAAGACCATACAGAGCAGCTCATGGAGCAACGAGATTTCGTGCCATCAGATGGTGAGGATGAACGATAAATATCTGCGCAGTGTAATCAAGGTATGCCTCTTTAACCATTCTACCCACACAATCTCACCAACTGATGTAAAATAGGCAAGTGGTACGGAGAATAAGGCGCTCGTAGGGAGTATTGGTTAGAGCTTGATTCCATTTCGTGCTATTTGATTATAGAGATGAAGATGGGATGCAGTCAATGATCAACAGATATCTGGTAAACAGTAACATAGCCTCATTTGGATACAGCAATATGTCATAAGAAGCAGGTGCGCCAGTTGAAGGGCCGACTAGGCCAAATTCTGCGGTGCCGTACATTTCTCTTTGTGTCAATTTGATGAAGTTGCAGTCACATATCATCTTCGTCGTAGATTGTACGTGTGGAATTCCGATACCGAGTCCTGCAAACAGGATTCCAGTCATCAGGTGCGCCTGAACCACTATGTGTGATTCAAATTATTTGTTTCTTGTCTATTGCAGGCGCACCGGACATTAGAATTGCGAAAGAATTCACGATATTCACTGAATCAACAATGCTAAATAATTATTGCTGAATAATTTACATTCAATTGCGCATGAGTATCGCTATCAACATCTCGACTCTCCTGAAACTGATCCATCACAGTATATCTCTAATCATCAAGGGATAGAAAGACTGTCTAAGCAATATCGAGTTGATGTATCATATCCTAAGACACGGCTCGCGCATTCCAGGCCTACTGGAAGAATTCACATCAGCAAATACTATTTCCATCCGGGCAGAATGGCTCGGTCAGAGTGGACGCGCTCCGTCAGAGCCTTCAGAGACACCCCGATGGCAGATTAGTCCGCGTGCGGCGTCAAGACCACGTGTTGCGTCACATATCGCCCTCCGATCGCCGTTTTAACGTTTCTTCTCGCTCTGTCATTCTCCAATTTCAAACAAACACTCTGGCGTTGTGGCCAACTGTGACCATACGTCAGAATGGGTTCATTGGGTACACCCGTGCATCGGGATTGCAATGCAATGGGTGACTCTGCGAAAATCTCTCCTCGCGTTCCTTCTACATTAAGCTCTAGGAGTGTAGGAAGGTAAGAAGATATGATACTACCCGGCTGTGAAAATCCACGCGATTGCGTGGATCTCGGACAGAGCGAGTGAGACCAAAAGTTGGGAAAGATACAGTGTGAGTTTTCATTGTATGATAAGAGGAGATGGGAATGAGATGATGTCTATCTACTCTGGGGTCTGCAGAATATATTCTCCCCGTCACTCTGTCCATCTCCGTTACCCCTGTATCTCTGTACAACCGCTGTCGCTTCTTGAAGATGTACTTGATCGAGCGTGTTTGAGATGCACTTGGAGACGGAGATCAAATGAACTCAGAGATGCACTTGGAGGCCGAGATCGAGTGAACTCAGCAGATGCACTTGGAGGCCGTGATTGATCGAGTTTGGAGATGCACTTGGAGGCCAAGGTCAAGATAACTCAGTGATGCACTTTGAGGCCGTGATTGAGCGAGTTTGGAGATGCACTTGGAGGCCGAGATCGAGTGAACTCACAAGATGCACTTGGTGTCTGTGGTCGATCGAGTTTGGAGATACACTCTGAGGCTGTGACCGAGCGAGTTTGGAGACCCACTTCCAGGCTATGATCGAGCGAGATTGGAGGAGTACTTGGAGGCGGTCGATTTGGAGGGAAGCGCGACGGCAGCTGAGACTCTATTCAATGGTTAACTTGTAATTGGATGAGAAACTGGCTGGGAGCGGGAGACTGTCGATCTTGGGATGATGCTGTACATGTTGTATGCTGTACTCTGTGTTAACTCATGATTATGGCATGGAGAGATAGAGAGGGATGACTTAAATTCGTGTTCTTAGGTGATGGTAGATTTGAGCACAAGAAAGTGAGAGATCAGGGGAAATCATCTTGAGGAACTGGGACTTAGAGAACATTGTGTGCGAGTCAATTAACGATCCCCGATACGGCAGGTACGAGTCCCGATCAGGTGCGAACTAACACCGATACGAGGTCTTCCCAACCCGATCAGGCAAGTTGTACCCCTGATTTCTCATATCTGCTCGTATCCTCCATATCATTCTCATCTTCATCCCCCATCTCTCTCTTTCTCGTCCACAACTCAACCATCATCGCAGAACACAATGTTAAGTTATCCCTCTCTATCTCTCCATGACGCGATCATGAGTTGACACCGAGTACAGCATACACTGAGTACAGCATCCACCCAAGATTGATTGTCTTCCCTTCATTCTCATGATTACAAGTTGACCCCTGAATGTAGCTTCAGCTTCTGGCGTACCTCCCTACAGGATCGACCGCCATCAGCCAGCTCTCCATGAGAGCTCAAAGGTGAAGTCACATTGTCACATTCCCATGGTTGCGAGTTAACTAACTGATGAATAGAGTCTCAGCACTGGGCGCGCCGTCCATCGACCGCCTCCAAGTACTTGTCCAATCTCACTGTCAGGGGTTCTCCCTGACAGTGATAAGAGTACTTGAAAGTCAAGGACAGCACATACCATGCCGAGACAATCAAGAATCAGACTCGCGATATCCCTTTTAGCGGGGGTTCATATCAGTCACGAGAACAGCTGTTCTTTCACTCTTGGATACTATGCGGGACATGCACGGCAGTGCACGGCAGTCGATAATGTATTTTGAGTAAGAGGGCTCCGAACCACCATCTCGTAACGAGTGGAATAATGGCAAGGCACACCCCGGTATCAGGAGAATTATCTCTACCTAAGCACGATGTGACTGAGGGATTTTTGACATTGGTTTCGGCCGGAAGCAAATACCTTGCATTGAGTTGCATCAGTCTAGATTGCAACATAATATATGTGTCAAGATCTACATTTTCGCAGCACGGACTGGTATCTGAATAAGCCTGAGATTAACTACCGAATAAACTCAAAGATAGTGAGATGTCTAAATTAAAGTGTGGTCTGATTAATGAATGAATTGATACGTGTCCCCCAGGATGCGCGAGCATTTCCGAAAGGTGCACGAGAATAAGACGCAATGATATCTACCGGGCATCGCCAATAAGTCCCTCAGATAAGTAGCTATCAATGAGGGATTTAATCATAGTCCTGATAGGGGATCATCGGGAGCGATGCTAAGCCCGTGCTATGCTGGACTATAGAGAGATCTCTTTGTTCAGGAAATGAGAAGGGGATTATCGGCCTGAAAGACAACGAAAGGACGATACTTACCAGCGGAGAAATATCCTTATTTATTATTGCGTTTTTATGATACCTATACCTGTTATATCTATACCTAGAATCTATTAGCTTTGTGTAGCGGCAGCCCCTCACCTTTGGTTACTCTCTAGCGGATTAATGCCTGTTACCTTCAAGAATGACAACGACATTATTGTATATGCTCTAGAGTGCGTTATAGCTCATGCAAGACAAACCCAGCAAATCTTCGTGGCACAGTGTATGTGGTGGCAAGCATCGATTTTTGGACTTGAGCGGGAATTGGTTTTCCATCTCGATAAACTACAAGGCGAAAAGGATACGACTAAGCTTCAAGGCGAGGGGGATACCATTCCGCAAGAACAACTTCCCCCAGAAGTTTCGGCTACCCCTAGGGACCTTATTGAGGATCAACGGATTGATCAAGTGTTAGACTGTACCGAGCAGTATCTAAGAGAGTCCAAGCGGTTAAGAAAATCAGCCGCTGTAGAAGTTTCCGGGCAAACGGCTACTGGTCGAATTAATCCATCCAAGAGAACTAGGAAATCTTTAAGGAAAGAAAGAAGGATATCCAAAGTCGTTGCAACCAATAAGCAAAAAGATTGTAATAGTAAGATAGAAGGGATTGACGATAGCAAAGTAAAAAGAAGAAAGGCAGCGGGAGTGTGCTTACGCTGTGCTTGGCCTTCCGATAGGAAAGGAATACATCGAGTCAAGGATTGCGTCTGACAGGTTACACTCGATAAGGGAACTGATATAATCCCCAAGGGAAGGAACTACCAGAGGCCCGCCAAATCTTCAGAGGGAAGTGATCCTGCGGATAGTTTCGATTCCAAAGATAGTACAGATTAGGATCTACGGCCGTACGCACCTTAAGTATTTAACGGAGTATCTTGAATAGGTGTTGTTACCCCCGTAACACTCACTTGATCACGGCCTCCAAGTGCATCTCCAAACTCGCTCGGTCACGGCCTCCAAGTACATCTCCAAACTTGCTCAATCACAGTCACCAAGTGTATCTCCAAACTCGCTCGATTATGGCCTCCAAGTTCGCACGATCACGGCCTCCAAGTGCATCTCTGCGTTCACTTGATCCTGGCCTCCAAGTGCATCTCTGCGTTCACTTGATCTTAGCCTCCAGGTGCATATCTCAACTCGCTCAATCATAGCCTCCAAGTACATCATTCATCAGTAACGGCGGGTGTACGGAGATTCAGGGGTAACAGAGGTGTAGATAGGTAGCTATATAGATACATAGATTCATAGATGAGAATACAAACTGAATGCATAAATTTCGAAAATTGTTGAACGATAAGTTTTAGCTACGATTTCCAGGCGCACCAGCAGCATTCCCAAAGAAGCAGCGGCTGGAGAAAGACATAAACATCGCCAGGCGTTAAACATCGCCAGGCGTTGTGTAAACGGCTTCAGCATAACTGCAGCCACTGTGAAGAGTGTAACACACGTGTTGTTCTGATGGTGCATATACGTCACCACACAGTAAAGGAGGTATGTGTGCAACGGGTAGCGTGTGATTCTCCGTCAGAGGGTACGATGATCCGTCAGAGCCGTCAGAGCCGTCCAGATCACCCGGGTGTTTCTGATGGAAACTAGGGTCGTTGCTGATGCACCCGAGTATTCACTCGCTCAGTAACGCAGTTCAGGCACACCTGAGATCTACTCTCCTGTCGAGTGTGATGGTCTCAGATTTGACACCACATGCATATTCTATTCAACGGCTCATTTTGACATGCCGGCACTCAATATTCACATATGATCCCACTCCAGGCACGCCTCTGAACCGTGAATACCCACTTTGTATTATCTTTGAATCTGTTGCTGCCAGCACACAGAGTGTCATCTGTCAGACACGAAACTTTTAGGTGCAGGCGTGGCTCATCCCGCTTGAACCCAGCTAATATCTGAATCTATGCTTGATCGGTATATCAAGGCCGCCGCTTAAATGCCAAATCTGTCGTGCTGTGTGTAAACCTATCCTGTGGAGGACGGTGTCCACCACATGCTTACCGTAAATGCACTGCGCTGGCTGACAAGTACCCACACTTAACTGAATTTTCACTAAGAAGTGTGTTCGGACCTTACATTTCCAAGATCCTATAATAGCTTCTGTCGTTCCGGCTCCATAATCAAGCTGCAGCTTGAGAGAATGAACCTCAGAAGAAAGCTTCTGCTCAGCGATTCTGCAGATGACCGGCAACTCCCGCTCACTTGTATACCACCCTTCCTGGTATATGTTTTAATTCACAACACTTCTAATGCAGACTTAACCACATTTTGACTGACATGTATGTTTAGGCCGCCAAAAACCATATCTTAAAATAGAGTATGTGAACCGATTTCCATCAAGAGAGCTCGAAGAGATGGAATCTAACTGCCAGTCACTGCTCTGCGGCTCAATCGGTGACCGGCAAGCTCCCACCCACCGCATATCCTGAACTCCTGAAGTTTGTGACAAATCATAGCAGACGATATCAGATTTCTGCCAAAGTCCAATCCCAAGTGTGCATGAAGAAGAAAGCGTGATGAAAGCTCAAGTAAAGAAAAGGCAGTTTCTGAGAGTACAAGTTAACTGTCAAAGTAAGGCGAGCCTGCAATCGCAGCTATTGGTTTGTATCCTGCGTGCCAATTCAATGCTAGCTGCACCTCGATTGGCCGGAACTGCATGCTTTCATTCGTCTTTCTGCTGTCACATGAAGCCTCATGATGCATTCATATTATTCTTATGCACTGCTTTGAACGCCAATATTTAAGTTAAATCAACATTGTAGCAGTGAGACTGATAATGTTTGTGATTGAATGATAGTGTGCGCAACATCCTAATGTGAGTGACCATTTATGACCCATTCGCTAGCAATCTTGGCATTGAAAAGAACTGGAATCGATTGGATTACCCCTGAGTCTTCATCGTCCCTTTACCGTTCTTTCTCTATGTTGAATCTCTCCTGTGTAAACCCAAATTCTCCTTCCTCTCTTACACTGACTGCATACATATTGAGACTTCAGCAGACTCGGACCGCTGAAAGTGAAGTTCTGCACCCGATATTGCCTAATTGACCGCTAACTTTGCTGCAGCATCCTAAAACAACCGAATATCATCAAGATGGGGTGTCTATCCAACTGGTATACTGCATTTGGAGATTCATATTTATCCACTATCAGCAACAAACTCAGTCCAAACCCATCTATCTTCAACTGTTGCCACTCACGATGGTCCCAACTCCATCCTCCGTCCAAGTCCTGCAAGATTCTTCAACACACCGACAAATCTGTGCCAAATGGTCACTTCTCATATGGTCGAACTAGAGGCATAATGAACTACCTTCGGCGGAGTTATATGCAGGGGCAATCATGATCAGACCAATTCTCAGTATTCCACCTATGTCCGGCCCTGAGAGTTAGTTAGTGATACAACCATGTTAATGTCTCGAGTTCTTCAGGTGCATCTGGTTCAAATTCTAGATATATTGGCTTAACCCAACCTCCTATTCTTGCATTAATAGTGTATTTGAATACGAATGCTAACATTCAGGAATTGAGGGCATGAAGAATGCCTCCAATCCGGTGCACCTGACGCTTCCTAAATCACAACACAGAACAAGCTTCGACAATATATATATGAACAGCAGACACTGTTGGGCTCTTTCCAGGCACGCCTCGAATTGCATCCTCCTTGACCGCGTGCTACTTTGTTGCCCTATTTTCCCGTTATTCTCTTAAACTTCCCAATGAATTTACTCTTATCTGCTTCTGTCTACATTCCGCAACTTCACTTCATCACCATAGAACCTACGGCCAGCCAGGTGAGGAATCACTATTCACAGAAGAATGAAGAAGCACACCTTGAGCGAGTGCTGGCATGTGCATTCAAGGAGACAGCCACTTTTCATTGCCGATCAAATGTTTGAAATCCAACCTTCATGTATAGTGTTAGAGATAGCTAATGTCCGTGCTATAATTCATATGAAGCAGGATGATGACGATACTGATCGGGAGGAGATCAGCAATTACGACAATGAAGACACTGGAGAGACCACCTTGTCATCCGATATCAAAGAAGACGATTTGGACAACCAGCAAGATGTCCTACATCTAGACCAGGCGCGCCGTGATATGATGATACGAACTACAAGGGTTCCACTGCCAAAGAAATGGAACTGTGCCGATACTGTCATTGCCCGCACATCGCTTCCAAATCTGCGACATCCAGCTGGGGCCATGGCACCACCATTGCTCAAACGCCAAATGTCAACCATCAACATATTATGCGAGTCTGACATCAGACCCGCCCAGGCGCTCCCGCTTCCCATGGCTGGTGGAGACCTTAGTGTTCCTCAATCAAACGCCGGTGGAGATCACAACGTTCTTCAACAGCAAAAGGCTACTTTTGAGGTAGGGAAACGGTTCATGGAGGCAATTGTATTCATCAAGACTCCCTGGCCAATCATTTCCAATGAGAAATACTCAATGGTTGATGAAGCTTCGAAACTACCCATTGAAGCCCAGGATCGACAGCGGGCATTAGCAGGTGCTCTTATCGATACACCATCTGTGTGTCGATTGCCTGGTGGTCCATCCCTTAAGATTGATCGGCAAACCCGAGAAGTGGTAAGTCTTTACTCTGTTCTCTGCTCCTCGATTTGACTAGTGATGATACTAATCCCGAACAATATACGTAGTTAAAACTAAAGATTAGTAATATTCGAGGGCGTTTGGCAGATGGAGCTTGTCGAACTTTTGTCTGAAGTTACCACTTTGATTTACGATCAGAGACTGAGCTTCAAATCCAGATTAAGGAGCTCCTGTTTGATGATGCTTATCTCTCGAAGGTCATCGATGATGAGAAGTCTTGGTTCACGCGAATGGAAGTGCTTGACTTAATCTACCATCAGTTTTTCTTCACTGCCAATAGCTTGGGGCGACAACCGACCACATCGCAGTTCTTTCAACCGCTCACACTGGAGACGTTAGCCCTTGTGGCCGCAGCTATTCATTGTGCGCTGTCTGAGTATGCCACTGGAAAGAAGGTTACAGTTATGTTTTCTCAAGATGAATATCAAGGTAAATTTTGCCCTTTCACTGTGATGGATTGTATTACTGCAGAAGCTACTGCACTCATCAATTACACATGGTTTGCTGCTTCATACCCCCCCCCATGGTTCTCCTCCGCTATAATAGACACTCCTCAATCCCCGTCAGCGCTCCTCAGTCTGGATTGGCACTTTGAGATTGCATTCAGCGCTCGATACTGCATATCTGTCGGCGCTCCTCCTCTGGAATGGGTTCTCCTAAATCCAATCCTCGACCTCCATCAGCAGCGCCTCTATTCCATTCCAGACTCTTTACCTCCCTCCCTTTCGGCGATGCTCAGCATTGATGGGCTGCTCCGCTGGATAGGTGTTCCTTGGCCTGGATTTGCACCGCACAATTTCATTCCGCACTCCTCCATCACCATCATCACTCTCCATGCCCACCCTGTACTCCACATCAGGCTCTCCTCCTTTCCTGGTGGTGCACCTCTTGTCCCCGCGAATTCATCATAATGCATTTCAAACTCATTTTTGATTCACCGCGAGCCAACCTCTCGATTCCAACCCTTAAGATATCACAAATCAAGCCGAACGACATTGGAATTCAATTTTGGGCACTGGCCAGGCCCGAATCATTCGGAAATACTACGAACGTCTCCAGCTTCTCTGACCGTTGATGAATTGCGTGTTCCTGAGTTTTGTTGGCCCTGATGAGATGGGAGATTTAGTGGATGACATTGGGACCATGTTCGATTTATATCATTTGATCGCTTAGCCCGGTCATTGTTTCTGGTTCACCTGCTTCCATTTTTAAATCACTCGTCAGTTTCTTTGGTTCTCCTTAATGTAGCGAACCAAACAGTAGAATGTTGAATGAGATGCTGGGTACTATAGTATGATTTAGAAGTTGATCATGAACAATAATCTATGCATCATACGTGGAGGGTATTCTTATTGCTCGTGTACATCCCGAGAATCTCAGATAACCCCTGCAGTCCTTCGAATGAATATCCCTAAGAACCCAGGCATCTCTCAGAGTTAGTATGGGATTCCCACATTGGTTGGGCGACAGTCCCAGGTGCTCCCAAACTTATCACAACCGCTCTCATGGTGCTCCTGTACCAGTCATCAGACATCCCAGTTGCTCCGAAGGCTGGCCGGAATGCCCTCCTAGCGTCTGATTCTCGCCTGAAATTGATGCTTCTAACTTTACACTCCGCCTCCTCTCACACACTCCTGGTGGCTCCCAGTGACTAAAATACATTTTGCTGATGTAGTCCTTACTAATAGGCTTGCTAGCTGGACGGTTATCCACAGGTGGGGAACCATAAATGCATGTCCGAACTAGTGGTTGCTCTGCATTGATACACGCATAGTAGCTGTCGGCTTCTGTATAGCTGGAATCATCCTTCGGAGGGTGAAGACAAAGGTCACGACGCAGTTCATGAATGAATGGAAATGGAATACTATCGTGCTCTATTGGAAAACTGTCATCTGGCAGTTGTTTGGCTGATACATATACTATCCCTTCTTTGTGGTCATGACTGAGGTAAGTGATGGAAACGCCAATGTAGGAGTTAGTCTTTTAGCAGCAAAGACACTATAGATGAATATACAAGTTTCAGTAGCAAAATGAAATATCAGAATAACGTTGAGTAGCATCATGACGGTATTTGAGCCACTCAAACGATTGTAAGCTGGCTGGTCCTCGGAAACAACTGCACCTCAATTTACTTCTTCGAAAATGGGGTCCTACCACTGTTGTAGGATTTCTCCCATCCTCCTTCACAGGTTTGGAAAGTGTTTAATTGCTCTCCCATTCTCAAAATCACTTGGATTTTGAAAAGCATACTACATCTGCATTCAGCTTTTTGCAGCAATCGTTTTGCACCCTCACAAGACCTTCCTACTCCCATTGCCTGATCTATGGTTGTCACTTTTTGTTAAGTTCGAACCTTACATGAACCATGCATTCTCTTTCGAAACCGACACAGCGACATCATCGTGGTGTACAAGAACTAGAGCGAGGACAACTGAGTGGGATATGACTGCAGAGCATGGTTTAAGTTGTCTGTGTGATGAATATAAGCATTTAGTCGATGAATCAGGGCACTTAGATGATGCTAAGCAAATTGTTTCCTAGCTCAATAGCAGCCAGGATGATGTTGCTGGATAAAGATAACCCCTCCAAGCTCACATATATATTTGCATTGCCTGCCCACCTTACTTACAATTTACAGAACCTTCGACATACCCTCCTTACCTCTCCTACCACATTACATCACCCATGATGATATATTCAACCTTCCCGATATTTGTTTAGAGTAACAAGCATCTGATATCAATCACTCTTTCATTGACCACTATTGAGAACCTCAATTGAAATGTGATGCCTTCTGGTTGCCGAAATCAGTCGTTGCAGATGCTAATACAATCCAGATGCCTACTCTACAAGGCAGCGTCTGGGCCGAGAATGCTGTTGTTGGAGTCAGCCAATGGGCAGCAGTAACCATGGGAATTTGGCAGCAGAAAGGTGGCTTGACAACACAACGGAATGATAATAAAGTGAGAGACTGTGCCTGGGAGATTGCCCAGTCGATGAGCATCAGCAGCAAGCTCAGCGCTAGCCCTGAGCACTGGGATCTCCTAATCAATTATTGCATTACTCGAATCAGTGATCAGGCATCCAAATGGCCACTTTGGAAATTGTACTTGGCAGACGAGGCTAACCTTGATGGACAGATACTGAAGTAAGCACAGGAAGAGTCCGGGGAGGTTGGCCTTCGCGAAAGGAAGAATAGGATCAACAAAACTCCGAATCAGAAGAGGAAATTCGTCCACAGTGGTCTGAATTTTGTCGCCCCAATGATTTGCTGTTCCTGATGATGTGTAGATAAAGAAGAAATCAAGGAAGTAACCTCGGATCACAGGTCTTCACCGATCAAGGTGCATTGCGATTCCTCAACATACTACCTCATCGAGCCATCTAGCTTTACCATCGCCTATGTGGACCCCCACATTGCTGCGAAGAGAGGGGGTGAAAACAATACTCAGCTATTCTCATGGCACCGGCCAGGGGATGATGGATCAAGACTTCCGATAGATACATCAATCATTGATAGGACCATTTTGTCCATCATGAATGGTGCAATTCCCGGGCAGAGAGACCCCAGCCAGAAAATCCGAGTACTTTGAGGCTGCCAGAAGAAGCCCAATGGAGGTGGTGGACCACACTCCCATAATGCTACACCAATCTTCGATACTAATACTGCTGCTGGATGGCTACAGTTGGTGATGAAATTAAACATCCCAACACATTTTTGCATCATTTATTGTGGCCAACAAGCTGATGGCACATCTGGTTCCAAGATGCCTATGCGTGATGGCTGCAGGTACCTTCCTCTCAATGACATCCTCCCACCTACAGCAGAGGATATGATCGACACTATCAGGGAGGAATCGGATGGTGATGCTCAGATGCAGCGCCCACATAGAAGAAGCTTCCCGATGATAAACACAGGCTTCCAAAACTTCGAAAGGAAGCTTCAAATGAGGTTCATTGGACAGCAGCAATACATTGAAGTTGTCCGAAAGCGTGCTTTTGTCACTTTGTCGATTACGAGCAAATTGTCACTGCTGATGAGGACGTGGTTTGGGTACACGAACATGATCACATTGTGAATCCTCCCACTGTGGGCTCTTTGGCAAATAGGGAGTGTAAAATCTGCCATCCGGCTGCATATCAGTCATTCTGAGGATGAAATGCACTGCATGGTTGATTGTTCAAAGATTTGCATCGAGGGAGGGTATTTTTCTGCCACATTGGAGGGTGGACGAATGGGTGATAATTTGGAGCTTTTTGGACAGGTTTTGGGACTCTTTTTGGTGTTTTGTTTATTTTAATATTACATTGGTCATATTTATGCATGAAGGGCTGTATTGAGAGTTCACAATGTTGGGATCAATCTTGAGACTCTTGATTGTGGGTAAGAGATAGTGGCAGTGATAGGACTCTATGTATGGCTATGATGTAATTGGTAGTTCAGTATGTTTATCCAGCAGAAGTTAACCGGAAAGATTAGTGAAAGGTGAAGGCTTTTATCTCATTGCGATAATGATTTTTGTCAAATAAAGCCAATCAAGGACCCTGTGGCATGCTTGTCACCCGCCATTCTTAGTTCCGAGTTCCTGTCCATCCAAGGGGTTGGAAGTGTGGGTGGCGTGCCAGGCCAAGATCCTAGAATTGCTGACAGGATAGAATGACGCATCACAACGATGCTTTTAATCCTATCAGCGCTTTCTTTTCTTCGCAGACTGCTTCAAGTGAGTTGACATACAGTCAATCACCTTTCATTTAGTCACTCAGTTAATTTTTCCGTACTTATCACTCGCCGCCTTTTTAAATCATGACACAAAGGTTCCACAGTTCTCCTCTCATTCAGCATCTTTCCAGCACCAGGAGAAGCAGACAATCAATCCACAACAATAATCTCGATGACAATCTCAGCAAGATACCCAACAATTAGAATGATGATGTAGATGACAATTCAGAAGCTGATGACGAGGCTCATTGGCAATCATCCACAAAAACAATCCACAAGTGGCCATCAAAAGATTCCTTCACGTGAACACTGGGAACACGAGTCGCAGCAACTCAGTCAACTCCAACACTGGCTCAGCCCCTACATCCTGAGCATCAGGAGGTTAATATTGTCTTAGAGGAGGAGGATTAACCTGAGCCTGGGCCACAGGCATCCAAGAAGGTATTTGACTAAGCATTTCGACGATTGAATTCGCCCACTAATGTATATATTTTCTCGAGGAGGGATTCAAACGAAGCTGGTGAGCAATTGGTAGCATGGAAAGCTGGAAATTCGTGGTGATATGAGCCCTTTGTTGACGACATGACAGGCCTCATCGTCGGCGGAGAATACAACACCCAGACAACTCTTTCAGGCATTCCGGCAATGGTCATGGCACATGTGAAGCCTATCGCTATCCATTAAGCAATGTTTGTGAATCCCTTTGGAACAAATGTGGTGAAGACTGCCCAGATTCATAGTTAGTGGTATGAGGGAATTGCCAGGATTGATCCAGCCCAGAGAAACTCTGACCCTGCCCTTGCCTACATTGCAGATGTATATGAATCATCTCAACAATTGTTTTCATCGCTCACAGTTTGCATCAGGTGCTCGCACAGATTAGTTGCTCCCATGCAACAATGGTATACTGCTGCATGAACACAATTCACTATATCTAGGGATTTTGAACAACGTCGTCTACAGAGGTTTCGAAAATGGTTGCCTGGCTATTCTCCAGGGACAGGTTTACATGCCCCACAAACATTCGGGAGGTAAGATCAAAGTTCCTTACTTGTTTCATTGTTGTCCTGACGATCGATTCAGGAAAGCCAGTTTGCATTTACAGCGACTGGAATTGTGGATCTTATTCACCAGACATACTCCGATGGTATACTACAAATGGGAATGAAAAATAGATCGTTGATTGATAAAATCAATCCAACATTCTTTGCCCTCATCTCGGCCACCATTAACCATTGTCCGGCAGCTGGGAAAACATGTGAGTTCAGGGTCCCGCCGGAGTGTGGTCCAGGAGGTGGAGCACCACATAAGTGCAACACAAGAAACATTACATCAGCAAAATGTAAAATGTTTTGGAAGTCATAACTGAACAACTCAGCCACTCTGAACAGCCACACTGATCCTTCCAGATGCTCCCAGACACTCCCAGATAGGATGCATGCAAAGCGATGTGCTCCCAGGTGCTCTGAGACTACTTCACCAGTGCACCTCAATGCTCCGGAAGTTGTGCAACAGAATAAAACAATTTCCTCAAGAATGTGTTGTTGTCCCCAAAATGCTACAAAATCAAAATATTAGAATGTGCAAGTTTCAGAGCAATTGGGAGTATTGGCCGTGTCTCAAAGGCGATTCCTGCGCACCTCAAACCTGGAGCCATACTCTCCGGGAGTGATTATTATAATGTTTATTTCAAATAGCACAATTTCATTAAGTATCTTCCTCCTGCACACCTTGTTTCATGCATTGTAACTTAATATACAGTCCAGTCGGTATCTAAATCCACATGATCATTTACAAGCCATATGCTATCGATTCTATCTGATGCAGCATTCTCTCGCACCAAATGTGCCAGTCCAACGATTTCTTTGACAGGTACAATATGCATTTGATCAGTCTGTTTGACAACCCAGACAAACCCATCAACACAACCAGCCCAACAATGCGGATCTTTGTACATTGTTGGAATCACAACTGCATATTCTTGAGCTTGAGGACAAAATATCCGTTGCTAAGTCCTCTTGCACCTCTTTGAGAAGGTCGATATCGTTTTTCCGGTGGGTAGGCGCTCCTGAAGTTGGATGATCTGATTCAGTGGAGTCCAGTTCGAGTATAATACAGGAAACAAAGGAACACGGCCTTGGAAGATGTTATCGAGGTCACTGTCCGTATATTGGACTCAGATGTTATGAGATTCTGGCATGATCCCTCGGATGGCATTGGTATATTCTACCTTGCAATCAAGTCCCAGACGCTCAACAGATGTAGGGCAGTGAAATGGTTGACAGTAGTACAACAGCCCATTTTGAAGTTTGATAAATATACTCTCTTTGAGTGCATTCTGATCATATCCGAGCACTAGTCCACAAACTTCGTTTCCCCTGTCCGCTTCAATTTGTGCATGGAATGGCTGTTCAACGTTGGGAATTCCGAAATCTTCTGATGCATCTCTGAGTGAGATTGATTTGATACTTCTGCACACTCCACGGACATGGGTTTTACTCAAATGATGCACCTGTCATGATACGGGGCGGTAAAATGGCTCTTCCTGACAATGCTGGACGCATGAAAGATGTGCTCTGCGAGTATTTCCCTGTTTATCGGTAGCCGACAGTAGGTCGCAAACATCTGCGCAGTCAATATCATACCAGCCTTGAAGGGTAAGATGAGACAGTGTCTCATCCATATAGTCAAGACTGGTACACCAGTCGTTTTGTTTGAGCATCTGTCAAATGTAATTGACTGTATTTGTAGATCAATATGCCTATGTGACATTGCCAATATTGAGCCGTACCGCAATAGCGGTGGGGACATCGTTGCCAGAACCCATTCGCCAAATTGACTCCGATATATGGCTTACCAGATGCTTCCTTCGATATCCGAAATGTATGACACACTGTTTGATGGAGTTCCTGAGCTTCTGATCACCAATTGCCTTCCACCAAGCTTCAAACTTGATCATGCAAACGGACAATTCCTTCTTGAACCGCATCTGCTCATTCGTAGTAATACCGTAGATCTCACTCTCCAGCTGATTTGCAACGCGGTCAATATATGCGATACTCCAGGTGGTGGCTTCAGTCGCAGCATCAGATAGATGGACCTGAAATCCCACACGGTTGTCGGCAGTCATGTTTGCCACTTAATGAACCTATTCTTCTTCAGCAGTCTTCATTTGAGTAAGTTTCTTGGTGAATATGCCTCTGGGACCAATTGCCTTAGTCTCGACTCCTTGTAATAGTTGTCGCTCATGATGTTGGAATAATTCATCGCAAAGCTTGCATTCAGCAGGTGTTACTTGATTGATTTTGCGCACCAACTGCTCTTGTGCAGTCTGCCAATCAGCTTCTGACCATATGGTTGCCGCTTGTCGGGCTCTATTCAGGCACACCTGAAATTGCCTTCGTCTTGTTGTTGTAACCTTTGCGGCCCCTCACACCTGAACCTCCATCGCAGCGCAGATTATCTGAATCTTTCCCTCTCGTAACTGATGGAAATCTCTTGCCAACTGTCCATCCACTTTGGCCTTTGCAGACTTCGACATTTTCAGTTGTCAAAAAGCATCCCTCTTCTTGTAGAACCGTTTCAGTGCATCATCTAGTGCTGTGAGGGATAGATCAGAGTGATTATGCTGGCTAACAAGTACAGAGAATTTACATAATGCCCGCAGTGCGACAAGTACCATTTCATCAGAGGTCATTTGTGACGCAGTTCCCCCTCATCCTTGGAGCAGTCAAGAATTGGAGCACAATTCACTGCCAGTGTTCTGATCATGCCCTGGATCTCTTTTCCCTGCCATGAGCTGCTTTTCATCGGATGGAATGGATTGGTGAAGTGCTAGAGGCCCGGATATTGTGGTACTGATGTGAATCGATTGTCAAATTGATCCTTGACATTTCTAGATTTCAGCTATTCCAGCAGCCAGTGCAATGAATCTTTGACAAAACCCAAGAGCAGCTGATGCAATTCATCAGGTTGCCAAAGGTGATAGACATTGCAAAGAGGGTATTGCCAGAACTGATTTCGGATTGGATGAACACCAAGAGTGTGCCGGTAATCGATATTAGGTTCATCCAGAACCTCCGAGTAACCATGCTGATCTCTTGAGTTATCGAGTGGTTGAAAAGCGCAATGCCCTATCAGCGCACCTTTAGGAATTTCACACATCGGTCATAAGCCTATGAGACTTGAGCAACCATGACTTGTTCTGGATAATCCCCGACCCAGGCTGCCAAAAGAGGATAACATTGTCTGTGCAATCCATCAGCACAATTCCAGTTCAAGTCGGGACCAGGTATGTCAGGATTCCAGAGTGGGGACAGCACAGTTCCAACCGGGAAATGCCATGCCTTGTAAATATTTCTGGCACCTTTCAAGGGATATGGAATCAGCCCAACGGGAATCCAGGCTCGCTTTTTACGTGTCTGCCGGATAGGTATTTCAATATTACCGATCGTGAGATACAGCGGCCAGGCATGCTGATTGCCCAAAAAACTTGTCAATTGAGGCTTGTCAGATGCACAAATAACAGGCACAATTAGTGTTACCAATGGGTCCGGGTTCAGACTAGTGTTAGCAACGGTTCCGGACCGTCACTTTGGGTCCGGGTCCATGTCCAAACCGAACCGTTGCCAAATTGGCGGTCTGGGTCGTCAATAAACCCCAACTGCCTACTCGGGTACGGTTCCATGGTAAACTCAGAACCCGTCTGAAGTGGGAGGGTTGTCAGCGGGTCGCCCAGCGGGTCCATCTATAGATTCGTATAAGGCTGTTGAATTTGCAGTGTGTTAATAGTATCTTATCGGAATCGCATTTACAGCAACCAACAATGTCCTTTTGCTTGTTGAGCAGTTTGCAATGTCGATTAATTTGGTATCTGTGTTTCACCTTCGATATATGGTATTTTTGCCTAGCAAGGCGGTCAATAATACTGTTATGCATGTGAAGATCCGCGCGACGCCTTGATTACGAAATATGCAAGTCCTGAAACTGTTGACGCTCCGTTGATGCTCATTTTCAGGATGCCGCAGGGAGCATGTCGCTGTTGTTTTTGCCAGTAAAGGCTGCCAATATCTCATAGATGGATGTCCGCAACCAATCGGAACATAACTTACTCAAGATGCAAAGCTAGAAATCGTTGTCACTCCGTTGACGCTCATGCTAAGAATGGGGCGGTGACCGTGTTGCTATCCTTTTTGCCAATGAAAGCGGCCAATGGGTCCGTTATGCATAACAACAACCAAGTCACTGGCGAATTACCGTACTTCCAAGACCAGAAATCGTTGACGCTGCGTTGACGCTTATGCTAAAAATGGGGCGGTCACCGTGTTGCTCTCCTTTTGGCCAATAAAAACGGCCAATATGTCCATTATGCGTAACAACGACCAAGTCACTGGTGAATTACCGTACTTACAAGACCACAAATCATTGACGCTCCGTTGACGCTCATGCTAAGAATGGGGCAGTGACTGTGTTGCTATCCTTTTTGGCAATAAAAGCAGCCAATACGTCCGTTATGCATAACAACGACCAAGGCACTGGTGAATAACCGTACTTACAAGACCACAAATCGTTGATGCTCCGTTGACGAACATGCTAAGAATGGGGCGGTGACCGTGTTGCTATCCCTTTTGCCAATAAAACAGGCCAATACGTCCGTTATGCATAACAACGACCAAGTAACTGGTGAATTACCGTACTTACAAGACCACAAATCATTGACGCTCCGTTGACGCTCATTTTAATGTATTGTCCATTCAACATCTGCTGCCGTCGATAATTGTATTCATCCTGACTTGACTATATCAATTGTCTTTCTGCTTTGATAAGACTCGGCCCTGTGGCAAAGCCGAGCAGCGTAATCATGTTGCACTGTTCACTCTCAGACGACTAAAAATGATGTATCATGCCAAAAGATTCATTGCGCCTGCTATGGATCAATTTATGAACAGATATACACAAGCTACTTCTTACCATTTGCCCATAATACATCTCTAACTGAAACTCTCGGTCAAGCTACATAAAGCTGGTGAACCATTGACGTATCCTGTCCTACTTTTTCTTTCCTCCTTTAATTCTCCGCGTTTCAACTGCTTGGACCGTCACCAACACCTGTTCAGCCTGTCTCTTTGACTTCCGGGTCGGCCGAACCAATCCGGGCACATCTGGCGTGGTGCTCACATCCTGCTGCTCTGGGCATACCGGATTCTCGATGCCATTGTTGTGGTCTATATCGGATTCATCGTCCGCTGCACAATCCTCTTCACTGTCATTTGGATTATCGAAGTCGCCATTCCTGTTAAGCCAATCATCGGTATCCGAAATCCTTTCAGGTGCGCTATCATCGTTGCTTTCGACTGGATGACGGTTGATTCTCCGGATTCGGCGGACATTTAAGATTTGAGTTCTTCCTCCAGGGAGGTCCTTTGCAGACAAAGCTGGTGGCAAAGGTGATCTTTCTGACAATTTAAATGCA
>Ga0307515_10001606_pt1 | contig 50358 bp, 66 predicted proteins | sample 17_EM_MG_FD_194513 | JGI IMG/M metagenome (GOLD analysis project Ga0307515, IMG submission 194513) | Populus trichocarpa ectomycorrhiza microbial communities from riparian zone in the Pacific Northwest, United States - 17_EM | ecosystem: Host-associated > Plants > Roots > Unclassified | place...
GTAATACCAAGTAAACAGCCGTCGGTAAGCTCAAAACGATCCAGCACGTCCTTCAAATGTACAGCTAGCCTTGCTCCAGTATGTTGGCCCTTGAGCTATCATCCTTAATTAGCTTTCGAAATGGGAACAGAACAGGCGATAAACCTCCTCAAAAGCGAGTTGAACTTCACGCAATGCCCAATTTCAATCCATATAGTACGCAATGACCGACGTTATGGCTAGTTTGTTTGTTGAATTCCATCAGTCCAAAGCTACACTCACTTTATTTCGTAACGGCAATTGCTTCATAATTGCATCCACAGTCAGTGCATATTCCCTGCGGCAAATGTTAGTAAGGGTCGTAACCGACAGTAGGACTAGGTCGTCGCATAATGCCTTATATGACCGTTGTAGCTCAAGATTTGATAAAGCGTTCCATGGAATGTGTGCCGAAACAAATCATAACATGAGGTAGCGATTCCACGTGTCTTGGTGAAATTCGGAAGTTTCAAAGTCGTTAGCTGCCAGTTTGGAACATTTTGTCTGTCATTTCGATTAATATGGATTTAACTGAATAGCAAATTTGATTTTCCTCTGCAAACTTACTATTGTGATTCCTCGACTTCCTTGCCTCTTCAGGATGGCCAAAGCTATTCCATCCACAGTCGAACTAGTCAATTCAGTAACCTCTGACTCTGTTAATTCGTTTAACTTTGCGATGTGAGCTTTTGCCAGCAAGTGTTTCCCCTTTGAGCTGGTCCCATGTTCTGATGGATGGCAAAGAACTTGGTGACAAACGATACAAATCATGCCAGGGCTGCCGGTCTCCTCAATTCCGCAGTGTGAATAGAATCGCCACAACGGCGCATGTCTAGAATTGTTCCAAGCAATCGACCGCTTCTACCCTTCATTCATTGAAGCCCACCCAGTATCGAAGATGATGTGCAATGTAAGGTGGCTCAAATCGGGAATAAAGACACGTTCATTTTTGGAAGAGATCATAACCTCGACCAATGAGGTGTTCAAAGACTTTGTATCGGACATGGCGGTAGAGATTGGGATGCTGGCTATTCCGACTCGAGAGACTGCGGAAAATACCGATACAGTAAAGCCGACTGTGGGTTCTGAAATATTGACTCTACAGCTACAAGGAAAATAATCAAATCAGTAAGACATTGCATGCATATTTGTGAAGTTGAATACAAGGACAGATTGCAACAACTGACCGCGTAAAACTCCATTTAGGAACAGTATAATGCAGGTTATTGCTGTGTAGCGTTCGGAGCCTTGACACACTGTGGGCGCTGAATTGTAGGAGGCGGACGTGATATCGTCACTTGCATTTTTGCCAATACAGGCTGTCGATAGAATGATTGTGGTTAATCTGTGTTCCATTCCGGTTTGATTATCTAAGATGCCAGCGCACAAATCATTGACGCTCTGTTGGCGCTCATTTTGGGACAAGGATAAGATCTTGTCGTAAGCATATTTGCCTAGAAAGGCTGCTAATAGTACAATTGTAGATCATTGTGGTCGCATAGCCCCATGATTTTCCAAGATGGAAGGCCTAAAATCGTTGACGCTCCGTTGACACTGATTTTTAGGGCATAGTGACAATGTCGTCGAAAGCAATTTTGCCTAGAAAGATGGCCGATAGTTCAATGATGTGTTAATGTCGCCACACTGCCCTTGGATTTTCCAGGATGCATGGCCAAAAGTTGTTGACCCTCCGTTGAGGCTCATATTTAGGGCATAGTGACGATGTCGTCGAGAGTATTTTTGCCTAGAAAGACGGCCGATAGTTTGATTATGTGTTAATGTCGCCGCACTGCCCTCGGACTTTCCAAGATGCATGGCCAAAAGTTGTTGATGCTCCGTTGACGATCATTTTTAGGGCATAGTGACGATGTAGTCAAAAGCATTTTTGCCTAGAAAGACGCCCGATAGTTCGATTATGTGTTAATGTCGCCCCACTGCCCTCGGAATTTCCAAGATGCATGGCCAAAAGTCATTGACGCTCCGTTGACGGTCATTATTAGGGCATAGTGACAATATCGTCGAAAGCATTTTTGCCTAGAAAGATGGCCGATAATTCGATTATGTGTTAATGTCACCGCACTGCCCTCAGATTTTCCAAGATGCATGGCCAAAGGTCATTGACGCTCCGTTGACGCTCATTATTAGGACATAGTTGCGATGTCGAAGTAACTGTTTTTGCCTAGAAAGACAGCCAATAATCTGACTATGGCTGAATGTAGCCGCACAGCCCTAGGATATTACATGATACAAGGCCAAAAGTTGTTGATGCTCCGTTGACACTCATTTTTAGGACATAGTAGCGATGTTGTTGCAAGAGGTTTTGTCTAGAAAGGCGGCCAATAGCGCGATTATGGGGTAACGTCGCCGCACAGCTCATGCATTTTCCAAGATGCAAGGCCAAAAGTCATTGACGCTCTGTTGACACTCATTGTTAAAACATAGTAGAAATGCTGCCACCACGATTGTTCCAGAGAAAGGCGACCGATATTTCGATTATGACGTACTGTAACCTCACAGCCTACTGGATGTTTCATGATGCAATGCCAAACATCGTTGAAGCTCCGTTGACACTCATTTTTACAATATGGCAATGAGCGTGTCATTTACCTTTTTCACAATAATGCTGACCTCTACATCCGCTTTGGAAGGATGTGACAATGCAGCCCATTGATTGCTGAATGTGTAGGACTCAAAATCGTTCACACTCTGTTGGCGCTCACATTAATCACGTCGAAACAGCCTTTGTACACTCAATAATTATATGCAACCAATCATATACTCATTATTGACCTCCATTATTACATTTGTATGTATTATCGTTTGCATCCAGGAGTTTTGTTACCTCTCAATTTCTGATCAACTGCTATCTACGCTATCTGAGTGAGAAATGACGTGGCCCTATCACATTCCCGCGCTTTCGGCCGGCAATTGATGGCATGTGGTTGATTTCACTAGTTTTTGATAAATATAGCTCGACTTCCTCACCATTCCTTATCCAGCTCCTTCTCCTCGATTTCCATGACGTACCACAAGCAATTTCAAATATCTCAACCATGTGTACCAGGTCTGTGCGGAGAGTTATGCAGTTGGATACATGGACGAATCTAGCATGACGGTTGTCATTCAGATCGATTCGTCATGCGCACTGACCACTCTTTGTATGTCACACATGACATCACTCACTGAAATTTTGTTAGCATATTTCGTCACTAATATTGCTTTTGCATTGTCACTTAACAGTCACTTGCAGCAAGAAACTGGACGTTTTGGCCGTCTTACAGTGCGATTTGGATTCTAAAACTTTCACATGGTGCGTTCGAACCTTGCACATGCACAGACGAATTATCATGTCTCACAATTTTGTCACTGAAATCAAGAAAAAGCTGACACAGAGTGAAATTGGTAAACAACTTGCTTTTCACCGCGATCAGACGTCAAAAATTACAGTGTGCATATCGCTTCTTTGGCAGACGCAGGGGCCGTCACCATCTCTTTGTCGGAATCCGATATCTATATGGTAATTAGCGGGAGGCTATATGCAGGGGTAAAAGCTTACTGGTTCAACAGAGCTTACTGGTTCAACAGGCTTCGCTTTCAGCAACGTTAACGAATCAGGCTCCGCAGCTGGTTCACCGCTAGGAATGCTCAATTTTGACTGCGGCTTCCCTGAACCTAGCCTGATATGACTACTTTCTGGTTGAGAAGTAACTTGCGGCCTTTGCGACATTCCGGAGACAATGTCAACACTCTCCATATGCTCTCCAAATGTTGTTGGTGGAGGTGCTGGAGCGTCATCATTCGTTTGCGGCTGAACGACTGCCGGAACCCTCAATTCGAATGTTCCGTACTTCTTATCTCGTTCACAGAAGAAGTTGGCTGCATCATCCCATCCCGGCTGTGTCAATTCGTCCAGCTTCATCTGCTTCTGCCGAAACCTCTCCATGCGGTGCTATACCGTTTTGGTGATTTTGCCCATCACCCAGCCGGGTTCGTCATCTTCGCCCAGCTTGCCCTGCTCAGTCTCTTCTTCATCCTCATCTTCCCCATCCTCCCCATCATCAGAACTTGCAAGATCACTCAGACTGTCTCCGAGAGCAACCAGCATCTCCTCAAACGTCAATTCGGGCTCTCTGTACGTCAATCCCGCGATTTCAGCATGCTTCATATCGTCCTGCTCCTGCTGAACCGCTGCCTCTGCATCTTCAACTAGCTCTCTTGCCCCAGCGGTCTCTCTCGCAACAGAATCCTCAATCCATTTCTCTTTCTCTTCATTGCTTAAGAAGTGAGTTTCTCGTCATTTCTCCGCCGCAAGCTTCATTTTGGATCTCAAGCTGCGCAATGCCCCAAGTGCTTGGACTCTCTCTGCTTCCAAGCCGCTCTTGCCTTCATTTGCATGATGACGTCGTTGGGTTGACCGCTTGGTCGATTTGCCGTATCTGCCAGCCAGAAGTGGCAAAAAGTTCTTTTTCGGAGCATTGACCATTGTAGTTTGCGTGGAATTTGTTGTTGGGCAAGATGTTGGATGTTGCAAGTTATGGACAATATGGAGGCAAGCTGCGTCTTTTATGTCAAGGTTGGTACGTTTACTCATCTTGAGCAAAGCAAAATCTCCCTCTTGACTGTCAATGAATCAGGAATAGTGATGCTAACCGTACAACATGACATGATTGTTAGCGTCATTTTCATGCAATCTCTGGGGGATTATTTGAGACAAACATCAGCAGACGTCCTTTCGCTCGGACAAGATCCTATTAATATATAGCGATTCGGCGATTCCACCGGTCGTACACCGCAGTTTATCCCTGTGACCAAACAAACCACATCAGACCGACGTTTTGCGAATTGCGGGGCGGTGGAAAACCCCTGCAACTTGCAGCCATACTCAGCAGGATTCATCTTGAGCATAATGATCATGTTGGCTGCTACTTATTCCATTCTGACATGAAGCTAACTATATAGTCCTCAGGGCTTCCCACTTCCTCTCATTATCATCTTCCTCTCCTATTCCTCACCAGCACATCATGGATACACAACCACATCCGCCAGGTGAGAGCGGATCGAATACCTGCCGATTGGCGGGCGCTACAATAAATACGGATATTCTTGGTACACAACAAGAGCGCGGACACAAGTTAGTTTACCGTGACGCTGCCAATGCAGCCACCAAACATATAATCCAGGATGCACATTTAAAAATTGTCCACATGACTGGGAGCAGGAAAAATAAGAAGCAGCATGCAGTGAGATGTGAGTATATCCATATCAAGGCAAAGGGCGGTCAATTGACTGTATAACGTAGAGTGGGTGTCCGGAGAGAGCTACGTAACAAATTCATCGCCCTGTAACGGGAAACCTCCATGGTCGACAAAGGCATTTGTCCACACAGTCCGTGGAATCGAACATCATGATGTTGTCAGCTCTGAGATTTTTGCAGATGAATTTCCTGATAAGCATCCCGGTGAGCGGATGAAGGAGGCATTAATCACCCTAGAGGAGGCCACCGAAGCGTATATGGTAGAGGTAACAGCCGAATTTCATTGTTAGAAGCAGCAACTAATGTCTTGTAGGTTTTCAACATGTCTGCAACTATGGCAAGGCAAGGAGGTCAGGTACAGTTGGAACAGTCCGACATTCCCCTGGCGTTGAATATGGCCAAAATGTCCAAAGAAGGCTTTTCGCGCGCCGCAATCAAGGAAAGGAAATACCTCATTAAGAAACCACGCCCCGAGGTCCGAGAAGAGAAGAAGCGGGGTGTTGAGTTTCCTGGGCACAAAAAGGTGAAGGCTGCGATACAAAAACACCCGGCAATGCGTCGTCAAAACCCAACGTCCGGCTGCCTTCCTTGCCAAAATGGCACCACAAAGAATCCGCAGACACGCTGGAGACGCAAAGGAACAGATGCACCTCCACCCGACCAACTCAGAGAGCCGACTCCAGAGGCGACTCCACCTCTGCCCGGCATGCCACCCGCCCCAACCGGTAATACTTCGGGAGTTCAACCTTCCCAAATCATCAATTTGCCCACCGGATATACGTATTCGAATACAGCTCTTCCCTATACGGAATTTTTCGATGATGAGGAAACCGAGCACGATACCGATTTTGAACCAGATATGCTGACTGATGAAGGTTAGTACACTCTCTGTGGTGTGGTAATGCAGCTAACAATCATTTCGAAGACCAGAGCAGCAAATCGAGCGATCCTGCAACTAATGACGAGCATTGAGCGAAAGGCACGGGATTTTGGAGATTATTATTAAATATATCTATGTCTTATTACAGAACAACGTAGTGATCGAGAAGAAAGTAAACAAAAACACCAGAAAGGCAGCCAAAACAATGTGAATAATGGACTGTGCCAAATTAAATGATTGCATATTGCGGATACAGCGATGGCAAAATGAGCATCAACAAAGCATCGATGATTGTTGGTCATGCGTCCTGGGAAATCATGCCTCCGATAGGTTGTAGTCAGTCACACAGGAATTCTTGGCTTCCTTTATAGGCAAAACAGATTGCAATACCCTCCCTGCCCCATCATCAAAATGAGTGTAAACGGAGCGTCAACAATTTTGGGTCCTGCGTCCTGGGAAATCACACCTCCGATGGGTTGTAGTCAGTCATAGAGGAATTATCGGCTGCCTTTATAGGCAAAACAGATTGCAAGACCAAATATCGTTGACACTGTGTTGACCCTCTGTTGCCGCTCTGTTGATGCTCTGTTGACGCTCTGTTGACGCTCATTTTCAGGATGTGGTCGGGCGCGTGAGAATGCCTGTTGTGAACATCAAGGCGGCTAATACGTCGAAAATGAACCGTGATGTACCGATGTCAATATTTTACGATTAACAGTAGCATATCTGAATGCTACCATAAATGTGAAACCCGAAACGCAGAACTGGAGATTGGAACTGATGGGTCTAGCCAAACCCGGCGAAACCGCCAGCTTGACGGGTACGGGTCCGGGTTGGGCGCACCAACAGTCAGCGGGTCGGGTTTTTGGACGGGTCTGGAACCGAACTGACCCGTTTCTGCGGTCCAAACCCGGACCGCTGGTGGGTTACCCGGACCCGTTGCTAACACTAGTTAAGGAGCACCTGAAAGTACTCTCAGAGCACCTGAGAAACACATCATTTTGCCTTCAGTCTGTTTGGGAACTTCTGGGAGCTTCTGGAAGGATCGGTGTGGCTGTTCAGGATGGCTGAGTCATTGAGTTATGACTTCCCAACAATTTTACATTCTGCCGATGTCGTTTTGACTGTTTTTGTATGTCAAAAGTTCAAGAACACTTAGTGGTGGCTCTGTAAATGAAATAAGTTGTTACTGTCCCAGAGGTTGTGGCAGGAATATCCCATACATATTTGCCTGTACCGGCTGCCATATCGTTGTTTGTAGATGCTTGTGATCAACTGCCACATATATTACCGAAGCTGCATGACCAAAAATCATTGACGCTCTGTTGACATTCATTTTCAAGATGGGGTAGGGAGCGTTTTGTTTGCTCTTTTTACTATAAAGGCGGCCAATACTTCGTTTATGACAATGTACAACTTGTCGCCCCCCAGATTACCCAAAATACACGACCAACAATCGTTGATGCTCCATTGAAGCTGATTTCCGGGATGTGGCAGGGGGCAAGTCTCTATTGGGTTTGATCATCACTGTGGCCAATACATCGAAAACAAACAGTGATGTACCAATGTCAATATTTTGCGACTAACAGTAGCATATGTGAATGCGACGATAATTAGTGAAACCCGAAACGCAAAACCGGAGATTGGAACCAACGGGTCTCAGGAAATCCGGCAAAATCCTCAGGTTGACTGGTACGGGTGTGCATTTGGCCAGCCCAGAGGCAGCAGGTCGGGTTTTTGGATGCGTCTGGAAACGAACAAACCCGTTATTGCGGTCCAAACCCGGACCGCTGGCAGGTTACCCTGACCCGTTCCTAACACTACCCTCTACAATGCCAGAGCTTAGCTGCATCAGCAAAAGACATTTCCGTCTGGGCTGAATGGCTGTGTCAGTGTGGACGCGCTCCATCGGAGCTGCCAGAGGCACCCTGGTGCGAGATTACTCCGCGCCCGGCGCCAATACCATACGTCGCTTTGCACATCGTTCTCCGATCGCATTTTCAGGATTTGTTCTCGCTCTTTCGGTATGCTATTGGAAACAAACACTGTGGCATTGTGGCCAACTGTGACCATACGGCGGAATGGGTTCATTGGGTACATGAGCAAAATGTAAATCAGTCTGGAAGCCACACCCAAACCTCCCAGACAATCCGGTTGCCTTCACCAGTGCTTCTAAGTACTTCAAGATGCTCCCAGACCCCCCTTGAGCTTTGCAAAGTGCTCTCAGACTCTGCAAGAGCATTCTCAGGTGCTCCTGAAAGCACCTGCAGTTATGGAGGTGCATTCACTGGGACGCTACAAGATTTGACTATTACCATTGTCAAATTATGGAGCAGCTCTGCAGGAGACTTGGTGCCATATTTTCAAAGCAGTGGTTCTTAGGGTTCCATAAGCACAAGGCATTTCGTCTATCATATTTGTCTTTGTAACAGTCACAAGATTCGCTACCTCATAATATGGCATGCATCATCAAAGTATCTCTATATTTATACATACGGTCGATCTGGCCACAGATTGTAGTGGAGCATAATTGGAGGAGCATCTAGAGACGCCCATTAAGAGGACCAAGAGATGAAAGTGAGAAGGCATGATACTACCCGGCCAAGAGAATCCACGCAATTGTGTATATCCATGACATCGCAGACAGAGTGAACGAGACCAAAAGTTGGGAAAGATATTGTGTGTATTTTTGTTGGATGATAGAATGAGATGAAAATGAAATGATGTCTATCTACCGCGGGCCATCAGCAAAAAATTATTCCGTCCGGGCGGAATGGCTCCGTCAGAGTGGACGCACTCTGTCAGAGCCATCAGAGACACCCCGGTGGCGGCTTACTTTGTGCCCGGCATCAATACCACGCGTCGTGTTGCATATCGCCCTCCCATCGCAGTTGCACTGTTTCTTCTCGCTCTGTTGGTCTTCTATTATAAACGAACACTCTGGCTTTGAAGGCCAACTGTGACCATACGTAGGAATGGGTTCATTGGGCACGTGCTTGCATCGGGATTACAATGCTATGGGTGACGCTGCGAAAACCTCTCCTCGCGTTCCTTCTACCTGCGCGCAAAATCCAATTCCCTCTTTACTAATTATACGCATCGTTCCAGGTCGCCAGATCTATGTGGCTATTGACCATCCATCGCTCGTTCTATCCGTGTCCTGTCTCACTGCTTGTAGCTATCTCTGGAATTACGTGCGCGCAGCCGACGATATTTCCCACGCTGAGAACTTGCAAAGCAACTGCTGCCGGTGCTTTTCTCCTTTGTACAAATTTCGAGACGGGATCCAAGTTACCCGAGTTTTCAGGTATTGAGGTGAGCGGCAGGGCTAACAAGTCCTCAACGAAAGCTCCATCCTCGTTCAGGAGCTTGATTTTGAATAGTCGTTGCAGTTGCCACAGGAGACGACCATTCAGCGCAACATAACATCTCCATGGGTGTTGCTTTACCCACACCCAGTCGTTCCGTCGGTCCCCTCCGCGTCAGCTCTGGCTTCCTGTGCATCGACAAATCTGAGATATGCGTTCACCTTCTATACCCTCAACTTGAACCTGAATAACATGGGAAATACAGAGCTCCATTGCGTGCAGTTGATCATCCGATATATACATCTTGTTACGACTCTTATGTTTGAGAAACTCCCGCATGCCGTTGTATATTGTCACGCGGTGCGTTGCGTCTTGCGTATTGTCGAGTAATGCTCTGAAGTCTTTGATCATACTGTCAGCATGCTTTCCATCACGCCAGTTTTGGGGTCCCATGAATTCGGGCTTCACATATGACTGTGAGCTCAGGGGGGCCGCCAGATCACCGCCGGAAGGGATGACTTTGCAGGTGGCAGCGCTGTTCTCTCGACGCTGAGCGAGGGCTTGGAGATTGAGCTCTCTGATTTCGAAGCAGAGAATGCGACGCTGAAAGGTGATTACTTACGGCAGGTAGTTGAGATTGTGATTGGAGGCGTTCCAACCGTCGTTGAGATTTGTTTTACATGCTTGTTCATGTCTCTCGGTAGAATACTGTTGCAAGGCTCTGTATGGACGAATCGGTTTGACCCAGTGAGACATCAAGTGGATCTTCGGAAAGTTGAAGTCGGCATCTAACTCCTTGGAAACATCCCTCTCGTGGCCGATATAATCCCGCCAGGCGTTCATTTCGCGCCGCTTCTTGGATGGTGTCCATGTTTCGACATTTTTTTCCTTGTCTACCTTTCGCTTCTTCACGAGCTCCGTTCTCAGGGCATTGGCTTTGGCCTTTGCCCTTCTGCCGGCTCGCCCGAGTAAGAAAACATCTTTGAAGGTGTGAAAACGACACAAGGCGTCTTCCATGTAGCCCAATGTTGCATCATCGTGAGATTTATATCGAGCATACATATAGACTTCTAACAATGCCCATGTGCACTCAATTGCACGATTGACTATGGGACGCTGAGCGGGGCTTCCTCCTCATAGAGACTGGGTTACAACTCCAATCAGGTACTGGCTCATTTCCTTCATCTCCTTCCCATTCCATTGAGAAACTTCCTCCTATGACTTAGTTTTTGGTTTGGGGTCGTGGTAAGCAGGCATGGATAACCAGAGTGCATTGTACTTGTCGAGCCGTTCGTCCGTCTTCATGAAGTGGAAAATCCACTTCTGGAAGTGATCATGCATGCCGATCTGCATTGTATGGAGGAGGTTGGGCTTCGGGAGGTCACTCACGATACAGGCAATATGTTGAAACGCATTGAATCCTCGGTGAACATGGCGTGACGAGAGTTCGGCATTGGCTGCTTTGGTGCTGGCATCGCTGAGCATTTGATATGGGTTGTGATCCTGCCGGGGGTGTTGCTTGTCAGGAGGGACATAATCTCCAAGTTCATTCTTTGGACACTCGCACCGTAAACAGACATGTCGCTCGAGATGATGTAGGTCGCTATACTCAGGGCAGTCTGCAAGCCATGCTGCTGAAACCGGTTTGCGACGCCTGAAGTTGCCATCTGCACAGAGAACGTTGTAATACCTGCTCTCGGCGCAGGGATTTTGTTTAAAGGTGAGAGGGTGGAGTACCTGCCGAAGTACCTCGTTCAGCACCTCTCGGTTTGTTTGCCCCTCCTTATCCAGCCGCTGCTGAGCAATCTTGCAGTTCTTGATCAGAATCGGCACGAGAGCGATCATTACGACGCTGTGCATTGAGGGCATCTGGCGGAGCTTCGTAGATAGATTGCAAATTGTCATATATACAGGCCACTCTTTCTTGTCGCCAGAAAAATTCAAGAGATGCGTTCCGTCGGACATAAAGATCAAGGGAACCACTGTATCCCCCACTCTGAGCGTTGACTTAACGTCGGTTAGCACGTCATCATACATGGGTATCTCTCCTCACCTGTGTCTCCCACCACCAGTCTGCAGTGTGCATTTCGGTATAGAGGAGTTTTGGTGGCGTATTGCTGTTAAAGCAATGCTGAGGGGGGTAAATGAGATGCTCGGCGTACGCTGGCTGCTGCATCGACCATCTCATGCTTTTGATGATGGCTCGACTCCAGTATTTGATAGGGCGTTGGTGATCGTCATTCCATTTCATATCCTCGGGAGTGTGTAGTTCCCACTCCCCGTGAGCCAGATCATCTGGCATGCTAGCCATGAGCTTCTGGATGCCATCCCCATTTTTGAAGTTTGGGAAATGCAGAGCGGTGTTTTCTTCCTTCTGCACGTTGTCATAGTATGTCTTCATGCCCTCCCTCTTGATCCCACACTGGATATATTTGTACTCTTCACACGTCACAAACGGGTTGTAGGGATTGTTTTGTAGGTTCGTCTCAGGGAAACCCTGAGCGTCGTGTTCCCATGGCTCAGCAATATAATCGCTCAGCAGAGCACCGGCGCTGGGGTATGTTTCCGTCCGCAGCAGAGGATGTGGTGGGGGTTCAGACTCCGAGTCTGCCTTGTTTTCAAGGTGTTCGAGGTAGTGAAACGCATCCAAGTCTTCGACTGAATCTTTGTGAGCGTTGAATTCACGACACTGAGCGGGTTCAACACATCGGGGCGCGCTGCAAACAGTCAGATTCTTCTGGCGTGCAACTTGAAGGTGTTCAGGATGGTGTAATTTGATATGATTAAGTCGCCAGCTGTCTGAGGTGAACTTCTTTCGGCATGAGAATTCAGGGCAATGGAAAGGGGTCTTCTCTGGCATTGTCGACGACACGCGAGGAGTGGAGCATTCACTGTAGAAAGGGACAAATGTTGGTGCTGGGCCTGAGCAGTCTGGTGTGGGTATAAGCTCACGATACTTGAGAGATTTATTTAGCCTCAACACCATCACAAGGAGGTTCCTTACATGCCAGGAGTTGCAAAAACGCTGCATGTGCGATGTCCCATAATACTATGAATAAAATACAACCAATACAAAACCCATAAAGAAAATAAACCCTGAGCGATTCAAAAACCTCGCGACGCGTGTAATAATCAATGCCTGAGATAAATAGATTAGAACAAAGGAAACAAACAAAACAAGAACCCGACCCTAACCCGAACGCAACAACCATTGCCTCCTATGCAATGCAAGGACTGGTACACTTCTCGCCTACGGAGTCATCCAGGCGCACCTCAGGGAGAGGGATATCGGTGAGAGGGACATCGGGGAGAGGGACATCAGGGAGAGGGACATCCGGGAGAGGGACATCGGGGAGACTGGTGCCACCTGCTGATTCGCCAAGTAGCTGCTGATCCACATCGACATCTGAGGAGTTTCCGGCTGCCTCAGCTTCTTGCAGAGTTCTCGCCACTGGGCGAGGTTTTTGCGGCGTCACAAGCCCCAAAAACTCCAGCCCACTGAGGGTATCAGTCTCCGGAGTTCGTGGTCGTGGGCGAGGCTCCGGGGTTTGTGGCCATGAGGCAGGCGCTGGAGGTTGTGGCCGTGGGGTATGCTCACACATCTCCAGGCCATGCTCAGGTAGCTCGGTTGGCTGATCGTCTACCATGGTATCAGCATCGTCAGCCGATGTATTTACCATCTCTCCCTGACCAATCGTCCGAGGTTCTTTGCCATTATCCTCATCCTCATCCTCATCCTCCTCCTCATCCTCATCCACCTCATCTTCCTCCTTCTCATCTTCCTCCCCTTCATCTTCCTCATCTTCACCGTCCCTTTTCATGTCCACATCGCCGTCTAAATCAATGCCGTCCCGTGTGTCCAAATCATTCTCCATGTGCATATCCACATCAGAATCACGTTCTGAGTCATATTCGCCGTCCGACTCAGTAGAGTCGGTATCATCATCTGAGGAAATTGACACGGCGGGTGATGCTTCCAGCTCTAAATATACCAACTCTAGTTAGCCCTCTGTGTCCAGGTCTGCCTCTGACATTTCCTTCTGCAACTGCAAAGTAACGGCACGAGAGATATCATCTCCCCCAGTGGTTTGTTTAACAATACCTTTCCCTTTACCATTTCCCTTCCCCTTCTCCTTCCCCTGCCCCTTCCCTTCCCCCTTCCCGTTCTCAGTCGCCTTCCCTTTCCCCTTCCCATCGTTTGTTCCCTTCCCTTTCCCAGTCCCTTTCTCACCGCCCTGCATGTCCTCCTCACCCTCGCCATCGTCACTGTCATTGTCATGGCCAGGATGGCTCCTTCGACCGCACGGTGCTCCGGGATCCGCCCAGTTCTCATCATCATCATCCTCTTCGATTATCTCATCCCAATTCAGTGGTCTAACGGCCAGGAAGTCGCCTGGTTCGTACTGCCGGCAGCTTGGCGGCTCAATCTTTACCCTGAGATCATCGCTACCATAATAAGAGAAACGCTCACCGGTGCGTTTAGCCTTCCCCGAGCGGGTTTTCTGTGGATTGGAGCGATTGACTTGATCCCCGAAGGCACGGGGGTTGTCCCACCTCCAATTGTTCATTTGGTTGCAGGTGTTGTCAAACATTTGCCCAATATATGAGCGGAAGGCAGCCCACCACTCTCGAAAAGGCGAACTCCTGCTCCTGCGGTGCGGCCACATCAGCTGGAATTGTGAAAAGTGGCATGTCGTGACTGGATCAAGAAAGATTATATCATAAAAGAGGTCCCATGCCCTCTCGTCCTTAACGCCGCAAACATTGTATATCCATATGAGTCCACGGATGTCTTCCGAGATGAATCCCTTTATACTGTCCCGATCCAACAATAAGCGTCGATTTATAACCGATGTCGGCACCATTGCCCTAGCCTTTCCATTTCCTTAACTGCTGCCCTTTGGTGCCATCGCTGTGAGTTGAAAATGAATCTACATCCGAAACGTTAGCATTATGATACAGTTGCATGTAGCGGAAGGAAGCCCAGAGGGAAAGTACAAAGTTGTGTAGGATATCAGGTGTGTTTTGGAACGAGAGGCATTGTTGTGTGCAAGTCACGTGATGTTGAGATCAGGACACTGTCGGTGTGTATAGTACGGGAGGAAAAGAGATAGGAGGTGTAGGCAGGAAGAAGGGATATATATACTCGAGTTCCGGCAATGTCTTGGTTCATCTTGTGAGTTTTGTTGGTTAACGAACACAAAACGGCCCAGCCTTCATCTTGCAGAACTACCAGGCACCTCATGAACAACAAGCCTCGAGACGGGATTAAGTACTCACGGAGAAAACAGTTTACGACACCGGGTGTTGCGTTGGCATCACCCATCAGTGTTACTGCTCAGACCTCGTGCATCTCGGAGCAAACTGAGTAGTTCCCAGGTTGTCCCAACTGTGTAACCATCCAACACGGCTACCAACCCCTAGCAGTGGAAAAGCACACGCAACTGATGTCATAGGATAGAGAATACGTCATTGTTTGCTCGGCGATGCTTTTAGCTCTGGCAAAGGGGGATTTCCACCGGGAAGCTGAAGATATACACAATCAATGGTTCGAAGTATTGTGCCAAGAACGAGTGCAATACGATGATAATCGCGCCAAGAAGGCATAAACAGCCTTCAAGCGGTGCAAATAGACCTTCAGACATTGCTGTAACAGTGAATACCAATGCTGAGTTTGATCTGAGTTTAATCTGATGGCAGTTAACCCCATAATTGAATGCTTTTGCAGGGATCTCATCCCCGAGTATTGTCACGGTTTAGAGTCTAGCACAGTCTACACTGCGCCTCCCTTGTTTATCCAATCCCTCCATGGTCGCTCAAATAGGAGTCTCCCTCGCCTGCTGTTGCATATGCATGCAGAGGAAATTATTCCCACAGTCTTAACGTCAAACTTCCATATCGGATCATTCCTTCCCAAAGCTCTCACCCTGTCACGTCTCCAGTTGTACAAAATGTTCGAAGTCTTGCTAATCGTCAGAATCAACAAAAGCGTGGGCCTTCGGGGAATTCCCAACTTCCCCCTGCTAAGAGACGCGTTTCTGTACCGGCTGGCGAGAGGGATTGCTCTCAAGAAGGGAGTTCCGTAGTCTCTACAATCTAAGGTCAGAACTCCACCCCCTCATCTTCACTGAACAATTCTCGTGTTGCAGATATCACCCTGTCCGCTACACAGCGACGGTCAATAATTACTCCAACCGCCACGCCGGGTACAATCAGTCATAACACACCAGCACCCAGCGGAACTTCACAGATAGACTCAATGCATCACATTGTATCCAGCCCCGCATCTGGCATTGCTAGCACTCCCACTCCTCTCAGCGGTCTTGAAAACCTGCCTACCCCCATCCCTGTTCCAGAAGCCCGCGCGATCATTACAAATCCACTGCGAATGCAAGCTACAGAAAGGAATCGGAGACAGAAGCAGTGGCAATTGCAAATGCAGGGGGTGTCTACACCGCAATCGGTGGTCTCCGGCAGTCGCAGCCTCCATCGATTTGGTCACTCCGACATGGCACGTCTTGTATTTGCAACGGGCAGACTCCTGGAGCTCTACATGTGGAACAGACGGCCGTTTATGAGTGCAAGCGACTTGGAGACGGTAAGTTATGCAACGTGACGCGTTGCGAAAGCATTAGCTGCAGCCCCACACTGGTAGATAATCGAGACGTACTGGAACACCGCAATGCAGCAAAACAACATTCGGTCCATAGCATTTGAGGCACGCAAAAAGGAGATCTTGAAAGAGGTATGCTGAAGCAATGGCCCACGTTGGATATTACATGCTCAAACGGGTTCCAGGTTCGCGCACATGTTGATAAGGTTAAATCCCATTTTATTCAATCAGCAAGGGACAATATAGCAGAGCTATATGATCTCCACCGCTTTGAATCTAACGCAGAGCGTTTGGAATTCATGGATTCCCTTCTGGCAGACAATAAGTATCTTTTTCCTTTAGCAGAGCGTGTGGAAGGTGGTGTACGCGGTCCAAATCCAACACAGGGAGTGTCGAAAGCTGCTAACGAATGGCCAGCGTCCACTTTACTTTCTGGCCGAAGCAATCCTGCAGTTTATCTACATCTAATTTTATCATCATGCCAATAACCGCGGTAAGTATGCTGATGGATTTTATAATTCCATGATTGACGACAAGCACGGTTATATACTCTCGCCACTGATCATGTTTACCTGCACCGCGTTGCGCCATGCTCTCCTGGAGTGGCAAAAGAACAAAGGTGTTCATCCAAAAGCTTCCATGTCAAAGCTGAAAGCGGACAGACCTGATCGCTCGAACTACTTCAATTTCAAGAATGATGGTGGTAAGAACGCATCCTGCTGCGCTGCAACGGGTCGCAAGTTGTCAACCTCACCTGGCGTTGCAGAGACATATGCATTCTTGATGAATACCTGGAACACACTACCGGAGAGCTACCAACAGAGGGTGTATAACAACACTCTGGCTACAGTCAAGCATCAGATCCAACAGGCGGAGAACCCAACACCTGCCGTGGTGATCAGCGTGGAGGCAGCGCATGTTGACAATGCTATTCTTCTTGATTATTTGACCTCCGAAGTGGCGCTTGAAGAGCCTGAGATCGGAAGCACAGACCCAAACATCGCGATAGACAACAATTGCACGGATGACGAACTTAATTTCGGGATGCCAGGGGGCAGCAGGGATTACGAAGATGGAGGTGATGAAAGCGACGTGCGCGATGCCATCCCCAGCGCCAGCCGGCAACGACGGCCCATGACTGAACTTGAGACGTTTGACCTGGGATTCAGTGATGTCGACGGGTATGAGGGCGCGGATGGCGACGATGCGTATGCGGATAAGGAGGAAGAAGAATCGCAAGCCGATGATGGATCAACACAGAATGTGGAGGACTGAGGGCATAGTAGGTTTGACCTGGGAACCAGTGATGTTGACAGGTATGAGTGCGAAGATGGTGACGATGCGGATGCGGATGAGGAGAATAAAGCATCACAAGCCGATGATGGATCAATGCAGAATGTGGAGGACTAAGGGCATAGTACTAGAGAGTGTGAAGATTAGACTGTATATTTCAGACCTGAAAAATACGATAATGGCGAAGCAAATGCAACAGCAAGCGATGTATCCGAAGCGAAGACTGTATTGCAATATGTGACAAAATCTCAGAGCTGAACATATATGGGGCGGGTGCAGCATCCGATATATAGCAATAGCGACAGCGGAGACGTAAAATGTGGCTATCGGCTGAAGAAAGGAATAAACATCGCCAGGCGTTGTGTAAACGGCTACAGCAGAACTGCAGCCCCTGCAAAGAGTGTAACACACGTGTCGTTCTGATGGTGCGTATACCAGGCGCAAAGTAATGGAGGTAAGTATGCAACGCGACCCGTTGCCTGGGCGACGGGAAGCGTGGAATACTCCGGCAAAGGGTCCGAGGTTCCATCAGAGCCGTCAGAGCCATCCGGAACACCCGGGGGTTTCAGACGGAAACTTGCATTGTTGCTGATGGGTCTCCCGAATATGTACTCCCCGGGGTTCAGTCCACCTCTGTTACCCCTGTATCTCCATACACCCACCATCACTCAATCAGGATGTACTTGGAGGCCGCTAACAAGCGAGTTGAGAGATGCGCATGGAGGCCATAATTGAGCGAGTTGCGAGATGCACTTGGAGGCTGAGATCGAGTGAACTCAGAGATGCACTTGGAGGCCGTGATAGAGTGAGTTTGGAGATGCACTTTGAGGCTGTGATCGAGTGAGGTTGGAGATGCAATTGGAGACCAAGATTGAGTGAACTCAGGTATGCACTGGGAGGCCATGATTGAGAGAGTTTGGAGATGCACTTGCAGCCTATGATCGAGCGAAATTGGAGGTGTACTTGGAAGCAGTCGATTTAGAGGGAGGCGTGACAGCAGCTGAGACTCCATTCATTGGTTAACTTGTAATTGTGGGAATGTAGAGAGTTGAGTACAACAGCATCCGCCAAGAGATGGGATACTGGCTGGGAGCTGGAAACTGGCTGGGAGCTGGAGACTGTCAATCTTGGGATGATACTGTACTTGATATATGCTGTACTCGGTGTTAAGTCATGATCATGGCATGGCTGATTCAACTTCGTGTTCCCAGGTGATGGTAGAGTTGAGCACACGAAAGAGAGAGATTAGAGGAGATGGGGGAAATCATCCTGAGAACCTGGGAGTTAAGAGAGTTTCGTGTGCAAGTCGATTTACCAGCCCCAATACGGCAGGTACAAGTCCCGATCCGGCGGGTAATAGCACCGATACGAGGTCTTCTGAACCCAATCAGGCAAGTCGAACCCCTGATTTCTCAGATCTGCTCATATCCTCCATATCGTTGTCATCTGCATCCACCATCTCTCTCTTTTTCGTCCACAACTCTACCATCATTCCAAGAACACAAAGTTACGTCATCCCTCTCGATCTCTCCATGCCAACATCATGAGTGAACACCGAGTGCAGCATACGCCGAGTGCAGCATACGCCAAGTGCAGCATACACTGAGTACAGGATACACCTAAGAATGTGTGCCATCCCCTCATTCTCACAATTTCGAGTTGACCCCGGAATGTAGCTTCAGCTCCCGGCGTACCTCCATACAGATCGACTGCCAACAGCCAGTTCTCCATAAGTGCTTCAAAGATAAAGTCAGCTCATCACATTCCCACGGTTTCGAGTTAACTAACCAATCAATAGAGTTTCAGCACCTGGCATACCTCCCATCAACCGCCTCTAGATCGACCACCTCCAAGTACTCCTCTAATCTCCCTCGATCGTAGCCTGCTGCAAGTGCATCTCTAAACTCGCTTGATTACAGCTCGGAGTGCATCTCTGAGTTCACTCAATCTCTGTCACCAATTTCATCTCCAAGCTCGCTCGATCACGGCCTCCGAGTGAATCTCCAAACTCGATCGATCACAGCCTCTAAGTGCACCTCTGAGTTCACTTGATCTCAGCCTCCAAGTCCATGTCCAAACTCGCTTGATCACGGCCTCGCAGTGCATCCCTGAGTTTACTCGATCGTGGTCTCCAATTGCATCCCCAAACAGGCTCGATCACAGCCTCAAATTGGTTCTCCAAACTCGCTCGATCACGGCCTCCCAGTGCATCTCTGAGTTCACTCCATCGTGGTCTCCAATTGCACCTCCAAACTCGCTCGATCACAGCCTCAGAGTATGTCTCTGACTTCCCTTGATCGTCATCTTCAGGCGCACCTCGATTCCTTCTCAATCACCACATGCAGCCAGTCCAGATATACCGTGTGTAGATAGATTGCTATATCGATACATAGATACATAGATGAGAATACAAACTGAATGCATAAGTTTTGAAAATCGTTGAACGATAAGTAGTAGCTATGATTTCCAGGCACAGCAGCAGCATTTCCAAAGAAGATGTTCTTCCCAGACTGCGCTACAGTGAATCAACGTGCTCCTAGGTGCTCCCAGGTGCGCCTGAAGGCCACTACATCAGTCCAGTATACTCTGGGATTTGACCACCCTGTGATTCTGGTCCGACAACTCTCAGACACTCCCAGTGACCAAAATACATTTTGCTGATGAGTAAATGAGGTATGTATGCAACTTGACCCATCGCCTGGGCGATGGGAAGTGTGAAATTTTCTGTCAGAGCCGTCAGTGCCATCCGGAACACTTGAGTGTTTCTGGCGGAAACTACAGTCATCGCTGAGGTGTCTCTTTATAGCTTTCTTGTATTGTAGGATTGGTTTCGAAGAGTTAATCTCTCCAGAGGGCCATCATCATCAATCAAGGATTGCTATGATCTCATCTGTCATATTGTAGAGTACTCATATATTGAGCTACTCTCATTTGATAGTGACCACACTTCCCAAACATTATCGTGTTCTTGCATAATTGGTTTTCAAGAATTACTCTCCCCGTAGGGCCATCATCAGCAATAAGATTCAATCAAACAGTAACTTCAACTTAGATATCTTGCAACTTGTTTATTTCAGATAGTCCAAACATCTCCTTGCCTGATGTGGTTATTTGGTGTGCTTTAAGTAAGTCAGCTTAATCCACATAGATTAAGCCGCAACCTCACCATTAAGGTTATTCAGCTTAACTGCTTCAGAGACTTACATGGCGGCTCACAATTGCTCTGCCAACATTTGACTTCACCATACTACTTCAGCAATATAGTCAAATAGTAGTTTGCTTTGCTCACATATCCCTGCCAAGGGAGTCGGAAGCTTTGAGACTTATTTGCTAGCCCACGCCTTAATCAATCAGACACACCATGCTTAGGCCGAAACTGTTCTCATCAGCTGGGGAGTACCCTTGTTGTTCTGATCCCATAGGGGAATGGCTTGAAGTCCCGCTTACTTGCATATTGGCTATCGTCTGCCTGACATGTCAGTCGTATTAATGCAGTCGACTTGTCCAGTCCCACTTAGCATAGTTTGGTGAATGTGGTAAGAAATAACTGGCATCTTTTGCCCTGAAGGCTTAAGACTGGCCAAGGTTATTGCATCATCAAATCAATGCAGGCTACTTGTAGTTGCAATAAATCCGGTAGCAATGGGGCTCGCTATCAAATCAACACAAGGCTCTTGAGAAATCCCGCTAAAGACCACCAGACTGGCACACTTACAAAGTCTCGGATAAGCATTATGTATACCACGTGACTAGACCTGGAGTATCTCTGTGGCATATATCCCTTTGACAATTAAACAGGTACCATTACCTCTATTATGGGAGAACCCTTAACAAATCGTATATAGAAACTTGCAACTTCCAAGGATAAGTGTTATGTACTCCTGTATTACAGACCCGTATGTATATCCTGAAGATCACTAAGTACCAATACTTCTGCTAAGGGAAAACCCCTAACAGATTGAACAAGTTGCAATCCCATTAATATTTATGAAATTCTATAGAAATTTACACTTTTAATATATTTTTCCTGTTATTTTCCATAGCTATACCATCAATTTTTGATATAATTATAAATCTGACATCTGAATGTAAAAAAAGACCCAAAACTATATCTTTCACATATTTATCATATTGACGTATGATTAGAACTCTGAAAAGTAATAGAACATATATATAGAAAATCTGGTATTTGAATCTATAAACTAAGTACAACTTAGTTAACATTAAATAAGTTCCAGATCCAATTGAAATAACTACTCACAGTTTATATGGTAGTCAGCTTGCTTTGCAGTTAAAGAATCAGCTCAAACCATTCATACTAAGTTGGAACCAGACTCTATCCAAATAACCAAAAATATCTGTTCATACTACTAGTAACTAAAGTTCAAATAGTAAAAACAGTTGTAATAGAGATAAGAAGAAAGAATCTAATCACAGTTAGCAAAGGTATTCATTAAAGCAATTATTTCTTTAAAGTTAAGGTATTTTCTGTAACATTCATAGATATTTAGTTTTCAATTTGGAGTCAATTAGTATAGTATTTATAAAGTTATTAAACTTTTTGTTATAGAGAAAGGTGATAAATGTGGAGTCCAGATTCCCCCTCACATACATTACAGGTGTGAAATGATAGGTGAGAGGCATAAAAGCATGTTATGTCAAAGCAAAAGTGAAAGCAGTCAATATTTCTGACAAAGGAGCAAATGATCACCAAAGAACAATCATGATGAAGGTAGGGTAACAGATGTTGCGCAAAAAATTCCGAAGGTCTGTCAGCCTAATACTCTAAAGTTTCACTTCAGAACAACCGTAGCGGCAACCTCTGATACTGGAACTAATGCCACATGTCCTAATACCCTAACATTTCAAGTAGGCCTACGTGCTTTCACGACCCTCTAAAACCATCCAAACATGTCACCAATCGCAACACGAATACGCACAGATATGGCAGGCTCAAACATTCCCGAAAATGTATCCGGAACCCAGCACTTCGAGTCCTCGGTAGTGGAGACTGCACCGAGCGACAAAAAATTCTTTCAACAGCAAAAGTCTGTCCCGCAGTCACACAAGCAACAACCCATAGCGCAAACAGTCGGCGAGATGTATAGCTACAAATCCAATGTGTTCCGGATGGAGACGGAGGAGATGTTACAGCAGGTTACGTTGAATTACGATAGTAAGCGGATGGCGGCGGTAGAGAAGATTTTACACCAGCTGAAGGGCACCATTGATGCTATACCAGAGCGCAAAGGATTGAAGGTTGGTTTTAGTGCATTTTGTGTGGCAGGGTGCTGATTAACTATAGATTGCAGCTGTCGAGGCCGAAATGAAGAAGCGCAATATATACATTCCATTCCCGGAACCTAAGCCCGCGAGGGATATCCAGTACCAGTTTTCGTATGCAAAACCATCGTATGTGAATGTTGCCGGGAGTTATGCGCTCAAGACTCTTATCAAGCAGAAGGAAGGGCTCTCGATAGACTTGGTCCTAACTATGCCATCAGTAAAGCCATCTGGAAGCGAGAGTCATACATTAAAACTAACCAATTGTGGTTAGGATATCTTCCAAGAGAAGGATTATATGAACTATCGATATTTCTACAAAAGAGCATATTACATATCTGTTGTGGCTGCCGGCATTACCGACTCAAATGATCTGAAAGGACTAAAGGTCGAATATGACTACATAAACGGCAACCAACTAAAGCCAATCCTGGTAATCTCGCGCACGGAAGTCAACTCTGAATCACCTCAGTGTATCGTTAATATCATTCCTTCTGTGCCGCCCAACGTTTTCCCCCCGGCGAGGCTGTACCCATTGAAGAACTGCGTGCGCCCTCAACAAACCACTCCTACAGAAGCCACCGACAAACCTACCTATAAACCTACTCCCTTCTACAATGCATCTCTTGCCGCCGATACCACCTATTTTCCTTACCTAGCGCTTTTGCATTCGAGCGCCTCGACATGTGCAGCATTTACTAATGCATGCGTACTAGGACGAGTGTGGTTACAGCAACGCGGTTTCGGGGGTCTAGTGAGCAAGGGAGGCTTTGGACATTTCGAATGGGCGATTTTGATGGCATTCCTTTTAGAGGGCGGCGGTTCGAAGGGTCATGCTCTCTTAGCCACTGGTTACAGCAATTACCAGATGTTTAAGGCCATGTTACAATTTTTGGCTGAGCGAGACCTAGTTGGCACTCCCCTAGTGCTTAGAACTACAGAAAATGTGAAGAACTCAGCTTCTAAGTTTCCGGCCGTCTTTGATGGCAAGTATGGCGTCAATGTGCTGTTTAAGATGACCCCATGGTCTTACGATTTGGTTAGTTTTGCTCATGAACCATCACTCGAATAGTACGCTGATGCGGAATAGTTAAGACATGAAGCGGAACGCACCTTGGAATGCCTGAACAGCAGCACTATCTCAGATCAGTTTGACACCATTTTCTTGCACAGGGTCGACGAGCCGTGTTACAGATTCGATGCTATCGCTCGGTTGCCTCTTCCATCCGACGGGGAGCTGGGGAGCCAGATAACTGCTTCCGCTGGGATTAGTAGCAGAAGAGAACAATATGCTGAAAAAATCTACAAGGCGCTGAGAGAAGGTTTGAATGACCGTATCTCACTAATCCATCTCTCCTACCCTGGTGCAAAGCCATTCGCCATCAAAAGACGTCAGAAACCTGATGTACGGGCTCGTGAACTCGTCGTAGGGCTTCATCTAAACGCCAAAACCATCTCACGAGCGACCGATCGTGGCCCATCCCCCGAGGAAAAGAAAAAAGCTGCTGCCTTTCGGAGTTTCTGGGGATCGAAGGCAGAGCTTCGACGATTCCCCGACGGCAGCATTATTGAGAGTGTTACGTGGGCTCCTAAATCAAAAGTGCCGATATACCAGCAAATTATTCGCTACGTGATCTCCCGTCAGTTCGGGGAGGGTTTTGCGGAAAATGTTACGTTCATTGGAGACGCATTTGATCACCTCCTCGGCGGTGAGCAAGGAGGTATGGCGTTCCAACCTCTTTTCGACGCTTTCGACGTACTCGATAAGGACCTCAAGAACTTGACTGGAATCCCCCTGGCGATGCGTCACGTTGCAGCTGCTGCTCCAGCGTTCCGAGCGTCAACCATCAACCTCCCCTTCGGACCCAGCCACCCTCTGATGGAACCTGCCGATGTAGTTGTACAATTTGAGAGCTCCAACCGCTGGCCAGACGACTTGGTGGCCATCCAAAAGACGAAGGCGTCGTTCTTAATTAAGATAGGCGAATTACTAGAGGAGGCACACAATGGACAACTAATTACACGGGTGGGACTTGAGAACGAGGACAATGAGATAATGAATTATGCCTTCTTGGACGTAATATACCTTTCTGGTCCGGCATTCAGAATTCGCATTTACCACGACAGGGAGGCAACTCTGTTGGGAAATAGGGGTAATGACCCTACTCTTTCTCTCCTGGAGAAGGAAGCGGCACAAAGCGCGTTGGCGGCACATGAAAGAACGTTTGTATTAGCTCCTAGACACACAGATAGCATTCGCCAGTTGTGCCATCGATTTCCTCTAATGTCACCAGCATTCCGTGTGGTCAAAAAGTGGTTCGCAACACAACTTTTCTCCTCCTACCACGTTGCCGACGAACTCCTAGAGCTAGTAGTCGCGCGAACCTTTCTTTACCCATATCCCTTTTCCGTGCCATCGAGTATTATGACCGCATTCCTGCGGTCACTCGCCTTCCTAGCAAGATGGGATTGGCGCACAGAGCCGTTGATCCTTGACATTTTTGGGGACCATATGAAAGCGGATGACTTTGCAGAGATCCGTTCAAACTTTGAGATAATGAGAAAGAAGGATCCGGCTATGAACCATGTAGCCATGTTTGTGGCCTCTAGTCATGACCGCACACTCTCGCTCTGGACAGAGGGGAACCGACCTCGGAAGGTTGTAGCTGCAAGGATAACAGCATTGGCAATGGCCGTCGATGAAGCGGTAAAACGATCTAGTCTCGAGCTCGGAATCCAGAAGCTTTTTGCGCTAGGCACCAGAGATTTTGATTTCGTACTGCAACTGAATCCGAAGTATATTGCACGAAAGGGGAAGAAGCAGCACGTCGAGAAATACAAGAATCTCCAGGTAGATGTTGAGGGTGTCACCGCAGAGGATATTGCAAGGCTGAGCTTTGATCCTTGTACAGATTACGTGGAAGAGATATCCGTATGTTCTCTGAATGAATGATCATTGATGATACACCGCGCTGACAGTACTCAACAGAGTATGTATAAAAACAGCGTAATATTCTTCCACGGCCTAGAACAACCAGTAGTGGGTGGTGTGTGGATACCGTTTAATGCAAGAAAGTGGAAGCCGGGTCTTGGATACTCAACTGTACCTGTTACAGGTGGAGATGAGGTTGGTTCCCAGATTTCGAGTGATAGGAAGTGAGTCGCACTAACCTTAGGACACCAGGATCTGAATGTGGCTCTCAATAAGCACGCCATCTTGAACGAGATTTCGCGGGTAGGCGGGGAATTAGTATCAAAAGTAGTAGTGAATCGTGAATAGAGACGTGTGATATGATAGGTGGTCTTAAACATGTATTTTATATTTATACAGTAGAAATGTGACAAGCGAGCGGAAATTTCCACCGCGATCGAGAAAGCTATCGCTACCTAACGACAAAGAGCAAGAGAACAAATAGAAATATATACCAAGGACGCCGTTGTTTCCCGATCATGCACTTTTAGTGTTACACACGTCTTCTACCCTCCAACTTCTCATCCAAAAATTACAACCTGATAGGGTAGTGGCCTATCAAGATTTCCGCCCATTCGACGCCGGGTAAGAACAATATCTATCCTCAATCGATGTTACCTCATAGGTTCCTTCTTGCGATGCGAACATGCTATAATGATAATCCTCCGCCGTACGACTGTGGCTCTCCAATACCCTTGGTTTCTGGCCCTTTTTTGCGATCGCACTCCTCGTGTACGTAAACGTAAATGGAGGAGTTCCGTAGAACCGGAACTTAATCTCCGCTTGATCACCTACGCCATGTGTCAGCAGCTCCTCCATCTAGGTCTGCACAGGAAGGGATCACTGACCTTCAGGGATTCCTTTCACAACCGAAGTACCCTCACTAATCCTGACCGAAGGAACTTCATGTATTGTCCTGCCAATATCCACCCCAACCTTACAATCGCTGGCACTATCCTGCAGCCCCGTAATAGTAAAGTTTCCTGGTCGCTCCGCAACTCTCACAAAAGATGATGGTTGATTGGTAGCTAGCATAGTTTCGCCATTCCATTTGTACTCGATCGCAAATGGCGGTAACCCAGCCAGCGTGAAGGCGATTCTCTCACCCACGCAGTAATCAGTGCGTTGATCTGCCGCTGAAATCGTTGGCATATCTGCCACCGCCACTGTGACATGTGGTCCGTCATCGGTCCTACGCGTGCATCCACGGCCATCTCTAACTTTGTGAATACTCACAGAATGGTCTCCAAGGGTAAGAGCGTGGGGAGGGATGTTGAAATCATGGTGATTGGAGTCGATATTGGGTAGGTGAACCACATCCTTTTTACCTGTGCTATGGTGCTTGATGTGAATAGTAAGAGCAAATGGAGGAGTCTAGCGCCGTGTCAGTAAGGTCACAAACTAATAGAATTTTCAACATACCCCCACGAGTTGAATGGGGATGATGCTGTCCTCTTGCGGAGCAGAATCCAAGCAATATTTGTACACTTTGCTGGGATTCAAAAATGCAGTAGAAGGTCTAGAGTTTACTGTCTGTTGAAGTACAATGGGAGATTGCATATTACGATCCCGCGGGTCATCGTAGAGGCCATCAGAAAGACGAAAGAACCGATATTCATAAAGTCCAGCCTTTAAAGTTTCAAGTTTCACTGAAGTAGTGGATAACCCTGCAGTCAACTTATCTTGTACTCTATCAATCTGGCGTTTTAAAGTTCCTTCCGGCCGATAAATGCGCTCGTAATCAACAGTAAACGGAGGTTGTCCCATGAAAGCCAGCTCTACTGAGTCTTCATCACCCTCACAGACTGGCTTTCTGAGAAAGATGTCATCTTTTACGGTGATTGCCCCTGACAGCGGAAGTCGGGCTTTAGGCCTTTCGATTGTGGTTACTGTAAACTTATCATGCGGGGCCTTGAGGACGTTTCCTGGGCATCCACTGTCGCGAACGCTTTCGATTTGGTAAGTACCGACTTGCGTAGCCACAAGCACACTATTGGGGTTTTCGAATTTAAATTCTGTCGAGGTTTCATCCCTATCAATGTTCCTAACTTTGACAAACCAAGGCTGGTGCACTGTTAGCAAACTACTAACCCTCAAATATCTAAAAGGCGAGATCACTTACCCCTTCTCCAGTTAACCGTAGAGGGATTTTAACCGCTTTGCCTTCTAATGCCCGAACAGCCATTTTACTCTCTACCGGAGAGAACTGGGCCTTTGGTCTCTGGAAGCGCACTTTGATCTTGGCTTCAGATTCCAAAAACACCTTACACCCACTTTGATCTTCCACAGATGTCAAAGCCAAAGAGTATTCTCCACCATTAGACAGCGGAGGCGTCTTGATAGTGTAGATTTGTTCTGTGATGTTCCGATCGGAGATTCTAGTGCGTCTTCCGCCATGGATCAAATCATAATGAAGAGTTAGAGGAGCAGCCCCCTGCATTTTAACGTCGAACTCTACCGGTTCATCTATACAAGCTGTTTTCCGCCCGCTTAGGTTGATGAAGTGTGCTCCAGCAATCGGCTTGACAGTCTGTACAATCCTGTGGGTGGCAGGGTCTATCTTAATTGCATTGTAGTTCTTATCACTCAAGCTGAAAAACTCGTATGTATAGTGCCCGTCTTCCTCAGGGGTAAATCTGACCTGGTGTCTAGTGCGATCAATTCGAACCGTTTTAACTACCGGTGGCCGATTGTCCTTGATTTCTCGGTATGAAAGCGTAAATGGCGGGCTTCCCACAAGGGTAAGATCCAAGTTGAGTCCAATTGATGATTTGGTGCATTTGTCCAATATTTCGTCGTGTTCCATTGTTACACTCGGTTCTGGTGGTGTGATGACAAGACAACTAGCTGGTTCCAGAACATCCCCAGAGCAGTAAGAGCTTGAAGCTTTGCGAATGCTGTACAGACCAGGTTCCTTGATCCATTGATAATCAGACGGGCTCTTCATAGTGAACTCCTTCACTTGGGGATTTGTCGAGTGCTCCGTTGATGAACCAAGTTGATCAGACGGTGTAAAATCAAACTTCAGTCGATAGGGAGCGTCGGCTCCCTGACTCTCAAGACGAAGAGGCAAGGCAGCCTGTCTTCCTCTAGGTAGGGCAAGTGGGTTCTGGGGATCACAGCCATCGAAGCGTATTACGGGTCGGTCATGCACCACAAGTTTATGTCCAAGCCCGCTGAACTTAGGAAGCCAGGCGTCTCCCTCCTCTTGGTGGGCTTTATAGTCTACCAAGTTGCCACAGCCATCAGTAACTTGATCAATCTCATACAGCCAATCGCCAGTCGAAGTCATCGAATCGTTAAGAGGCACTGAAAGAGTTTTACGCTTGGCCCAAGTAGCGAGGTCTTTGTACTCGTGTTCGGCCAAGTGCGTGTCAATGCTAAAGCCGCTAAGAAGCGGCGAGTCGTAGTTCTCTGGATGAATCCTTCCCACACTCAAAGTCGTCGGCTTCCCACGGATAACGCGGCTATAGGTGACCGATAGCGGCGCCAGACCCTCAAGCTGAACGGAAAGGTTTGACATATCATTCATACAGACGTCCTTTTTCGCACCGGAAGCCATCTTGATAGTTGCCTTGGGACAGGCCACAACCAGCGCATGGGAAGAATGAACTCGCACATCAAGTTCAGAAACGTCTCTGACCTTGGTCAAGCGGTAAAGACCAGGCTGCTTGATAGTATAGGGAAGGTAACGCAGACCAGGCGTTTCCTCACGAGCTGCCTTCGAGATCAACTTCTTGATCTCCTTTTGCGACAGATTCATTGTATCTACTGTGGCTCCCTCAAGATCAATCCGAGTGAGCTGAATGTTTATGGGTTGAGTTCCGTTAATCTTAATTGGTACTGTGACGGTGGGTGATGAAGGACCGAGACAGAAACAGTGCCCTTCTGGATTCAACTTTGCAACACCTTCCGGTAGAATATGGACCGTATATTTTCCCATGATATGAGTGTCGTTATGGATGATGTCACCCCATTTCACACGCCTCTCTGAAATCGATAGCTCCCGGTCGTAGAGTAGTTTCCATGCGCCGGCCAGCATAGTAGCAAACGGAGCGCTCGAGATGTGAGGCAATGCAAAATCGAAAAGAACGAAAGACAATATGCAATATAGACTGACGGATGGGCGGAAGCGTAGCCACGGTACCTTAAATATAGGTAGATACCAAAAGAATCCCGCATCCAAAAGAAACCATTTCATGTAAAACCAGACCACCGTTATTTCCCCGTCATCGGCATAAAGCCGCGACAAATCATAAAACTTGTATGCCTGTAAGGCTCCGAAGATAGCGATTGCATACAATCTCTGGGTCGGCGCATCGAGAACATTGAGGGGAATCAGTGGTTCGTACTCATCACTAATCGACTGTACCTGCACAGGAGATATCGTAGGGGGCAGTGGTGAGGATGACGAAGGTCCTGTAGTGGAGTCCGCGCGCAGTGTTTGTGAGGATGCTGGCGACGCCCGTCGTGATAAAGGTCTAAATGATGACCGTGTTGAGGTGCGAGAGTGATTTGGAGGTCGCGCTGGTGTTTCGGGGAAGGACGACGCCAGCCGCGGAGTGTCAGGAGTATCGTTGCTCATATTCTTATGCCATCAACGAGACAGTGCAAAGAGAGGAGCGGGTGAGGCGGTAGGAGGTTGGTAACGGTCGGTATGTACTGCACTGTAGGTTAAGGAGATGTTGGTTGTGGTTGTTGCATTTGGCAAAGAGGACGCGAGCCGGGGTTTTTTTGGCGGTGTAACACCTGTCCGGAGAATCAACACAGCAACTGCAGGGGTCGATTCAGCACGCCAACAATGTTTAGTGTAGAGTGAGAAAATAAAATTAATATCTGAGCAATCAATAAAGGTGTGCGTGAATCGGGGCTGCATCAGTGATGAGTGATGAGTGAAAGCGATGCGCTCTGAAAGAGACCCAAGCTATTGAGCCATTATCTTCTGGTCTGAATTTTAACTGACTCCGTCACGTTACTCATTTATCTCAACTACCTTACACTTCTTTGTCAATAGCACTAATGACTCCCAAGAAACAGGCAAAGTCGATGACAGGCTTCTCATCATCTTTGAATTCCCACTCTAAACGTCTCAAACTCGATTCTCCATCCCAGAAGGAAGATACATTGGCGCAAATAGAAACACCCCCCGAAATTCAGAATACCACAGCTTCAGAGAAAGCTCCAGAATGGCCTGGATGGTGTACGGTGGAAAGCGAGCCTGTGGGTTACTACATATTCCTTATTCTCTGCTACGGACCTTGACACTGTCTCTAGGCTGTTTTCAACGAGCTGATGAAAGAAATTGGAGTATCCGGAGCTCAAGTTGAAGAGATTTATGCCCTCGACGCACATTCTCTCCGTGCCATGAGGTCTACTTCCCCCCTGCACGATGATCTTGCTGTGCTGATATGCCTTTAGCCCAGCTCATGGTATGATTTTTCTGTTCCGATGGAAGCCGGAAACTATCGACAATGTCGAAACGACCTGTCCCGAGAACGTCTGGTTTGCCAATCAAGTACATCCCACAATGTATACCGCGATCGCAATGCTCGGAGCTCACCATGAGCACCATAGGTGATTGACAACGCATGCGCCAGTCTTGCACTCCTCAACATCGTCTTCAACAGCGATGTTAAACTTAGCCCAGAGCTCCAATCGTTCAAAGACTTCAGCCAGCCATTGACACCACCCCTTAAAGGCCTGGCTGTAGCAAACTACGAGCATATACGGAACATCCACAACAGCTTTGCCAGGTGAGTTTTGGCGCATTTCAAAAGCCGAATCTCGCTGAAGACTGCCAGGAAATCTGAAATGGTGGATGTCGATATCAATCTCGCCGACGTTGCCAACAAGAAACCCCGTAATACAGGAGCGGGTGATGGTGAAGATAGTGAAGATGAAGTATTCCATTTTATCGCATATGTACATGTTGGTGACACACTTTATGAATTGGATGGCCTAAAGAAACAGCCAGTGCGTTTACGTCAGTCCTCCACCCCACACCCCTACTATCCCCCTGCCAGAACCTGACATGCTTCATCCAGGTACCTGCTCAAAAGATGACTGGCTCATCCACGTCGGCCCTGCTGTTCAAGAACGCATTTCAAGATACGCCGAAGGCGAACTCCTCTTCAACCTTCTGGCAATCGTACCAGAGAGATCACCTCCAGACGAAACGTTTCTTACAATTGCAAAGAAACGCAAGGTGGATTACGAAGCTTTCGCTCACAGAGCGGTCACTATTTTGGGCAAGAACTCTGTTGCGCGCGTTTATCTTAGTGACGATTAAGCTTTTTTCTTTAGGTCTGCGATAATGGCGTTACTGGTAGGCGCATTCGCTGTGGGTATTTTAAGATATCATTTAGCAAAGAGTGATCAGTCGAACTCCTTTACTCACATACATATATCTATACTCGATAACTGGAAATGCACTTAGTGGGCACCTGTCGTTTTGGCTTTCACATTCTACATGAGCTACATGATGGTAGGAGAAATAGCATTTGAGCATCATCGATTGCAACTGAGAAACACGGTGAAATCAAAGATATACGACACCACGCCCCGTATTCTAGCGAATGAACGATAACCCTCGAGCCACCGATAACTCCACTGTCATGATTTCGTCACACACAACCATGCTACCGATCATTGCACCATTACCTCACACTCCATACTATACGGGGTGGGTCATCAACGACAAAAAAGGAAGACCATTTATCGTATCAACCCGGCTGAGTACAGTGAACAGAGACAAAAAAACACCAAAGCCATTAGAATAGGTGGAAAGAACCACATTTGCAAATCCTAAATAGCATACTTCCGAGTCCACTCCCTGGCAGTTGCCTCATACCGAGCACGATCGGTTTTGTAGACGTGCGCAATCTCAGGCACCAATGGATCGTCGGGGTTAGGGTCGGTGAGCATAGAGCAGATCGAGAGCAAGACTGGAGAATATTAGACACAGATCCATATGTTAGAACTATTGAACCAACCTTTCGAGATGGTAAGTGCTGGAGACCACTGATCTCTCAAAATGTCAAGACAAATACTGCCGTTGGCATTGATGTTGGGGTGGTAGATGCGAGTGGTGAAGTTAACCTTCGGAGGCTTGAATGGATAGTCGGTGGGAAATGCGATACTCAAGAAAAATACGCCGGAGGAGTATGGGCTGTCGGACTATAAATAGTCAGCATCTGCCGTCATTGTTTATTCCGCACCGCATTTGTCAGGTGGCAAAACGTAGGAAACTGTCGAGGGTAGCATACAGGACCCATAATAGTCGCTTGCCAGTGGAACTACAGACATCGTTAGAGACCGGTATTGAAAGAGCTCCGAAAAGAAACAGTGGAAGCTCAAGGGCTGCCATGCTCTCTTTCCGGGTGGGGGGGGGGCTTCAAAAGAACCATGACAGACCCACGTCATACACCTAGTGGACAAGAGCAACATACCAAATCGTCTCCAATAGGCCCAGCACTGCAGGATGAGGGAGGATCTCTGCAGAACGACAGGTTTGTATCAGTATAGACATCCACGAAAACGATCGTGTGCATCGGAGCCCACGTAACGTCTTCGCCTCTATGAAGAGACAAATGATGGCGCTACGGCCCAACACCAAAAATCATACCTTCCGAGATCGGTCAACTCCTTAGTGATTCTCTTGAGAGCCATAGTTATGTCGTGTGGGCGGAGTTTGAGTAGCAGAACTCTAGACAAGGAGTGGGGTCAGCGACCTGGAGTCTAAATAATTGGAACAGTGAACGGCGGGCGAGTGTCGGACAGCAAGAAGTGAAGAAATGAGAAAAGAAGTGAACGCCTACCCTTTAGGGGGTAATGTAAGGAAGTAAGTATGAGGCAAAAGTAAAGCGATAGGAGAGAGCTGAAGAAAGACCTGGGGGTGTGAAGGTGAGGTGAGGTGATGGTGAGGTGAGGAAGCAGCAGTTGGAAAGAGGGGCAGCAGAGTGAGTGGTTGGCTGGAGGTTTGGGTATGGCGGCTGTTAGCGCCTTTTTCTTCCAAAACTTCCAAAATTCGACAAATACCTAAGTCTTCGAATAAGTGGCATTACTACAAGTACTCAAGCAAGTGGCTGGGTGCTTACTTTTGTGTGCTGCAATCACTGCACGCACCGTAGGCACAAGGATACTGATACCTTTAAGGGTGTCCACACAAAAGCGCCAAACAAAGAGGAACGCTCATGCATCCTTCTGCTTCGCAAAGGAAGCGCTTGGACCAAAGCCTTCATACCGAATCGTACGTACCGCAAAGATAAATGAGATTCAGGAGTGGAACAGTAGTGTATGAAAGATATCCAGGCTACAGGAGGCCCGAGACCATTGCTTAACCTGAATTCGAAGCGTACGCATTACATCCTAATTATGGCAGAAGATCCACGGTTTTGAATGGAATAGCTCACATTCTATCACTCGACAGGCAAGAAATATATGATTTCTCTTTCTTTGTTTTTGCAGCCCGCATCGATTAAAGAACGCAGTTCATCCATATTACAGCGTTTACCACAGAGATTCCAGCGTCCCTGGGCTACTGACCGTTTGATCCTTGCTCCCCGATATATACTCATCTGTAAGACTAACCTGCCCTATTCGGATAATGATGATACATATGAAATTGAGCATTCCTTCTTATAACCATCTCTAATTATCTATTTTCGCCTATGTTAGAAGCTCAACGATAGGATGCACCCCTCTCTAAGCCCAGAGGTCATACCCACTCATGGTTCTGTTTAGACAGTGCGTTGCGGTATTAGCAACCTCTGGGATTGCTTCTTGCAATAACCCCATTTTTCAGCATCTAACTGCGCTATTGGTTTGTGAGAGGTCGAAGACTGTGGCCTTGGAATCACCGAATGTCACTTACTGTGATGGAAGTGAAGCGAAATAGTAGAGAATGAGGTGAACGTTGCAGGGCACCCGCTGATTACTCTGGTTTTATGAATGGGAGTTTGGGTAACGTTACAGGTTCTTCGGTCTTATATACCATTGCGGCGATGGGCAGAATACGGTGCCTTTCTTTTGATTGTTTGCATGTTTGCTATGGGCTGTATTTATATTTTCAGAAGCCCAACATCAACCATCCATCACCAATAAATCTATTTCATCACTCTTTGACGAAGGACTCATATAGATGCCTCTTTTTGTGCCTTCTCTTCAGTTCGTGATACAGCCACAGTAGCGAGGGTGTGTGTATTTTGCTTTTGGTTGGGCGACGTCGTACAAGCTATATAGAGCTATTCGCCATTATGCGTTATAAGTATTCCTCTTTTGTGCTCCTTTATTCGTCCGCGTAGTATCTATTTCCCTTAGGGCGCAAAGAATACCCACGGCATCATTTATAGTGGCAAAGGACCCGCGGCCGACACCTCCGTATCACAAGCCACCGCATCATCGCTCTGCTCAATGAATAAACTTTCCCAAAAACTGATAACTGCGTCTGATTATGCGAGGAGCTAGGTTCACTCCGCCATATATCTTCAGTATCTGTTAAAGAGTGAGATTTGGTCCTTCGAATGAATCACACTAGTAGCCATGTCGAATGACTTGCTTGTGTGATGCCTCCCTCGATGGTTGTCCTGCTGCCACCCCTTAACAACTAGCGAGTATTTGCAAAGATTGAAGCATAATGCAGATTGAGAAGCGGGCTCTGACGTGGACTTTTATTGGATGTAGCGCTTGCGTTTAGCCAGCGAGTTCGCAGGTTCTGATAGTGATGACGAGAGCGGTGATGTTTAAAGCACCCCACCCAGCAGGAGTAGGTTGTACCTGGTTCTTGTGGTTTGCGGCTTTATTCCCCAGCGTCCGTAGTTCTTGTATACACATCCTTTCTTCATTGCATCTCAGTTTTCAGTGTTGTCGCAGCAATCAACTCCTTTACGGCGTTGGAATGCTTAACTCTAGTGAGGTAGCCTGTGCTTCTGCAGCTTCGACAAGAGTGATAGATATCGCCTTGTTGGAGAGACTTGTCAGTCTCCCTCATCTGTGCGTATGGTGGTGACTTGCTTCGAGTTCAACGTATCCTTATCATTGCGAAGGATTGATGTTCCCGAGTACCGGCGATCTTGGATGGTGCTATGGCGTGAGTGTTGCAACGACTGCTGAAATGAGGTGGCTATACTACAAGTGTTCTAGTTACACAACGGTTAATCATTCGGGCTGTTGGCCATATGGAGAGTGACCAGTGTAAGTTGTGGCACACAGAAGGCTATAAATATCGGAAGAATGAAGACCCTGCTTTTATTGAAGTTTGTATAGTACTCTATGTGTGGAAGCTAAGACATCTCTGATCTCGCCTCTTGTGCGACAGCATACCCCGCCACATAAAGCTTAACGTGCTTAGTACCTCACAGTACCCCACCCAACCCTATATGAAGACCGAATCTACTGTGCCTTTGTATTACTTACCTTTACCAAGCAGCAATGCCGGGAGAAATTGGTGTACCAATCCCTGAGGATACTCAGCATGTGAGCCCCCCACCCAGTCGGTCCAAATAGCTGCTGATGAAGACAACCCAAGGCCGTTAGTGTTTCCTTACCCACTTGGAGGGCCAATGTTGGGTACGAAGAAGGTGAAGAGTGGGTCGTGAGTAAGATGCAGACAGGATACCCAAGGTTACACCGTTCCCGCGGCTACAATACCTCTGGAGTATTTCTACTGACTCACTGGTAGGTTCTTTATACACAAAAGCATCCGAAAACTGGCCTCTACAATGTTACAACGGTACGGTCATACCGGGGAAGATTGCATGTTATTTCCATCCCCCTCAATTTCTTTCCGGTGTCGACAGTTCGTCAAACAACATTCTCCTACCGTACCACCGCCGTCGGTTAGAGTCATCGAGCTTACGCCTCTCGTGGGTCAAGATACATGCATATCGTCCGGTTTGTCCGCTGTCTTCTTTCCCATCGATGAGTTTAAGGTGGCCAAGCAGTTCTGGCAGCACTCGGGGGATGGAGTCTCCAGTCGCCGAGCAGAATTCTGTCAGCGGGAACTGGAAGATGGTTTTTTGACTGAGAAGGGGTTGAACGATCTATCCAACAGACCACCTAAGGGCCCGAAGCGTTACTCTAAAGGATCTATGGACAAAGAGTGTTTCAAGCTGTCACGTTTATTACCCGATGGACCAGATACATCTCGCTTTGTCGAGGAACGTTTTGGACGCAACCTTGGGGTCGAATTTGCCAGTAACGCAAAACTTGCAGTCCGGAGAAGAATAGCAGGGACTCTTAGGTCAAATGTTGGGCTGAATGATGCCATCGTTTTGTCTGAGGAGGGCAGTAGAGATGTGGATGGATTTACCAAGGATGATGTCTATCTATTCCCATGCGGGATGAGCGCCATATTTAACTCGCATCGACTGCTACTGGAGGCTCGGGGTCCGGAGAAGAGTGTCTGTTATGGGTAAGTTTAGAGTGGCATATTATATCGGCTTTGCTTACTCGAGTAGATTTCCATACGTCGATACTCTGAAAATACTACAAAAATTTGGACCCGGATGTCAATTTTATGGTCATGGTTCCCAGGAGGACTTGTGCGATTTCGAGGGGAGGTTGGAGTCTGGAGAGCGTTTTCTAGCTTTATTCTGCGAGTTTCCGGGGAACCCTCTTTTGAAATCGCCTGATTTACGCCGGATCCGCGAACTTGCGGACAAGTACAATTTTGCAGTTGTCGTTGACGAAACAGTTGGCAGTTTCTTGAACGTACATGTCTTACCGTATGCCGATATTGTTGTCAGCAGTTTGACAAAGGTTTTCAGTGGTGAAAGTAACGTTATGGGGGGAAGGTAGGTCCCAATTGTATTACTCGTGAGGCACTTGCTTATGGTTATCAGTCTGGTGCTTAACCCGAAAAGCCCATATTATTCGTTGCTCCAAGAAAACCTGAAAGTAAACTACGAAGACAACCTTTGGGGGGAAGACGCACTGTTTCTTGAACGGAACAGCCGGGATTTTATATCACGGATTGAAAGGATTAACGCGAATGCCGAGGCAGTGTGCGACTTACTCCTCAAGCAACCAAAGAGTACGTACCACTCAGTCCTACCAATTATTTATCCCCGCCAACCATATCGGTCCAGTTAAACAGGTTTACTATCCGAAATGCAGTCCGACAAAGGAGTTTTATGACAATTGTCGGTGTCCGGACAGAGGTTACGGTGGACTTCTGAGCATAACATTCTACACTACGGAGGACGCAGTTCTATTCTTCGATGAGATAAAGACTGCCAAAGGACCAAGCTTAGGGACCAACTTCACCTTGAGCTCACCATATACCCTCCTAGCCCATTATGGGGAACTTGAATGGGTAGGTTATTATGCGACCCAGTATTTATCAAAGGCTGATTGTGTCAGGCTGCGCAATTCGGCGTCGAGTTGAACCTGGTGAGAGTCAGTATTGGGTTAGAAGACACAGCGGCATTGACAGCCACTTTCGAGAAAGCACTCCAAGCCCTGGAGCAGCATTCAGAATGACGAGGGACCTTTGGGCAAACCCGTGCTAGGTTCCCTGCGAATACTTGCTGGAAACCTTTGCCCTTGGTTTTCTAAATGGAATAGACCAAGGATGTGATGTCCATTGACCTAATGTACCATCGTATACTTGATCTCAATATGAAAAAGTGCTCGTCTAAGCTATCTCTTGGAACCTCTAGATATCTTTAAGTAGAGCTTCGAGTGATAAATTGGTTCCTATTTACAGGGTAGTAGCCTTGCAAAGCTTCTTGCATCTAATGGCGGGATTACATTGGGGAGGAATTTATTGAACCAGTGAAGAAGCAAAACCGCATGCCCATAGACAAAAAAAGAGGGTATTACACATCAAATGAACCTAGCCCCAAAAACAAGGGTCAGGCAATGCTAAAGTACTGTAGCAACCAAGATATCTTAGATTCCCATTTCCGGATCTTCCTCACCCTCCTCGTCATCCGATGGTAGCTCTTCGTAATAATTCAGGAATTCATGTTGCAACGCTTCATCTGCAGATATACGTTTGGCTGGGTCAAGCTCAAAACAACGTGCTAGGAATTGGCATGCCAATGCTTCTCCGGGGGGAAGTCTTTCTTGGTCGCTGCTACCACTGCTGGACCCACCCGATGTGCGATTGGTCGCCCAAAGAATAATCTTTTCCAGGGTGAAACCTTTCTCACCGACTGTGGGAATGGTTGTTTCGAAGATACAGCCTAGAATACAGTTAGTTAAATCGCGCAACAGTCTAACATCAGAAAATGATTCTAACCATGCAATGCGGCACACTGCCTCATCTTTGCCTTGCCAAATATCGTTGCAATCTCAATTATTGCGTCCACATCATCCGAGGAATTGAAGAACGGGAAGCGCTTGGACAGGATGGTGAGTAATATCACTCCTGCAGACCATATGTCGATTTCTGTACAGTTAGGCGGCTTCAAATCGGTGGAAAATGGGGTCCGCCTTACTTGTCGTTTGATTGGTACATTTGAAGAGAACCTCCGGTGCTCGGAAACCTCTAGTACCCGCCCTATTAGCCCGTCTTGATGGTCTGTACTATGTTAATAGAGCCATCAACTGCACACCAAGTGAACGAACCTTGAATCATTCTTTGGGTAGCCTTGAGAAAGAGCAGTTAGGGCGGATGGTAGCCGGTGTTCTTTGCGTTCATTCGGTGATTGCGAACACATACAGAAGGAGGAGTCTGTTCCTTCTCGCTAATAAGACAAGATAGAAGTATTAGTTTAAACTTTAACGCCTCAAGTTACAGAAATCATACCTCCGCTAGCCCAAAATCGCAAAGAACTCCCCGGCCTTTATAGAAGTCGTACAGGAAGTTACTAGAGCATCGGGCCTATAGGTTAGGACCGTGAATCTGGACTTCCCAAGGGAATGGAGACTCATACGTTGGCTTGATATCACGGTGTATTATATCGTGTGCATGGACATGAGAGAGGGCGCTGAAGAGTGATTTGAAGTATAATACCATATCATTTATTGTGAGGTTCCTAAAGTATTCCTACAGTTTTTACATCAGCAGTGATGCTCCACTGCGACAGGTGGGATAGACAGACCCGAAAATCTACATGTGGGAAGTATGGAAGTATGGCAACAACTTGGTCCTGATACCGGAATGCCGTGATAAGTGGAACAACAGTTTTACACCCAGAAAGGTCATGGAGAAGTTCTAACTCGTTCTGTATCCGGGCTGGTGAACTGGTAACATAGATCTTTTTGATTGCAACGTATTTTGGAGGACGAGCGCCTGCTTGTTGAGGACCATCCTCAAAGTCCCAACTGTTGTCATATTTGTCGTACAAGAGGTCTTCCGCTTTGTATACCGAGCTAAATGTTCCTGTCAAGCAATATTCAGCGTGGTGACGAAGCAGGTACGAAGGTACCATTCGGCGAGTTGTTGGGTTATGTACCTTCTCCAATCTTGTTTATTAACCTAAATCGCTTTTCGATACCGCGAAATGTAGCTTGGAATTTTTCAAGTTCTTCAATGATATAGGGATCAGTTGGTAATTCCTCTTTCTCTTCAGCAAAGTCCGAGTATACTGATCGTCCGTCTTCATCCTCAGTGCTGCCGCCTTCTGTTTGATCATCCTCAGAAACCTGCTCGTAGCTTGGGGTGCGTGATGTTGCAGGCCTTTGGCGTAGACGCGGGGCTTTAGACCCTTGTGTAGTTTGGGGCATGCCGCTCCGCGACAATTTGTCAATATGAATATGATTGTTACTATGGTGGTCATCTTTTGCCACGGGTCGCTCCTCCTCTATTTCTCCTTCACGGAGGTCCTCTGTTTCAGCAGGGTCTTCCTCGTCTTGATCTTCCTGGTCACGGTCCATCTCCTCGTAAACTGTGTTGTTATCTGCCTCTTCTTCGTACTCTTCTGCCTCTTCTGCCTCTTCTTCTGCCTCTTCTTCCTCCCCTTCCTCCTCCCCCTCCTCTCCCCTATCTCCTTTTTCCTCTTCCTCCCCTTCCTCTCCCCCATCTTCCTCACTGTGGTCTGCTTCTTCTGGCTGGGAATTGGATCCCCGTGTTCCAGCTGCAGAGGAGATCATAGGCTTACGGGGAGTGGCGTGAGCATACGGTCTCTTGTTGGCTACCAGAGATGCCAATTCGGGGTCTCTTCTAGCCATCTCTTCCATCGTGCGGTGCTCGTCACTGGTCAACGCTGATCCGTCATCGCTGACATGATTGATTAGATGCCGCCGAGGCAACCGGGGGGGGAAGGGCGACGCATTGGACTTCTTGCGGGGTGGATCCATGGCTAGATAAGTATCGGCGGGAAAGATCTGTCCGCAGGCCAAATGCTGAAGAACCGAGTCGAGATTGGTAGAGGTGGAGGTGGAGGAAGACGAGACGGTGGTGTTGTTTTAATTGCTAATGGTTGTTTATCGACTAAGTACCCGGTTGACGCGCGACAGGGATGGAATGGAATCGTGACACCGCGAACTGCTCGCTAGTGCACCCTACCAACATTGTGAAACACCTGCATAGCAACATAATACTGCTTTGTCGCTTCACTCCACCGACACGATACGGCACGATACGACACGATACGACACGATACGGCACGGCACATACTATACTATACGCTACCACACCACCATTACACTCTGTACAATAGTACAATAGTAGGGTTACACCCAATACCATCCTTCAGGCTACTCGCGCAGATCCCCTACAGCTGACAGCATGGACGATGAACGGGCCTCATTCGATTTAAACACCTCTCTCAAATACTACAATGACGATCCTGCTTCTGTCCCATGTCCCGATGCCGATCAGGAACTTCTGGATGCCGAAGGGAGCCTAGAAAGTCTAACTAATGCTCAGATCAACCAAATTCTAGACCCTATCATAGATTCACTGGTCGAGAATCCCGATGCGATTGCTAAATGCTCCGTCCTAGACTCCTTGCAGTGTCTGCTAAAGTAGGCCCTATCATATCCGTTTTCTTACTTTCAGCGCTGAATATGAAATAGATATTTCCCCGCAATTCCAGCTCCGGCTGCCGGGAAGGTCTTGGATATCATAGTATCCGGGCTATCCGCTGAAATAGACATCGTGAATCAAGATATCGAAAGCGACGAACAAGACAGCATCAAGGAGCATCGCGAGCTGTTAGAAATTTACGGTTTCCTACTACAGTGGGTGGTCGCGGGACTAGAATCCCGAGCATCGGAAAAGCCTAGCACTTCAACATCAGCGGCAAGAGGTCGAAAAGGAAAAGGCAAGGGCAAGGCTGGGCCTAATCAGTCATCGGACTCCACGGTGCAGTTAAAAGCCGCGCTTGAGGTCATGTGCAAGGCCCTGAAACTCAAGCTATTGCGGGTATTTGTGACGACGTCTGAGAGAGATACGTTTGTCAGTCTATTCACACGACCAGTCTATTTAATATTAGAGAACGAGCAGAGGGTGAAAAATGAAACAATCAAAATGCATGTCTTCAAGGTCCTATGCATAACAGTAAAACACCACGGACACGCTTTCGGCAGGTTGATAAGTTTCCTTATGCTCAGCTGTATCTAACAATCATAGGTGCTCAAACGTCCATCGTTCAAAATATCACCTACTTCGAACATCTCTCGGAGCCCATGGCTGAATTCCTCCAAATCTTGTCTGAACAATATGACTACCCACAGCTCGTGGATGAGATCTTAAAGGAGCTGAGCAATAAAGAGTTCAACAGTAATGATTCTAAAGGACCTAAGTCTGTATCAGGCTTCATCATGTCATTGTCTGAACGAGCGCCACGGTTGGTAATGAAACAGATGACATTGGTTATCAAGCTTCTGGAGAGTGAAGTGAGTAGGCGACTTTGCTTTCAATTGTTCTGAGAAACAAATCGGCTGATTATGGTAGTCTTATAACCTACGGAATGCTGTTATTGAGGTGTCCGGAAACCTAATTGTGGAACTCGCCAAGGACGACGAGAGAAGTGAAACCAACAAGGCACAGATGAATGCGTTTTTTGACCTACTTGAGGAACGATTCCTAGACATTAATCCGTACTGCCGATCTAAAGCGATCCAGATGTATTCTACGAAGCTCCTGGAGTAAGTCAACTACTGCCTTGCAATCGCAAATTCATCACTTACAAAACATGTGACGCAGTCTCGATACAAAGTTTCCCAAGCGTCGTCAGAAGGCTGCAGACCTTGCCTGTAGAAGCTTAGAGGACAAAAGCAGCCACGTGCGCAGGTATGCAATCAAGTTACTAACAAAGCTTATTGCCACGCATCCATTCAGCGCACTCCATGGAGGAACTCTCAAACGTTCAGAGTGGGCACATCGACTAGAGGTCTTGGATGCGGAGCTCAATGCCCTGATAGCACCTGTTGAAGAGATGGCAGGTAATGGGGCACCCGGCAACGAAACCGTGGACCCCGAACTGCTCGATGATGCGACAGATGATGAAAATGATGAAAATGGGGACCATCAGGAAAAAGAGGCGGTGTCTGATAAACCTCCAGCCCAACCCGAGCAGGACAATACAGAAACAATCACAAGGCTTCAGCTTACAAGAAGATATTATGTGGAAGCTCTACGGTTTATTGATACCATTCATTCTGCGTCAGAGGTTGTAATGCAGCTTTTATCAGCTAAAAATAAAAGTGAAATCATCGAGGCGATGGATTTTTTCAAATCTCTTGATGTGCATAAGGTTGAAACTGCTAAGGTGAGAAAACTATTTTTGATCGTCAATCATAAATGCTAACAGTAAATTGTTGCAGGCTGGCATCCGCAGAATGCTTCGCCTTATCTGGACAAAAGGAAACAGCGACGAAGGCAAGGGAGTCCAGGCACACCTTATTGAAACATACAAAGATCTTTTTTTCGATGCGCCTGATACATTTTCTGAGAATGAATGCGCCAATTACATCGCCCGCAACATGATTAGCTTGACATTTGATACAACCGCCGCAGAATTGACGTCCCTTGAACAACTTTTGAGCAAAATGATGAAAGAAAACCACATATCCGATCTTGTAGTTCAGAAGCTTTGGCAGATATATGGAGTACAGAAGCGAGAGATTTCGAGATCTCAAAGACGAGGAGCTATAATAGTACTTGGGATGCTGGCGCTAGCAGAGCCGGAGATTGTGATCAAAGAATTGGAGACTATACTTAGGGTTGGTCTTGGACCTCTGGGAAGGTCAGATCTAGGACTTGCAAAATACACTTGCTTGGCTTTGAGACATATTAGTCCGGTTGGAAGGAAGGCAAAAGGTGGGTGACAATGTTTCTGTGTCATTTTCTCTAATTGATAATGCAGATGCACCTTCTTCGATGGGGAAGCTTCCTAATGATCATGCAATTCTTGTCCGTTTAGCATCACTAGCAGAATTGCCATCTGACAGTAAAGACTGGTATGTCTCATCCTAGGATATTTGATAATGTCTAATGGCCTTACTAGGTTTAGCGTAGCAGAGCAAGTGATTAGCGCCATATATTCGCTCGCAAAACACCCAGATGTGCTTTGCACTGAGATCATCCAGCGGAAGACTAAAACCGTGTTCGAAAATCAATTACCCGTCCCCTTTCCTGCAGACCCTGCCGAAGATCAAGTCATGCAGGAGGCAGGTCTATCTGAAGAACCCGATGCGTCATCAGGAGTGCCGCAGGATGCATCTTTCTTTCCCCTCTCACAGTTACTCTTCGTCGTTGGCCATGTTGCAAGTAAGGTCCTTCGAGATAACATGCGTTTGTGGTTGCAGCTGATGTTTTAGTTAAACAAATTGTACATCTTGAGATACTGGAACTTGAATTCAAGCGCAGAAAGACAGAGCAAGAAAAGGGTATCTATTTCTTTCCTCTCGGTTGATTAACCCGTCTGATCTTCTCTAGCAAAAGAGGCAGGGACTCCTAAAAAGAAGGGGGAGAACGATGAACAAGATGAGCTCGATCTCATTGGTGGGACTACCGAAGATGATTTCACGGAAGGCATTGCACGTGTTCGGTTCGTCACCATGATAGCCTCTAACTTTTGGGTGTCATCTAAGTTCGATTAGTGAACAGGAGCTGCTTTATGGTGAAAACTCTTTACTTTCAAATTTTGGACCTCTGGTGGCGGAAATCTGCACCTACAGTGGCAACTATCCAGTAAGAAGCTCGACCATCCTAGGTGCCATGTATTGACAGGCTCTAGGATCGTAATCTTCTGGCTCAGGCAACGCTTTGCATGGCAAAGTTAATGTGCGTGTCGTCGGAGTACTGTGAGGAACATTTACCTCTACTCATTACTATCATGGAGCGGTCTACAGATCCTATCACAAGAAGTAACGCTGTTATTGCTTTGGGTGATATGGTGAGTATCCCTCATACTTAGGGTTGCTTAATCTCTAACGTGGATATGCCAAAGGCTGTCTGCTTCAACCACCTTATCGATGAAAATACTGATTTCTTGTACCGGCGTCTTAACGACAATGAAGCGTCGGTAAAGCGAACTTGTTTGATGACACTTACGTTCCTAATTTTAGCCGGCCAGGTTAAAGTGAAGGGCCAGTTAGGTGAGATGGCGAAGTGTCTCGAAGATTCAGATAAACGAATAGCAGATCTTTCGAGAATGTTCTTCACAGAGCTTGCAACGAAAGATAACGCTGTTTACAACCATTTCGTAGATATGTTCTCCCTGCTTTCAGCAGAGAAGGATCTTAAAGAAGATGCAATGAAGCGAATAGTAAAATTCCTGGCTTCCTTCATTGAAAAGGTAATACCAGATATTCTAATTGAGAATAAAGCTAACGTATCTAGGACAAACACGCAAAACAACTCTCCGAAAAGCTTGCAGCCCGACTTCCCCGCTGCGAAACAGAACGGCAATGGAACGATGTTGCTTATGCACTTTCGCTGCTTCCGCACAAAAACGAAGATATTCAGAAGACAGTCACCGCGGGATTCAGAGTCGTTCAAGCTTCCGCTTAAGATGGGATATGGCAGAATGTATGACATTGATGTTTTTAGTGGTCAGATACCCGCTTTCCATTTTCGATTTATGATACATCGTCGTCCACCTGATTAGCGTGACTATGATCGTGGTTGTGCGAGTCATCCGCACAGCATGCAGAACCGGGGTTAGGTTTCAAATATAAAATCAGACGGAATGCTGAATTTCCGTTGAAATAGTATCTGTGCAGCCTCTTGCTTCGGAGGAAGCCGAGCCGTTCATACAGCTTGATGGCGGCTGTATTTGTAATCTCTGTCTCGAGTGCTACCTGCGTGGTTACAGCATCAGACGTCTTGTTAGGGGAGTGTGCGTACGAGATATGGCATTTTACCTCATCTGCGTCTTGATTCCCCATGGCCTCGATAGCCATTTGAACGAGCTTCGTTGCTGCGGATATCAGTAGTGTTACGTTCATATGGGACCGAGCAAGGCCGTTACCAATGCCATTCCCGCGATATGACTCTTTGACTGCTAACATAGCGATGTAACCGCGCAACGGTCCCCCACGATGAACCTCTAGCTTCCCTACTACCACTCCTACTAGTTGGCCCTTGTCTAGTGCCTAACAATATTCTGTCAATGAACTTTCCGACGCATTGCCGAAGTTACTTGGGAGAATTCTCACCATGTAACACAAGTCACCCCATTGATAAAGGAAGTATCGGTATACATAGATACTGTATGGCTCGGAAAGATCCGTGGATATCATGGACCGGATGGCTTCAAGTTGCGTAACTTCTTGTTTTGGGTCATAACGCTCGTATGTAATCGAAAGTGGATCGATCTCGGCGGGCTGGCTCATCATAGACTGAAACTGCTTTAGTACATTGCTCGCCCGATAGTTGCCCAAGGCACTTGTGAGGGACAGACACAAGTTAATCCGAAACTGCTTGACAAGCTCTTTGAATTCTTCAGTTGCAAATAAAAGACGAGGTGGGGTTTGGCATTTGCGGCTGAATGTAGACCAGTGATGTAATTGGGTTAGGCACATGCATGACGTTAAGCTAGCGACGAGAGCTTCCTGAACAGATACTCTAATTCAACGTCAAACTATCCACTGATACGATGATACTACGTCCCCGAGATAAAGCCGCTCAACCGTCTAAGACCGAGCCCATATCACCGCCTACTGTTGAAGACCATGAGTCGTCCTCGGACAAAGCGGACTCCGATTCTCTGGAAGCTACAAAACGTCATGCACACTCGAAAAAGCAAAAGAAGCGCTCGACATGGTTAACATTCACTATCGGAGGCCTCGCCGGACTATTGCTTGCTGGGGCAGCGGCGAAGAATCAGGACATGGTCAGATTGGAACTGTTGAGGGATTTGAGCTTGGATTCGATTATTGATGTTATACCGGCGGGAATACTGAAGGAGGCCAGTGATATATCGCAACGGGAAAAGGCAGCTGTGAGCTATGATGCGTTTTCGACAGGGCTTGCGCTGAAGGCTGAAGGTTTAGTAGTGAATCATTCGGTAGTGATGGTAGGGAGCCTGTGCCTGAGTCTTGGAGGAGCTGTCGCTAATAATGAAGGATTCTTGGTGTTAGATACCTGGTGTTATTTCTACGGGGTTGGTGAGACCTTGTTACACACTGTACTACAAAATGCTGAATCGAAAGCAGACTGGAGAGTTGGGGTACCGGGGAGAAGAGTCGGCCCTACTTCCGAAAGGTGTTTCTCTATGCGTCGTTCGGATTGCTTACTACTACTAATTCACTGATATAGCGCCTTTGGGGTTCTTGGTCGATGTTGCGCGCGATGATCACAGGTTAGTTGCTTCCGATCTGAGGCAGACTGTAGCTTGTCTAATTTGTGAAGATCGGGCAAGTTGGAAGGTATTTGGTCCATACAGATTTTGGTTGATGAATATCGGACGCTTAAATACCCGGAAGCAACATATAATGCTTGATAAATACCATGGACTAGATCCACCTGATATAAAGCTGCGCGCCGCGATGGGATTTGATGCTACGGATTTCTTTGTCACGGGGTAATCATCTCTACGTCATCGTTCTTTATCGACTAGTCGTCTCACTCTGCTTAGGTACTGGATCTGGTCAAAGATACTTGAGAACCTCGCATCCATAGGTTATGACCCTACATCTGCATATACTGCAAGGTACCAACCCAGCTCAGAGTTTATATATGATCAGCAGCTGACATTGCCCTCAAGCTACGATTGGCGGTTAGCATACTTGAATCTTGAAGTCCGGGATCACTATTTCTCGCGACTCAAGGCGCACATAGAACTCGCACACAGATTATCTGGAAAGAAGGTTAATGGTAAATCGTTCCGTGTCTTTGGAAAAAGCTCCTAACTCGTAAAATTTCTTTCAGGTGGCCCTCGTTGCTCACAGCATGGGGTCTCAGGTAGCCCATTACTTCTTCAAATGGGTAGAGGCTGAGGGCTATGGTGGTGGAGGTCCATCATGGGTTGATGACCATATTGGTTAGTATTCTGTTCGAATATTTACGGACCGTTCTGACATTGGCATCAAGAGTCCTTCATCAATGTAAGTGCATATTTCAGATCTGAAAATTTGAGGGGTAAAACTGATATGGTTCACTAGATTAGTGGATGCATGCTGGGAGCTATTAAGGGTTTACCAGCTGTGCTTTCTGGAGAAATGCGTGATACGGTACAGCTCAATCCAGGTATCTATCTGCGCTTTATCACCTATCAACTAGTCTAACCTAGATTTAGTGGCTATTTATGGATTAGAGAAATTCTTTGGAAGGCAAGAAAGAGCTGAAATAAGTGAGTACACCTATTCTGGTACCCTTGAAGGTAGAGGCTAACATCTCACAGTGAGAGCTATGCCAGGCGTCTGTCTCTCCTCTTTCCTATTTCGTGCTCTCAATAGCCCGAGTGAATGGTCAGGCTGGGTTAAGGTGCTTCGGATTGATGAAACCAGTTCAAGCTAGCTGCAAGGGCGAGTACACCATAGATAATGGAGTCACGAGCGATATCGTTTGGTTGCTGCCGAACGAATTAGACCCCCAGAAGTCTGGCGGGGACCTTTGGGTACCCGTTACGAACGTTGCTTCTGCTAGCTGTTGATCCTGCTGGAAATGCGCTTGCCTGGTGGATTGGATACCAGACTTTACTCACGCCAATCTGACGTTTCTGGCTATTGAGAACAATGCACCGACTGTGCTGACAGAAGCTGGGTTGAACTAGATTTCTAGCATGTTGCCGAAGGGCGGAGACGCGATCTGGGGCAACCTAACTTGGGCTCCGGATGATGAACCAGGACAAGCCATGAGTTTTGGAACAACTCTCAAGTTTGCACAAAAGAACACAACAACGGATTTGCAAAATATGACTATCTCAGAGAGCATGCAGTTTCTGCTCAGCCACTCTGACGACTGGTACGCGGATCAACTGACCAGAAACTACTCCCATGGTGTAGCCCTCACCCGTAAAGAGATTGAGCGAAATGAAAAGATACCTTCAAAATGGGTAAATCCTTTAGAGTCCAGGCTTCCCTTGGCACCTAACATGAAAATATACTGTTTCTATGGTGTGTTTATTCCGGCAGCATTTCTTACCCTATCTAATCGTACTATGTAGGTGTCGGGAAACCGACTGAAAGGAGGTGATAATAATGGTCTCTATCATCGATTACCGGTTCTGACTTGCATAGTTACTTTATTCGACCCGTGGACGATCCAAATTCGAACCTGAGTGTTGTGATAGACAGTTCAATAACTGGACAAGGCAGCGTACGTCTTCCGATTCGTTGCATGAGGATTCATGCTTATTCTTAAGTAGGACCACGGCGTTATCCTAGGTGAAGGTATTATTGCATCTCATTGAATATTCTCGACAGAAAACTGATTTTATATACAGGAGATGGAACAGTGCCGATTTTGAGTAGTGGATACATGTGCTCTAAAGGTTATTACGCAATGGCTAAAGCTAGACTATGACTAACTGTGCGTTAGGCTGGAAAATGAAGCGATACAACCCTGCTGGAGTTCAGATCAAAACCTTCGAGCTTTTGGTAAGAGAAACCTACTTTTTGTCCGAAAACCCTATACACTAATACCTTTAACCCAGCACGAGCCCGATTCTTTTGATATCCGTGGCGGTCCTACTACAGGTTAGTTGTACCCTTCCCATCAATTTTCAGTAGATTCTAATACATGTTGAAGCCGATCATGTTGATATTCTTGGTCGGCCCGATCTTAACGAGTTGATTTTGCGGGTTGTGGCGGGGCATGGAGAAGAAATTGAGGAGACCGTTCATTCCAAGATATTACAATATGCGGAGAAGGTCCCGATTTACGATGACTAGGTTAAAGTACACAAAATTCCAGAATTAGATATAATTAAATAGATAATCAGCGATTTACTCTTCCATCCCAAACAAGCACATGTCAAACACACATAAGGCGTACGAATGCATATGTCTTCATATGCAGATATATGCACTTATCTTTGTGCTAGCACGATTGTGGTTTCCTACCAACCAGCTCTTGCTCAGGTGGGTCGCGTGCATCAACTTTTGATCACTCGTTCCTGAATTCTGGAAATCTGTAGTTTGATGTAAAACGCCGGTTCGTGGGGACACTCCTTCTCGGCCACTTAGTACATCTCAAGCTCTTTGCAGAAGATTCCGTGAATAACTCTAGGTTCGGGAGCAGTTCGTCGTCTGTTGCGAAAGCTACTGTTGAAATACTGATTGCTAGAAGCTTGTATTTCCTAAAGTACAGGTACGTTCATGAACTTATATACGCGGTATTCGGAGTATGTCTTGTATGTCTCGTACGCATGCATGCGCACTCAGCTGGCATCTCCA
>Ga0307515_10001607_pt1 | contig 50350 bp, 45 predicted proteins | sample 17_EM_MG_FD_194513 | JGI IMG/M metagenome (GOLD analysis project Ga0307515, IMG submission 194513) | Populus trichocarpa ectomycorrhiza microbial communities from riparian zone in the Pacific Northwest, United States - 17_EM | ecosystem: Host-associated > Plants > Roots > Unclassified | place...
CAAAATCATCATCAGAAAGCTGGAGAACGACTATCTACCGGGTCCCAGGAATCTTCCAAGTACCGAATGCCTCGCCAATGCTTACAAGCAAATGCTCCCGGATTACCCACCGCTGGTACAGTTGCTGGTACGATACTATGTCGGCTATTGCGATTTGGATAATAAGAATGAGATGCGCGACGCTCTGGACGTGCCGAAAGGGTTGCTTGTTGAGATCGCGGTGGAGTTAGCGCAGAAGGCTGCCTGGTTGAGGAAGAGGCCTACGCTGGCTGTAGAAGCAGTGCACGATGGTTGGTTTGGCTCGCTCGACCCTTGTAGCATTCATGAGCATGCCGACCTGGCGGAGGAAATTGCTTGTCGCGAGAAGCGTGCCGAGGAATATTTTAGTTTTGAGCTGTGAGGGATAGAGCGTTGCTAAAGGAAGGGATATGAGATGGGGTGGAATGCGAGGAGAAGAGTGTGATGGGTTGCATATAATCAACATAATCATGATCAGGCCCCCGATTCTGATTATCATATAATCGCTGCCTCTGGTTCTGATTGATTATATTGATTATACACCAATTATACATTTAGGAAGCTCGTAGCAGATTCTTAAGGTAGTAGAGAGACTGCTGTCTTGATCCTCTTATCCACCTGCTGCCTCATCTGCTTCCTTATTGCCCATCGCATTACTGCCTACATCGCCCGCTCATCGTTTTATCAGTAGATTCCTCAAGATTAATGACTTCGACGGCTACATCTACCGTTGCGTCGCTTTTGGGTGGAGACTTGCCCGCGGGTGCGCGGCATCGCTTGTAGGTAAGTTATATCAGAAATCTGAGGTGCGCGTTGATGCACACGTTTTTCCGAAGGCCTACACGGACGTATTTTGTATGTAAAACGGCAGTCTTGGCGCTTTTTGGTCGGCGCGGATTAAATACTGAAGCTCTATCACCTCTTTATGTTTCTACGCGTTCTTACCACTGGTCATTATATTGATTATATAAATATAATCATAATCAGGGGCTTGATTATGATTATGATTAGTTAGATTACATAATAATACTAATATAATAGTCATATGCATCGCACACTGTTGTAGATGAAGGGGCCTGGTTCGCAACAGCCTGCCCAGCTTAATAACCTCCCATTTCCCATTCGTCCCCTATCCGAGCCTTGGCCTAGAATTGGTCTAAGCCCTGGCTAGCGCCACCGACATGACCACTTCCCCACCTGTTGCTCCGCGCCCAAGATTCCTTCCCGCCTCCCCGGTCGGCCCGGGAACAGCTGTCTCAGCCTCTGTCATCGGGCAGGGTCGAGAATCAAGCCCTCATCCCACATCACACGCTCCTGGGGCTTCGGGATTGGGTGGGTTGGGCACGGCGCGGCGGCCGTCTGGGGTAATTCTCCGACGCGACGGCGCGGGCTGCTGGGATCGTGGTCCTCCATGGGAGCGTGCGGGTGCGGATTGCTGTGCTGGGGAGCAAGGGCAGACGCGTGAGTTCGCGGGTTGCTGGAAGGGGATGCTGCTGCATTAGTCCCGCGTGGCGGTGAACCTGTCAGTGCGAGAGCTGCCCAAGGCGGAGGAGCAATTGGAGCTGCGGCGGCGAATGGGAGCGGGAGCAGCAACGTCTGAGCGAAGTCCACGCGTTTTACGTGTAGTGGAGGAGCTGGGGAAAGAAGTACAAGACGCTGCATTAGGTAGCCCTCGTCGAGTTGCTGTTAAAGTTACATACAAGAAAGTGTAGGCATCTGCTGCAACGTGGTTTCCCAAGGACAAAGCATTTATGTGAGATAGTTCATTTTCAGCGCACCAAAAAGAATTGCCATAATCCATTGATTTCGTGACTGCCGTTAAACGACTCCAAATCCCATGCAAGAAAGCCCGCAAGGATGAAACGCGCTTTCGAGGTGTCCGCGACTAACTTGAATGAAGAAGTGACTTTTATTCCGTATCCTTCCGTGATGATGCCAGTCCAAATACTAGCCCAAGATGCAGTGCAGCTTTCAAAAAGGGGACAGTAATAAAGGCGTAATTGCCGCGAAGTGAAACCATGATACAAGAAGGGAAGGGTGCCTTAGTTCGTTGTCTCGCCGATGAGGTGTTCCGAACGTTCGAGGACAGAATTCTTCAAGAGACAGGGGTTCCAAGGTGTCGGAATGTCGTAAGGTTGCGGACGTGGGCAAAGCGGTGGATTTAAGCAAGCTAGTTGGGGCATGCGGCCTGGACGTGGCCAGGCTGCTTGCATTTGTAGCAGACACGCTCATTTGAAGTCTCTGATGGGCAGTCTCGGCTGAGATGACCAACTTCTCCACCTGCGTGGTTGTATGGTTAGCAACTTGCTGGATAGAATATTGTATCATCAACCTACAATTGTAGCACTTCTGGCCTTGGGTACAGTCTCTTGACATATGCCCATATCCGCCGCAAGAGTAGCAGGTTGTCTGTCGCTGGCCACCGCCGCCATAACCTCCTCCGCCGTACCCTCCGCCGTAACCTGCACTGCCATACCCACTACCTCCATTCTGGGTGCATTGGCGAGCAATGTGTCCGACCTTGCCACACTTGTAACACTCTTGGCCACCGGACCCGCCCATACCTCCACTCATGCCTCCGGAAGCTTCATTCGTACAATCCCGTGAGATATGGCCAGGTTGTCCACATCTGTAGCAAGGCTTCTCAGCTTGAGGGGCAGTGCACTCGCGGCTCAAATGACCCTTCTCTCCACAGTTATAGCAAGTGGGATTGCCTTTCGTTGGGCAGTCGCGCGCTTGATGCGATGTGTCGCCGCCTTCACCCATTCATCAGTACATGCTGTTGTTGCTCAGCAGTGAAGACACCAAAAACAAATAAGTAGTTAAGATGGCCTCAAAAATGTTGAGTCACGGCGGATAATGGAAAGGCAATTGGGTAGTCAAGACGTTGACTAAGCGAGGTGGAATTGGAATACATGATGGGATATTGGGCTCGCAATGACTTGAGACAGCCGGGATGGTGATAGCAGGCGCGCGTGTATTTTTTATATGGATAGACTTGATGAATGGGCTTAACATAGCTAGTGAACGAGTGGCTTGGACAGCTTGTGAGGGTACATACATGAAGTTGCAATTGAAGTGGCGACTGAAGTGAAAAGGTTCGACAGACGAGTACAAAAAGATTTCATAAATCACGCGGGCGGCCTAAAAGAATTATTGGCGGAAGAAACCCACAGTTGTAACATCCACGACCACCTGACCCAGCTCCGGTCTGGGCTCCTCCTGGTGTATAATCCATGTTGGCGATTTTTTTGGAATTTGACAGTGACGCGGGTCTGGCAGCTATGAGAAAAAAGGTTCCGACGTCAAACAAAGAAATAATAGCGCGACGGGAAAAGCTTGAGCTTACTCGAAGTATGAAACGGTTTATCCAACGCAAAAATCAACTGCGAACAGTTCAGAAGGACTCTCTGAAGCCAGAAAGTCGAGTATCTGGCGAAAATTGATGTTGCTGCGGTGAAGAACAGGTGAGAGAAGGTGGAGGTTCAGGCGAGTTTGGAGTTTTTCGATCAAGTGGACGCTAGAGCTGAAATTGTGCCTATTCCATCCTAGCGAGCCGTTTCCCGAACTTTGTTTATCGGGTTATGGCCAAGGGACCGCAGGAATGTCTGGATCATAGCAGGGATTAAATAATAATTCCGCACTTCATCCAAAGCAACCACTACTATTTGCTTATTCCGTTGGAGTAGCTGATGATAAGTGCAAGACCCTAAACACGCCACCGCTTTATTGAGAGAATCCGAAGCCAAATCGTGGTTAGTTTTTGCAGATCTTCAGCCGCTCCGCTACCAACGGCGGAGCGGTGAGCGCGCCGAGGTTGAAGTGTTTCGACAACAAAGGAGATGGAGTTGGCAGAGAAAACTCGCCATCCGCCCGGATCTATCTCCACAGGCATTTCACTGGTTGTAGCAGTGGATGAGTGGCTTGACCAGCCTTTACCATATGAGTATACTACGTGGTCACTCAATATTTGTCCCTCGATGGCTGCTGAAGGCCTTAATATATTGATGGTCAGCACCCTCAAGAGAAATCGTACACCACCAATGTCTGACCCCCCTGGCTTTTCTCCCTTAAGACGATGACATTTTCCTCATCGAATCCTACCCAGCCTCGAGTAACAGACAGATCCTCGAATTTATGCTCTAGCGCCAGACCCAACCCAGATCCTCTTTGAGATATTGCATTAGATAGTACGTCAAGATTTTTCGACGAAAGGCTTTCCTCTGGCCTGATGCGAACACTCAACTCCCCAGTCACTAACCGCTTCCTGACCGTAGACGAGGCCATCCCACCTTCCAGCTCCCATACACGAAGCTCATCACCGTGGGAACTGACCGAGACAGCCTTGCCTCTGCCACCAACATGAGCTCCAGAAACTGATGATGTATGACCCCACAAGCGGCTTCCGGGACTGATTGACAAGGATGAAGAGGTGGATGTGACAAGATACAGCGTCAAAGTATTGTCAGGATGTGAGGCTAGAAGATAGGGATGTGAATATGATAGTGATGTCGGCTTGGAGAATATGGAATCACTTGGTGTCGAGGCGTGGCCTTTGCTTGGTGAAGGAGAGGAGGAGCGCGTTGATGGAGAAGATAGCGAAGCCAAAGAACGAAAGCTTTCGCTCGCGGCCGAAGCTAACCGGGACTCGATAAGTTCACTTTCAGGAGTGAGCCGCATTTCTTGTATGCCTACAGACCAGCCAGAAGGGTAGGTTGGCAGAGCGTACGCGATAGATGCCGTTATGCCTTGCGAAGAAGGTCGAATAGCCAGCGACAGTGGTGGCCACACTGTATGGGATCTCAACGAATAGACTAGCCGTGGGGGATCAAGAATATCTGAAGTACGTTTCTCTTCCGGGACTTCTGGAAATTTATATAGCGATAAGAGTTGCCCTTCGGTTATGGTAAAAAGATAGGATGAAGCGTACGCCACCGCAGAGAGCATCCCATTTGACGAGGAAACATGACAGTACAGTTCGACAAAATGCTTCGCGTCCGTCCGTAACTCATAAATGCTGAAATGGCCATCGTCGAAGCCGATGACAGCTCGTAGATACGGCGTTTCTTGTTCAGAGGAGTTCACAGCTAACGAAGTTGGCGAGGCCGGTCGCCCGGTTTCTACCCTAAGTTTAATGTTGGCGAGGAGCTGATGGTCTTTTGATGACCAAGCGCGAAGCCCAGCAACAGAGTCTACGGTAAATATTACATTTTCGTGCATTCGTGCTAACAGCGGCGGTACTGGAGGCCTTTCTGAGACGTGTATTTCGCTCACGGCACATTTTCCCTGTGACCAGTTATGCCGCAGCTTGTATTGACGTTTCCAGTTCGTTTCTTGACCCCTTCTCACTAGATGTTCTTCGTCCAGCCATTTTGATAGCTTTGAAGAATAGAATAGATGATCGGAGGATGTCCCAACGTCTTTTATTCCAGGTAGCCGAGATGCTCGGGGGCGAACGAAGCGATTGTAGTATGCTGCCTTCCATAGTTGCGAGTCACCCGTAATAGCGTGGAACTTACGAGAAAGCCTATATAAATTGGCTTCCGAAGCCGTAAGACAGGTGGGAGGCCTACTTACCTTTGGCAGAGACTCAAAGTTGAGATAGGAACAAAGGACAGGATGCGGAGAAGTAACTCATCGCTCAACAGTGAAAGATGGTCCACAGTATCTGGTCGCGCAATTTTAGCGGGCCGCTCATCCGTTTGTGAACCAGCATGGGGGCGCTTTGGCATTGCGCCTGGGAGATAAGTAGAGGAAGACGAAGAATGAAGGTCTTCGGTGTCTTCGAATCCACATGGGCACTTCGGCAATATGTGGTACCTTATCGATTGTTCTTGCCACTTTCTCCGAAACGACTTAGCGCTGCTGCCTATAATGACTTCGTGTTGACCACGCGCCGAACGACGTGCTCGTCCACCTTTTTTTTCCCTCCGCACTTTCGCAGCCTTCTGAATATCCTGTAATTTTAATTGCAGGTTGAAGCTTTTTGCTCTCACGCGCTAGTTTTTATACCTATCTGAATATGCAATGGGGGACAGTGCCGAATGGCTCCGAAAGCAACGAGATGCCCTGACAAGTGGCGTTTCACGCGTCGTTGACGAATTTAATGGAGATTTGGAGAAGGAATTAAATCGAAGTACGTGAAAGACGCGTTTCTTTGCATTGCACATTGCAGAATGACTAAAATACTCACTATTCCCAGGAGACCAAGAGAAGAAGAGCTTGCTGGAACATATTTCCACGCTTGTCACAGTGAATAGCCGGCTCGCTACGGAAAACAACCACTTCCGGAATCAGGCTGTAGTTGCAATACAACCACATGGTCTATCTAGTCATGCTTCTGGTCCGAGGACTAAGATCCTCGAAGCACGGAACGAAGTGCTAAATGAACGAGAAGATAAGGCCAATGCCGAGGAAGATAGAATTGTTCCATACAGGGACTTTACTGATCTTACTGAAAAGTATAATGCTCTGAGATCACAAAACCATGAGACAGAGAAGGCTTTGCGAGAAATACAGAGGCGGTATGAAGCCATGAAAGAGAAGTACCAAGCTGTAAAAGAACGCATCAAAGAATGGCAGCGCTACACCAAGCATCAATTGGCTAAAAAGGCTGCTCTTAATTCGAAGACTGCTACCACATCCAGCACTACTTCAGCAGTCGAAGCGGTTGAGGACGAAGGCAGCCCTACGTCTACATCTAGCACTCCTAGAGCCGGCTTAAACGGTGGCACATTGCCCCTAAGCATATCATCACGATTGCCAGCTTCTAGTAGTTTCTTATCTCCACGGATATCACTGAATGCTGAGGAGCGGCTACGGCCCCTTCCAGACGTCCCCGCCGACCTCATATTGGTCAACACACCTCATGGTTTTGGTACATCCGCTCTGTTACAAGAAATTGAGAATGTGACCTCACACCACACAAATCACGAGCCGACTGATCTTCCTATGTTGCGAGACTACAGAGCTCAAGAACCTCGTGGTGGCTTCCAGGCAATCAGTGATCATTTGGACGTGGCCCAAGGTACTTCCAGCTTACTTGGAGGGCCACCAGCTTCGGAGATGATATCGTCAAGTCAAACCACCGAGGATGAAACAGCTGCAGCCCAAAGGATCGTAAAGGGATCTGAACCTATCGTTACTGCTGAGGATGATGATGGGCCGGAATTTGTATCCGCACGGTCATTGAAACGGAAGCGACAGCACCTGAACAAGATCGAGGTACCCGACGAGTCTAGAGCATCCGATGGCATTCCTGCCAGACCTATCCGAATCAAAGAGGAGAACTCAAGTAGTCTCCCTCAAACGACAAATTCACTCCGGAAGCTCACGCGGAAAGAAACACTTGATCTAGATGAACTGGGGTCGAAGATTGCTACGCCCAGGAAACGCCGGCTAAGAATAGAGGACTGCCTGTCTCTCCATTCGACGGTGCTGGGCAATTTTCGTCATGAACGATCGACAAGTCTTCCGATTGTTAAGGGCGAAGCGCTTGCCGAGAACAACCTTCAAATAGACCCTGACGATTCTCCTGCAATGCTGACATCTTCGGATCACGACCCGGACGTCAAGATAGAGGGTAGAGCAAACAGCGAACCACCTAGCAGTCAGCAAATATTTCCAGGAGGTCCTCCAGTAGATGTGTTACATCCTCTCGACCCAAACGTGCGGGCACTCCCGCGAAGTGGTCAACCAGATCCTCGAGATTTATGCCGGCGGAAAGACGAGGTGCGAGGCGGTCAGAAGATCCGCATTCTAGGGGAAGATGGGGAGGACTCCCCCCCAGAAGAAAAAGGTAGCACTCCTAATGTTCGAACAAAGCGATCTTCTCCTACCGCAGAAGCAGAATCTGCCCGCCGCTTACGCTCTCTCCTCGAAGCACCCACTCTAGAGAAGCATACACTTTCTACTACCAGGACATCCATCATTAGCAAATCCAGAAGACATCAACATGACGGCCTCGACATCACCATGGCATCAGCACAATCAACCCGTACTCAGGCGCAACCCGAATTGTTTTCCAAACAAGCTTTAAAACGCCGACGTCAAGGTTCCTCATCTCGATCGGGCTCGCGTCCCGGATCTCGTCTGGGATCTAGCCCTAGATCTCTTCCCGGGTCTCTTCCTGGATCTCGTCCCGGATCTCGTACCGACTTGGGATCTTCCCACACATCCCTTCGTGCATGTCCTCTGGACCAACTCACCATCGCTGACTTCAAACCCAACCCGGCTTTCAACCAAGGCTTTAACTATACCTTTCTCGAAACGGTGCGCGGCCGCGATGCCCGCCGCTGCCTTCCTGGTTGCACCGACCCTTCATGCTGTGGCTCCGCATTCCGGGCACTTGCTGCCGCTGCTCCCGCTCTTCCGGTCCCAAGCCGCCTCTTCGACGACTCTCAGGATGATAGCGATGAGAATGAGCGACTGCTGAAGGACTACTTAGGCGGCGCATATGACGTGCAGAGAATTCGCCGCATGAAGGCAGAAGAAAGGGAAGAATTGGTTTTGCAGGCGAAAACGAGGTTGGTGGCCGACAACCACGGGAAACATAGACATGCATATGAGCGGCGAGTGACACCTCCAGGGTTTTGGAGGACTGACATGCCCAGTACCCAGGAAATAGAAAGGGACAGAGAGGTAGCCAGGGAGCTGGAGAGGAAGAGTGTAGAAGAGAGATGGAGAGAGTCGATGAGGGAAGGTGGACGGTGGTTGTTTAGGGACGAGTAGGGGAAGCAGTATGGGAGGCTAGAGGCAGTCTTCCAAAGAGAAAATACTGAATATATGTTGTTACTGGATCAGTGGATGTGTCTTTGTCATATTGATATATCGTCCTTCCCGCATTGCTTGTTGTGGCTTTGTGGCTGTATCGTTAGTGCCTTTCAGACAAACTTGAGATTTTAGATATACTAACTGAATGTGATTAATTAATTTATTAACATAGATTTACTGAGACACACCATTATTTTATACCTTCCAATTAGTTTATCTTTGAGTCTATCAAGGAAGCTGGAAACCCTCAAGTGACGGTTTGTCCGGTTTGTCTCACTCTTGGCTTCTCCTAAGTATCAGCCTCCAGGTCAAGCCTTGTCTTCCACAGGAGTCACCTCCACAGCCCGGGCTCAGCCCCGCAAGGCTGCACCCAATCGACCTCCTGAATTCTGTCTGTATTAGTATGATATATTTCCTAGTTCTGATGTTTAACTCTTGAACCCAAAATGCCATCGTTGTGTGCCATTATAGACCTCGGGGTCACCACGACAATAGACGCAGTCTGCTATCCTATTGATTTTGTTGACAGATGGCTCAGCAAAAGGCGACAGAAGATCCGCAACCCTCTTTACGATAGTCTTCCACCGGCACAGAATAGCGATTTCAACTATCTAAATCTGCGACGACAAGAAGCAGCACACTTCCAACCGAAGCCCCGCCCACGAGCCCTTACACTTCCGCTTCCCCCTTCTAGCAGTGCTTCAACAATCAAACAACGGACATTGCCGCAGAATAAATCGAACATTATAACCAAGCTGTCTACAGAAATCCGGTTGATAATATGGGAGTACGCAATTGCGGACAACATGGTACATATCATACAGGAACGCAAAAAGCTGCTCAACAAGCCCTGTATTAATACGTCAGACATGGCAGAGAGACATTATGACTGCTGTTACGCGAGTGGATATGGTGACATATGGTCGGAGCAACGTAGCGCAAAGCTTCTACCACTGTTGAGGACATGCCGGCTAGTGTACGTAATACCCAATGGGTCAATTATACTCCCGTACCAATTTTTTTTTATAAATATTCTCAAACATATATTACTGAAGCTGAGTTTGATTATAGGTACTCCGAGGCAGTCGATATCCTATACTCTCGCAACGCTTTCCGTTTCGAGCACCTTGATACTCTCATCCATTTTTCCACTATGACACTGCCTTGCCGTTTCAATAACATTCGCTCTTTACAAATTTACTGGTACTTCAAGCGTGACATCTACCTTAACTCAAGCTTCACCTACCCACCTTACGATAAGGACACATGGGAGAAGGCGTGCGGTATCCTTGCTAACATCGAGGGCTTGAGAGATTTGACGCTTACGCTAGGCGCCAGGAGCTGGCATCAAAAGTCGAGGGACATGTTACTCCAAAGCTTGATGCAGATTCAACCTAGGAAGAGGTTCGAGGTTACTGTGCCGTGGGTTTGGCCTGGCCTGGAAGAGGTGGAGAGAGAGAAGTTGGAAGGGGCGCCATTTACAATCACTCATATGTCTGATTTGCCGTCATGACGCTGGAGGATTGTGTAGGAAAATTTGTGTCTGGCTTCTTCACACTGTTGAAGCTCATATATTAGCACTTTACTCTGATAATTTATGGCTGGATGGAAACCATCATGTGCTCCGCTGAGCTGGATGTATTATTCTTAAACAGGGCTTCGGATTGCTTCTTGTTCATACGGAATTTCGGAAACTGTCTAGCGCTTAGGATAAGCTTGCGTATATCCTTGCTACGTTTTCTCCTAAAGGACGTTAAGTTTATACAGAGTTTTTTTCGGTATTTCAGAGAAGCCGACAACAGCTCATACCTTCAGTCCCGTTTTGGGGCGGCGTGTAATTGCACTCTTTTACGGATTTCGGGAACAAGAATTACCTAAGGATAATGCCAATCTCTATTAGTATCACAAGATTGTTATTTGGTTGAGCAAGCATTTAAGAAAGTTACTAACCTCCGTCTTCCAGTTCCAGAATCTCTTCTACTTGCGTACTTCGGTGTTGCGCTTGAAAAGCAACTATACTCATTTTCCCACGATGCCGATTCTAATTCCGAACATATATGTAAGATTTAATAATGTCTCGTAGCACTCACTAATTCATGTACAGTTTGCCGGTTGGTATTAACATCGGAGTTCACAGTGGAAAATCAAAAACATACACGCGCAAAAAAAGAGTGAGTGGCCAGCCATACCAACTGTACGTGAGATAGCATCCCAAACCCTACCTCATCAAACAAACACCCTCTTCTTTAGTCCGCCGAGCGTTCTTCTAACCCCCAAACGTTGCACTTATACCCCTCGCCAGGCTCTTCGGCGGCAACGACTCGAAACTTTTCGCATACATGGCCACAGCCACCGCAATCGCCTTTGTGTTCACCTCAAAGGCCGTCAGGTTCAGACTCGCAACCGTATCACCGGCTTGATGGTAGTTGACATCCGTCGCAACCCCCGCCTCCCCCCCGAACATCGCCGCCTCCGTCTTGATCTCCTCGGCGCCAGTGAAAGTGCCGCCAGCCGGGATGCCGTTGCCGATGAAGGCCTGGTAGTCCGATCGCCCATAGAAAGCCGTGGCGGTCGAGTTGAGTCCGTTATCCGAAAACCAGGCTTCGAAGAAGTGCTCGATTTCCGCGGAGCCTGCCAGCCCGGTCATGTTGAAGGCGGAGCCGTCGCCATCGTAGATTGCGTAAATGTAATCCGGAGAGGCTATCATGTCGAAATTGAGGTAGGCGCGGATATTGGAGAGCTCGCTGGTGGAGAGCGACTCGACATAATACGTGGAGTCCAGCATTGGAACAGTGGTGTTCACGCTAGGTGAGTACTCCATTAGCCCTGGTTGATAGTATACACTATCTGCGAAGAAATACGCAGTTCCATTCATTTGCACGAAAGAGGGCCATGGTTGTCGTTCGACTGTGTAATAATCTCCCAATTCTTGGAGCTCCTCAATGAGGAAATTGACTGTATCATTATGGGCAGCACCACTCATAAGCCTGTTCTGTTCTGGATAGGAATATACAAAGCTTTGAGGAGTTTCGGAGTTCTTAAGAGCATCACTTGATATTGACTCTTGAAGACATTTCCGCCACCGTGGAATAGGTTTATGAAAGTTTAAAGCTTACCGGATCTGCTAATGGGAACGTTCTGGATTTTTATTATGCTTTGGCGGAGGATGATGGCCTTGGCCGCCGGTTGTAGGAGAGCTTAACACTGCACTGAACAACACGCTAAAGGCGGCTGCATACGGAATAGCTTTCATTTTGGATGAAATCTGCCTCTTACAAAGCTAGATAGTGAAAAAATGCGGCGTCCTAGGTGCGCACGACCAGCCTCTATATACAAGAACAAGAAAGCAAGTTCGAAAACCCGAGACTTGCGTCTAGCCAAAATCTTGGACCACTGCAGTTCGACATGGTGTTGGGTTTTCGGGACTCTTAGTTATGTCTATAGCCTGAAATTCTTAGAGAGCTTCTCCTAATATGGGAGGCGCAGGTTGATTTGCGGCTTGATATTTAATCTCTCCCTCCACCCAGGAACGGGGCCTTGCACACCCAGGATGCCAAGGAAAGCGAAGAGTGGCGGAGTGGAATTGGATGTCGGGGATGATAGAAAAACGGAGAGAGCCAAGGAAAAATATATCTGATGATAAGATAATATGATTTGTTTTACTGTTCCCCTTATCAACTACCTTATTAGTATGGAGTATGTATGGCAAGGGTCCAGAGCTTTCGGTTCTCGTTGAAAACGCTATCCCTGCTGAGAGGATGCGTGACTCTCAGGCATCTACAATCAGCATATAGGTGTCTTGAATATCCTATCAAATTTACCCGATTGTAAAAGTTTCGACTGGAATTGGTTGAAGATGAGAAAGTGCCGCTCGCTGGTTGCGGATAAGACCTACGTAGGAGAGGTCGTCCCCTTAAAAAGGGACAAGCGGCTAAATTCGGCATAACCTTCTAGTGTGTATCTCAATGTTAGTCGTCGCATCTTCTCTATTTAGATCATTGCAAGTATGCTGAGAAATGATTTTGCATTGTTTAGAAGAGATTAGCGTACGTTATTAGTAGCAGAGCGCCAAAGGATGGCCGCCCCAGTAACAGAGCATGCTCTAGATCACAGTAAGCATGGGGTATTCAACCACGGGGGAAACCCCAGTGATCACATATACGCCGTCCGTGTTTGAGAATTATGATGCACAGATCGAAGAGGGAAGAACAAACGAAGGACTGCAGCTCAAAGACTAGTGGTATAAGCTGGTAGTGCGGACGGCTGGTTTTGAGGACTTATCCACACATATTCGATGGGTTCAACCTTCCCCTAGCCACACTCCTATCAAATCGTGTCAATCAAAGGCTTACAATAGTGTTATGGTCAACCTTTCTAAGAACCAATCATGCAAAAGAAGCCTGCAATATAAAAATCCAGCGTCCGACAGATGAGACGGAAGGCAGGTGCGCTCAATCTTTCTACAATTAACTTCAGGGAAGCGTGACCCAATAATCCTACGGCCAGAAAAGCATCCTAAATGCTTCGCAACCGTCACGGGCGTGTTCATAAATAGTATGAATCCCCGAGAGGCTCCGCGACCATGATAGACATCAGTCAACTTCTTCATCTGGAAATATTGCGCGAGGAGCATCAATAAGTTGCTTCTGCATAAACTACTCCATAGCCTTCACCGGTCGGTAGGGTCTTGAGCAAAACCCTTTCCTGGGTCTTTAACCGAGAATATTGCAAGAAAGTATACTTCACTGCACAAATAATGAAAGCCGCAAAAAAGTACGCCATGCGAGAGTGAACAACCCAAAGTGCAACGAGACAAACGAGCAGCAGCCCAATACGTTGTGGGGAATCCATGCTAGCAACCGCAGCCTTATGTTGGATATTAGCAAGCTTCAGTTCCGAGGGTATTCTAGGAATTGAGAGACCAGTGAGCAGTGTTGAAAGAGCGACCTCCAGCGCATCTGCTTCTCCTTGCAATCGAGTCCCTCGGTCCGTGGAAGTGGGCGCAGAAGAGGAGTACTCCAGTGGATCATTAGATGGACGACTTGGGACTAGGCGTCGGGCACTTTGCTGGTTGAACACAGCTCTTTGAGCAGCTATGAGCGCGGCGTTTGCGCGAGCTACTTTAAGTCCTCGCCTAGGATTCGTATAATTCGATATTCGCTGTCGAGTAGCTCCACTATCAGATTGCGATTTCCAAGGTTTTGTAGCTGCAGTTGCGTTTGCCATTTGTTGTTGCTCTAAGGCCTTGCTCTCGGCGCGGAGTTTCGCGGTTCTTGTGCGCGCAGCCTCGAGCTCTTTTTTATGATCGGCAGCTGAATAGGGCTCTCGACCACTTTCAATAATACTTGGTTTTTTTTCGGAGGGCTGTACCAAGCACGGCTGGAACGGTGGCTTGTATACTAGGGTTATCAGTTTACGCTATCTTCTGCTTTAGTTGGCTCAATCAAGTCTAAGAGGACTCTGCTTACAGGCTTCTGGAGTAATCGGGGCATTCTTAATGTTCTCTAGTGGCACAACTAGAGAACTTGTCAGTTGTGATGAAGTCGTAAGGTTGTCACCCTTCTACCATGCATACTATGATGATATTTATCTAATAAATTATCTCATAAATCAGACCCTCCGTGGATCGTGGGGCGCACGGACGTTCGTACTGCTCCTTATCCAACAAATTTTCCACGGAGGGTCTGAGCGTCGTTTTACGGAGGTGCAGGCCCTAATGTTTGTTACACCGCCCCGGTTCTGCCACTAACCAAATCATTCTGCCCATACAAAACAATCCCTGTGAGCGCGGGCGGTGTAACAAACATTAGGGCCTGTACCTCCGTAGTGGTAATGGAGCGTTAAAATACACTAAAACTTACCTTTTTCACTGCAGTATCTTAACCCTTTTATAATTATAAAGATACTATAAGGTGGGAGCTCTTTAGCTTCCCTATCTATTATATTAAATAATAACGTTGTTGTCAGGTGCGAGATACCGAGACAGCATGCAGAGTATCCCTCAACCCGTTGAGGCGCAACGCCAAGCTGGCTCGTGCATGAACACCGGTATCAGATGTACAGTACGGTTCTCATCACAAAGGTTCGATATCGTTGCGCCAGAATCAACGGGTTAAGGGATATGACCGCTGTGGCCTATTTCATGGTCCTTCCTAGATCCTCACGGATTAGCCGTGATCCTGCCTGTGAATACTAGCAATTGCTTCGTAACCGTCTAGCCCACTTCTCACGCCTGTGGCGTCCCCTTACACAACGCGTCTTTTCTTTCTTTCTATCTCTACTACCCCTAGGACCCCGATTTCGAGCTTTTAATACCCGCGGAGTGGTATTAAAAGCAAAGAAACCCTTCGTTACCGCCCTGAGGACTCGCGGGACGCCGGCGCGTCCAGCTAGTTAACCCTCGATTGGCCCGTTATCGTTTGTCCATCCCGACCCTACTGTTCGTCCTATTCTCTTTCCGCAACGGGTCGACCCCGGCGTTAGGGTACCCGGCTTTCAGATTTTCGAGTTCAGGATGCTGACTTCGTAACTCCGTGCAAACATCTGGAGCAGGAACAGAAGAAGCGGCGTAAATGCTCGCCAAGGGGCCCGGAGATCACTCGCGTCGAGTTCCAGAGCGTCTGCCAGTCAATTTTCAATCTTAACTCGAACGACAACGCTGAAAATCTATCTCTCGCGGGATCCGAAAGTTCTTCACCTCCAGAACTCGGCAGTTCGTCGCTTGCAAGACCCGGAGAATCTTTATGGATACACTAGCTCTTTTTCAGACTCAGCTCCTCCGCAGATTGATGAGATTTCTACCTTCGAAAATGACGATCAATTAGAACATGAACAATCATGGAATAGTGATGAAGATCTGAATTGGATCATTTGGGTGGCACCATGCGGTGGCCAAGCTATCGGTTGACTCCGGATCTTGTTGATGAGTACACGCTCAAACTAGAAGAACTTGGACCGACCCCAGCAATCGAATCCAGTAAGTAAAGCGCGAAATTCCCTTCCACTACGAGTTTTCTAAATTTTCAATATTAATGTAGTCCCACAACGCATTCAAAAGCGAATATCTAAACATGATAGAAATTATCGTGAGATCGTGTATGGCCTCTTCAATGATGTCTCGAGGTATACTGAGTCTGCTCTTTTACCAGATACTGCATATCAAGGAAGCTTTGGCGTTGGATGACCACAAACTCCGACCAAATTAAGACGATTCTGAGCATCCTCCTCCATCCTCACATCCGCTCCTTTCAAGTAAGAGTCGCACTAGGACGAGGCCAGTGGCAATCCTTCATGCCTGCAACGTATTTTCTCCGGGGCTAAGCCGACCCAACGCCATGGAACTTTCAACGGATATGGGTTACTGTGGGAGAGCGACTGGAATATTTCGGGCAGTGGGCATGGGCGCACAAGGGCGCTTTAGTCAACACCAGAGGTACATACGACACGCCTCTCTATCGAGGGAAAAGAAAGTCGGCTTCTCTGAACAATCTTCAAGCGAGGAAAGAGACGCCGAAAAAACAGGCCGGAATGCGGCACCGTGCACTCATGCCCCAACACCACCAATTCTCATGCTTCAACGCCACAAAACAATACAATATGCATTCAATACTGGGTCATCTGCCCATTAGCTCTTCTACAATCATGCAGCCGCTTGGTGTAGCAGCTGTACATATACTGGATTATCTTGGGGGTGTAGTAATTTGTTGTTGTTATTTACATGAGGCTTGCGCACGGTGCCGCATTCCAGCCTGTTTTTTCGGCGCCGAAGAGTGTAGGTTCGCGAGCGTTTCGCCCATGAGGACATCGATCACATTTCATACACCTTACTATCAGTGCTCCGAGTGATTAGTCTTTCAAATCCCTAGTTCATACAATATTACTATGTTTAGCGGAAATAGTTGATGTCATCTTGTTGGGAACGATGGATCTTAAGACCGGGAATCGGGGCTTGGAGCTGGGTTTCCGCCTGCGACCACAAAACATGCCCAATCGGGGCTTTGTAGATCTTAATTGCGCTCTTCCTGCTTTTCAATCCGTGAACCTCCACGGTGTACAATTTTTTTCCGGACGGATGCCTAGTGAAATCGATGCGCCAGTCTCTTTGATGAGGAACAACGAAGATTCGGGTTTTGCAAAGACCGGAATTCGTTGGAAGTTCGTCAAGCAAGAGCTACGAAAAGGGCGTAAAAAAATCACTCATGGCGATCAAGGGTTTCCTCTATTTCCTCCAGAGGGATCCCCGATCAGGTGTGCGGTCTTGGTAGTCGCATCGATTCAAGCTCAACTGGAAGATAGTTCATGGTATCAAAATCTTTCTCAATGAGAAAGGACTGCTAAAAGAGCCTGAGGGAACTGAACCGTTCTATCATATTCCAGCATTGGAAAATGGGCTGATGACATTTGGTCAACTTCGTGCTTTCTTGCGCCAAAACGGATGGGAAGAATGGACGACTGGATTGCCCACTTTTGAGCAAGAAACGGAAGCAAGCTTCGACTTTGAAAGTTTTGGGGCACGAATCTTACCAGCTCTGCTTGAGAAGGGACTTTGGAAACAAATTGAACTTAAGTATACAAAATACAAACAACCTGGAGTCGCAGCCAAGGCTGATGCTAACAAATTGATACTTGTTAGCCAACCCTCCAGCCCAAGTGATGACGCTATCGTACCGAACTCTGTCGTATCTTTGTGAGCGTGCTGTTCGGTTTGTAAGGCATTACTAGTCGAAGGTCGATGCCCGCTTATCGCCAAACTTCGTCCATGTGCTCGATGTGAGGCTTGTCAAAATAGCAGTGATGCGAAACGTTAGGCTAAAGGGCGTGGCCGAAATCCAGAACTGGTCCCAGGAGCAGCTAACTTGGGTCTCTAAGCAAATCGAGAGCAGAGAGAATTTAATCGATCTTCAGGCCCTGCATGTGCTGACTGCTGACTCCAACGCCAAATTTGGCACCTGTTGGAACCTTCGTTACTATCTGCAAAATCATTAGAAGTGCTAGACGAAATATTCGAGGCTACGGGAAAATCAGATCGAGGAACATGTCGATCGCAACTTAGTAGACGACTAAACGTTTGATTGGAGTGGGCTGACTGTCGAGTTCAATACCAAATTCGGGACCAAAGATACTGCAATTGACATTTTGACGTGGCACTGGATAAGGAAGCTGGTAAAGAGGTTTAGGCTTGAGGAACCCACGTGGAAGGGGTTGAGGCTTGAACGACTTGTGGGAGAGGGTTGGCTCAGATGAGAATTACTGATCATTTTGACTATTTGTGGACGAATGTGTTTAATAGCGGCTGAGTCGAAAGTAGCGGTACGTTAGTAGTAGAAGTCTGGCAGATGTAAATTAAACCTAAGCTTGATGGACCATGCTGGTTGCATGTGATTGACATGAAGGCTGCTTGCGCTGAAAGTGTACAGGTAGCAAGTCACTTCGAACATCGCACAAAAAGTATTCGAGACGCACTCCCGCAGGTTATCTTGAGCGTGTAAGAATTCAAGAGGAGTCTACTTTTTGATATAGCACCACCACACACCTTCTGTAACGCTCAAGCCAAGCCTTATTCAATGAGCCCTTTCCAGCTCCGTAACAATTTCCCTCTATAACTTCTGCATCGCGGCAATATCGCTACTCTGAACATGGTCCTCATCCTCAGCGATCTGCTCTTGCAACTCATCTAGAGAGATCTTCTCGTCCTCAACCACCAGGTTTATCTCGATGAGCGTTAGCATGCACATTTGCTCAATCGACCAAGGACGCACTCACCTGCAACTTCTTAATGCCGAATCCGATAGCGACAAGCTTGGAGGCCCCCCACACGAGGCCATCTTTCTCAATAGCGCGGAGGTTTTTCTCAAGCTCAGCCATATCAGTCTCGTCATCCCAAGGCTTGACATCGAGCGTGACAATGGACTATTATACCAGCATCAGCATGAGTATTTACGATCATTAGCGTTAGTATTTTTACCTTAGCAGCAGGCTTTTGCTTGGTAGCCTTCTTCTTATTGTACTCGGCTAGACGCTCTTCACGGATGCGGGCTTGCTCGACATCTTCCTCCTCATCAGAAGCAAAGAGATCGATATCCTCGTCTTCGTCGTCAGCGGGAGCTTTTGCGGGATTGACAGTGACTTCGGAGGACTCAGGGCCGTAGGCGGTGTAAGCCTTGGATGGGTCGCCGGACAGGCTGGAGAAGTCAGACTCGAAGGTCGCAATGTGCTTGTACCAGCGGAAGACGTTGGGGAATTTGGTGGCGGATGTTTCGTCTGGCTTGCTCTTGAAGGCTTGGAAGCACTTCACGTCGGCCTGAGAAGGCGAGTAGCAAGGGAGAGGTTAGCTAAAGGCACATGAAGTATTGATGAAACTTACCCAACAATATATGACCTGGTCCGAAGCCAGTTATTAAGGAGCTATGCCGTCAGTCATGTCTACTGGATCAAAGGAATAGAAGAGACATACTGTGACTCCAGTATCGGACACAAAATCGGTGAAACCCATGGTCGTTATTGTTGTGATTGCTAGTCAGACTAGAGATTTACGTGGTCGGGTCACACAAGTCATTGGATTTTTTTAAAATATCTAATCCGGGGTTATACCGGAGCGCCAAGGCTTCACCTCATGCTGAGACGCCTTATTAGGCAGCACAACTCTGCCAGCGCCGAGTTAGGGACTACGACTCCTCTAAGTATGATTAAAATATCTACATCAATAACGCCATCGACAACCGAACACTCTGCAACGCTCTTCACAGTAGAGCGCTAAAGAAAGGCTATGATATTATGTTTGCTCGCAGCCAAATTCTAGCACAGAGTACTCAGGGTGTGGCATTCTTCTTCATGCCCTCTATGTTCACCAATGGGTGTAATCTTATGGGGTACATGCACGAGACTCCTTCGACCAACGTGGCCTACTTTTTCCCATGCTCCCTTTCACTAGAGGATATGGGCCTCCCCGAGCCAACGAATACCATTGATACTCAGTTTCATCCAGGTAGTGAACTCGGACGGATTATCTCTAAACAGGATGACCCGGATGGCCATAGATCTATATATGAGGCAGTAAATCAAGCCATTCAGCGCCAATATCCTAGAATTGTCCTGTAACTGTTAGATTCCTTTATTCCTCTACGGTTATTAGAAGAGAGCTTACCATGTTACTTTTTAGGGGGCTTTCGATGAACAGCTATACTCAATGGACGTACCCAGATACTCTGGTGGCTCTTGTAAGATGCGGTTTTGATGCTGATTGTGCGAGCTCAAGTCAGGCCTTTAAGATACTTTTCAGGGATTTGGAAGTTCGATGAAACGGTAAAAGGGAATTAGTCCACCATTTCTAATTTATTCAACGGACCTGGACGCAGGCTAGTTTGAGTTAGCCGGTCGTGCTAAATCTCAAAATTCCTAGTTCGGATTTGTGAGTTTGAAATCCTTGGCGTAGAGCAATTCACCTATGCGGGTTATAAAGTCTTCATCACAACAAAACCATCCTTTAACCCGCCTTGCCCTATTCTAGAATCAGAATGTGATCATCGCCCACCTTCACCAATTCCAAGTGGTGAGCAGTATCTAACGTTTCCGAAACAAACCCCACGGTCTCCGCTGAGAGTCGCTGAAAGCCTTTTGACCCAGCGTATCTGGATCACTCGGCGCAGTCCTAACGATTACAGTCTTTACAACGAACTCATCCATATGGCCAGATACCTTACAAGCACATTCCTCGTAAGGGCTCTCGATATAGCGCACGTTTGCAGCATTGATGTAACCGTTATCCATAATAATCTTCCCTGTGGCGATGTGAACTTCATCTTCGTCCGAAATTCTTCACAAACGATGAGCACGCGCTCGGATACATGATTCGACGCGGGGAGGAGATCGAAAATCTTTTTATTACGCCGTGCGATGGTAGTCATTTGGACCTGCTTACTATCCTAGGCTAGTTTGAGCGGCCCGAAGGCAAGGTGGATATTCGTTCCAATCCAGGGTTGCACTAGGAGCGTTCCGACACCAAATCCCAAAGGTTTCAGTGCTGCCGGACTGAATAAAGTTGAGCAGGTTGTGTACGAAAATGGCCATGCGAATGATTCCGGCATAAGAGAGACAGTTTTGGAAAGTTCCTGTGGGATTGCATGACAAGATGTTTTGGTTATGCGTGTTAGAGACACTTCACGATTGAAAAGAACCGGGGAATACCATTCTGACTCTTGATAATATTGACGGAATTCGGAAAAGTTTGCAGACAATCTTCTAAAAAGCTGGCAGGGTAGGACGTTGGATACGAGACGAGAAGAAGCGGCAGGATGAGTTAATAAAATAGCATACAAATAAACCATTTTCTTGTTATTAGCGCGGAAAAGTGTAATTAGTAGATTTTCAAAAAAGTGTAGAAAACACCCTGAGATGCAACAGCTAATAATAAAACAAAACCCACGGCGTCTTGTCCAGACTACCCTTATTGTACAGTTCCATGCGCCTGATGACAACATATCCATATCTCATGATAAACAGCACCCTCCTCCCCACTGCTGTCCTTTCTTCCCGCCAGCCGCATCATTCATTCCTAGATTAACTGTCCTCGCTGTATTTCCACCTCCTGCTCCTGGGCCTTTTACTCCTGATCTTCGGTCATTTAGGTCGTATTTCCCCGCCTCAATGTTCTGATATATCCTCTCTGCGACCTCCAAAAATGCTCTTTCGACACCTTCGCCTGACTTTGCTGATGTCTCAACATATTGCATAACATCATTTGCACGACACCATTCTTCCGCCTCTTCCTTCGTCACCTGGCGTTTGTTGTCTTTGCCCTCGGACGAGTCTTGAGACGGTGATGATGGTAAGACGGTTGAAGCAGACGCTAGATCGCTTTTGTTCCCCACCAGAACTATAACTATGCCATCTTCAGCTATTTGCCGCAGGTCACGCAGCCATGATGTCGCAGAAAGGAAAGTAGAGCGGCGCGTTATGTCAAACACGAGTAAAGCGCCCGACGCGCCACGGAAGTACGAGCGTGTTATCGACTTGTATGTTTCCTGACCCGCCGTATCCCATAGAGAAAGTTTCATGTGCTTTTGTTGCTGCGGTCGTGTGGGCGACGTGGCATTTGGCGTATTCAGGGAGGACGCTGTTTTACCCTTCGAGGCAGGATTGTTGATGCCAAGGGAGAGAGAAGCTGGAGGCCCAACCGGAACAATACGGGAGCCTAGAAAGCATTCAGCAAGTTATGTGATAGCGGTTGGATTGTTTAAATTTACCGAATTCTACACCTATCGTGACATCATGATGAGGAGAGAAGCGGCCCTCGCAGAGCCGTACCGTTAGCTAGATAACGTCAGAACGATATTTTAAAGTACTGGAGGACAGTAAAATAGAAGAATGAAAATATAATTAGACAAAATGAAGAGAGTAAGGCATACACTAGATTTGCCGGCACCGGAATCGCCTAAGGATACTATCTTCGCGATATAGTCCCATGTTTGAGACATCTGAAGCTATCTGAGCTCAATAGAGCTCAATTTCTATATTCGATGCTCCCGCTGACAAATGGGAAGCTCGTTATGGCTCAAGCAACGAATATGTGGGGATGATATCTTCGAATGACGATTGTAAGTGGGTGTGGCTTGGGGGTGGCGGAGCTAATTTCTTAGTTGCGCTCTTAAGGTTGAATGCTCAAACAAAGAAGTATGGGGGAGGAGGATATCAGAAGCGCCGTGGAGAGAGCTGGGAGCGGTGTGGAGGAGGTATGAATAAGTAAGAAGTTGCCTGAATAGGTCTCCTGCTCTGATGTGTTCACTTAGAAGTGGCTAGAGTTTTGATATATCCCAGGCGTCAGCCAAGCCGGGAGCTTTGTGACCGAATGTCCAGCCTTAGCACCATTTAGCCTGCTTTACACCGTCTCAATGTATTTGCGCTCCTTTGGAGCCGCATGACCTCATCTAACTCCTGATTTGGGGATGAGTTTAGCTCTCAGAATACCGTGGTGCTTGAGCAATATTTGTAAAACGTTTTCAAGTATTACTGAGGTGTCTTTCATACGTTGGATTTACTTTTAGAGTCTTCTTGGCCATTTGAAATAAAAATCTCGGATATCGCGCCTCGTTTTCCAGCGAACTCTCCTCCTACATAGGACTTGCTTCTGTTTGAAAGAGCCGAAAGTCTAGGTAATATTGTGTGCGACACGGCAATATCGCTGTTCAACTTTATATTTACAATCTTTTTAACTCGAGGCTTTCACAACGGTAATGCAGCAAAACCCCATCCCCCTACATCCATTCTCTCCCTTTCTAATAGTTCTTTCTTTGTAATTGCGTTAAGTGATTCTTGATGAAGACCCTGCCACAACTGTCTTTACCGTTTCAACTGAATGAAGTACCCATTAAGTCTTCGGCATTTTCTGTTCAGTTTGAGACCTGGAATCAAAATGTTTAGCCCCAACGGTATCCCTTAACACGCTGGTTTGCGTCCTGCGTTATCGATAGGAGCTATCCAATAGAATCAATAGGATCAAGGCTCCGTGACCATACGCGTACTTTTGATTCTGGTGTTCGCGCACGGACCGCCTCTCGTAGGACGCAAGCGTATTAAGGGATAGGAAGCGCGATCTGTTTTCCAGTGACTCTTGAAAGTTCACTTCGGAGCGGGAAATATTGAAAGAAAAGGAGGACAAAGAGGGAGAAGTAGCAACGTTTTTAGGAAGAGGAGGAGATGCCGCTACAGCAGCTCGGCGCCCAGACTCACAACACGACCGTTGGAATTCGTGAGTATGGTCAAGACGTAAATCTAAGGATGATATCGCAGCATAGTAGTCGCAGAGCAGCTACTTGTGCAGCATCTGAAACTTTACCGTTAACAGGAATGGTGACAAAAACTGGAGGAGTCATTACTGAAGTTCTACAAAAGGCTTCAATAGCAACAAAGAGCACGCTTGCTATTTATTAGAATAGATTACGAAAGCCCCTATAATAATAGCGGCCTCCCATGCTCGGGTTATACCTAAAATGTTCGTATTTTAGTACCCGGCGACGATTAAATGTTTCGGTGTGTTGACTGATTGCTGGGACGCATGCCTGCCTAAGCCCTGACCGCCGCCTCGCCTCGCCTCGCCTCGCCTTGGCGCTGGCTGGCTTCACGTCAACGACCACCACAGCTACCGACAGGACTCTCGCACTTGCCTATATTCGTTTAGCTACTTCTCTTTCTCTTATACACATTGTCGCATGACTTATTATACCATTTTCGCCTCCCTATATTCTGCATGAAAGGGAAGCTCCCGCGGTCGATTTCACCGCTGCCTCCAAGAAACAGCCAGCACCTGCACCGCCGCATCTTCTCACCGACTGACCGACAACCTGACTCAAGCACCACAAGGCTACACTCTGCCCCAAGCACCTGAGGGCCCCCGGGGAAGCTGTCTGGCACACGAGCAACTCTCCAGCACTATAAATCACCATGTTTTCAGAGTGTAAGCCCCAGATGCCTTTATCAGACGCCCGCCGAGGCAGATGATCTCCGTTGTCTCATAACTCATCAACTCGCGTGACTGACTGAGATGCTTTTTTCCAGATGCCTCGAGATTCCTGGCGCAGTCACAGTCGCGACTGTCTGTAGGCCAGGCAGACGTATCTCCGTCAAGTCGTAACCCTTCAGATCGTCTTCGTCCGCCAGCCCGAATTCCCGCCTCCCACTCATACCTCCAGCGGCGAAACAATATGGCGAACCCTTATCACCCCAGTGCATCTCAAATATCCCGGTTTCCGTTTGCTTCAAGGACATCTGCTGCTCCTGCACCGCTCTTTTATAGCGCTACTGACGAATTTCGGGAAGAGAACGATGGGGAGGAGCATGAAAGAGAAGTAGCGGATTTTTATGCACTTCAAAGATCACGACGACAATTTGGTGCAAGCCATCTTACTGAATCTACCGAAGGTGAAGAAGATATTGAACGAGTTTCAGATCATAGTTTAGAGGGTAGTCGCCTGGATAATAATCATCCGGGATTCAGTACCGGCAGAGGCATTAAGAGTTCGTGGAGAGGAGACAAAATAAGCACGAGGAGGAGAGCACCAGAAATTGAGTCTGTTCAGGAACGAGAAGATAGGGATAAGAGCATTCCACTATCTGAAGCTAGCGAACTAAGCAGTAAAGGGAAGGGGAAGCTCGTCGATGTGGAGTTAGGACCGGCTATGGGGAATAGCATGGAAGAGTTGGAAAGGGGCGAGGATGCTTCGGACAACCTGCTAGGTGAGGCGGATGAGCACCCTCCAGCTTTTCAACAGTTTCGGAACCCCCCAATGTTCAATCGGCCTCGAAGTCCTCTAAGAACCACATTGCCTATACCCCAAGAAACGGATGAAGAAACACTGCTGGAAAACCCCCGACCAATGAGCCCAGATCGTGAGAGTGTACCCCCTGTTGTTTCGGAAGATCCAATGGCACCACCACGGCATGACTTCTTTTGGGTAGAGTTGTTCATCATCGCTAAATGCGCTTTGGTCGGGACCTTTTTTATTACCCTGCTCCAGACATCTACACCTGATAAGAAAAACCCTCTCGGAGATACTATCTATACTGCCTTACACTCATCATTTCACCTACTTAGCATTTACTCTCTCGTGTCCGTCATCGTCGGACTCTTATGGTTGGCTTTGCTGCGATCATTTGTGCGTCCGCTGATATTCCTCATCCTGGTATCGGTTCCAACAATATTATTCTCGTTCTTCCTGTACCCTTTCATTTCAAGCTATAAGGGGACCTGGGATGGAAAGAGTGTTCAGGACAAGGCCATGCGATGGTTCTCGTTCATACCAGCTGTATGCGCCATACTTTGGGTTTACACTGTCTGGAAAGGCCGACACTCTTTAAGAAAGGCAGCCGAGCTGTTAGAATTCACTGGACGCATCTTGACAGCTATGTCACCACTCCTGATTGTCGGAATCGTCACGCTCTCGTTAGTTGTACTGTGGACTTGGTTGTGGATGCTGATGTTCACGCGACTATTCCTCGAGGGCCACTTCTCTAAGACTCGGAACTTATTCATCATCGATTTTAGTACCTGGTGGTTGGGTGCTGCATTTGTTCTAGACTACCTCTGGACTCTAGGTGTGATTTCGGGCATACAACGGGCGACAACCGCAGCAACAGTCAGCCAATGGTATTTTCATCGTAACACTACGCCCTCTCCGTCATCACGAGTTGTAGTTCAAGCATCTGCCACTCACGCTTCAACTACCATGGCTGGCACAATTTGCCTCTCGACATTCCTGTCGCTTGCCGTTCGACTTCCGCTTTTGCTTCTTCCTCGTCGTGTCGCCGGCCTGCTGAGCATGTGTGCCTACTCCCTCATTCCGACACCAATAGCCACCCTGACAAACCCATTGACTTTAACATACGCTTCGGTTCATGGACAACCTCTCGGGACTGCCGCACACAACCTTTCTCAGATGTCGTTTGTCTCCAAAACGTCACCAACCACAACGCTAAGCCCGCGGTCGTTTTCTTCGCCAACAGGATCATCGCTTGTACCATACCAGTTAGCGAAACTTCTGCTTCATGCAACGCGCTTCATCGTGTCCCTTGCCCTTGGTTTTGGTGGTTGGGTTTCTACAGCCCGTATGATCGAGGTCGGTAGCTCCGGTGTGAAAGGGAGTATGTACGCCTATGTCATTGGCCTCATTGCTGCAGCGATTGGCTGGGGCGTCTTAGGAGCCATGGAAGGAGTTTTAGGAGGAATTCTTGACGCGCTAGTAATTTGCTGGGGGAGTGAAGTTGGAGTCCATGGATTCGGAGACGTCCGATATTGCAGAGAAGCAGGAGAACTTTTTGGAGAGCGAGCAGGCCGCTATTCATAACGCGGATAGATTAGATTGGCGCTGGAGTTTTGGGCTTTTTGTTTTATTCAAAAGCGATGGCGATGGGATACGGATAGCATGGGAAATGTCCTGGCGTCTACACCTGACTTATTTGCGTGGCATGCCTGCGGAACCGCGGCTGGGATGTTTGCATCTATTCTTTACACTCTTGTACACACCTTCAATTCAATTTGATTCAGCGTGCTTCTCTTTACTCGTGTGTAGTTATGCTCTAACACAAGAATCGCGATACAGGTCTCTGAATTGACTGACCTATCCTCTATCATCCTCGATAGTTTAGTCGCTTAACTCAACACGTCTAGAAGTGGTTAGAACCTCAATGAGCTCAGATGTGATTAGATCGGATATTTTATATTCCGATCTCAAGTGGGCAAGTGCCGAGAGTTTTTTACAAATTCCATCACAGACACAAGCAACGTGACAAATTCCAATAGAGTCAATACTGCCTACAAACCGATAGCTCTGATCGGGCTGGAACTTATACTACCTAGCCACTTGATAAACACTAACCGCGAATTATGTGTGCTTCGAAAACTAGAGGGGAACAAGCTAAGCAACGAGCCAAGTTGAGACAACGTCAGTTAGAGGAAGGAGCCAAAATGGGACCAAAAGGGAAGAAAAGGAAACATCAGGGAGGGAAGGGTACAACCCAAGGGCGCGCCGGGGGGGAAGGAACGAGAAAGAAAAGGCGACTTCAGGAAGGAGAAGGTACAACCTCAGGACCCGCCAATCTCCCTCGCGGACCCAGGCAAGAAAGCCCCTCACATGAAGATTACAACATACTCACATCAGAACGCACCGAAGGACCCGCCGATCCCAGCCAAGCAGGCCCCTCAGGTGAAGATTTCGACATGCTCACACCAGAACGCACCGAGGGACCAGCTGATCCCAGCCAAGCAGGCCCCTCAGATGAAGATTACAACATACCCACATCAGAACGCACCGAGCTTTTGACCAACCTTAAGGGTCTTCTTAAAGTCGACCGTGTTTCTCCAACTTTCTGGGCTTGCTGTCAGCTCGGCGATATAGAAACCTTGAAAGGTCTAGTGGACGCTGCCGAAATAAAACCCAGTGTTGTGCTTGGGTATGATATCCCCATATCCTTTGTACCTAGGCTGTGTAAGTTACCAGATTTAAGGCTTATTGAGGCTATGTTTAGCCGTAAACATATTAACGCTTTATAGGGACCCAACGACTTGGGAATTCTTCAGGATCGGTATCAGGGGCATCCACAACTCATTCCCCGAGCAAATCGAACAAAACTAAAGAAAATTCAGATGGGAAAAAGTGGGTGGGGCGTTCGAAAGAGGCACGAAAACTTGTTAGTTTATTTTGTCTAACCTTTGAGGACTCCTGCTGACAATTTATCTAGTGTAGAGAACGCGACAATGGAAAATGCGTCTTGACGAAAGATAGTGATCCTGAAGTCGCACACATTTTTCCGTATAGCATGCTCAACAAAGCTGCAGATACGTCATTCCGTTATATAGCCCAAGCCAGCTTTTGGGGGCTCTTAAGTGTATTCTGGGACGGTAATCGCGTTGACAAATGGAAAAAAAAGATCTTTCCGGATTCTCAACATCCTGATACTGGCGTTGAATCTTGCTTCAATCTCATCTGTCTCGCTGGGAGTGCGCATACGCATTGGAATAATGGACGTTTTGCGCTTAAGCCTTTGGAACTTTCAGACGATGAAAAGGAGCTCACCGTTCAATTCTTCTGGCAACCCCAATACGGTCATCGACCCGAAGACCGTGTTGATCTACTCATGAAGCCACTATCGTCAAAGGGCTTGAAGTTCGCCGAAAGGGGAGAGGAGGCTTGGCACTTGGGTAGTTTTTCAACAGAGCCACCTCGAAATTTTCAATCAGGAGACATCTTCACTCTTACCACTGACGATCCAGGAAGCAGACCCTTACCAAGCTTGGAACTCTTGGAGATGCAATGGATCTTGCAACGAATAACGGCAATGAGTGGTGCTGCAGGAACACCAGAGCTTGATTGGAACGATGATGACGATATGAATTCTCGTCCTACACTCATTCTGGACGATAATAATGGCGACATTAGATCCTACTCCGACCGCGTGTATAAATGGATACCACGCCCTTCGCCGCCGGCTAGTGTACTGAGCATGGTGTAACAAGCAATTAGGGCTCAATGCGAGTCAAATCAAGAGAACCCTAAAGTGCTTGCCAGAGACATGCCAAGGCAGGTTGTCAATGTATCCTAACGGCTCCCACTTTTGTTGCAGCGGCTGAGTAATGAGCACCGGATTCTACAGCGTTAATTACACGGTGGACGTTATCCAATGTTTAGGGGCCCAGTTGGCTGAATTCTATCCATGATGCTATAGGTATGGTGGGGATTCGGGAGCGCTTGGCTTTGCATCCTCTGAAGAAGCATCTGATAATTGATTTGGAATAATTCTATGGTCTCGGTGAGGCTCGACCGACTGGTGAACGACGGGCAGTGTAGTAGAAAGAGGAGCGTGCGGTGGGAAACTTGGGAAGTTTGAATGCTCGCATGATTCTAGGAGAATTTTGTGATCAAGGGCGAATATGATAGACACATTATGTTACAGTAAAATAATTCCGACCTGAACGCTGTGCTGAATCCTTTACAGACATGTAATTAAACGCCTCTCACCTTCCTATAACTCGGCGGCCTCAGTGTCCTTCCTAGAATCTTAAATGCATATGGTGGTACAAGACTGATGGCTGCAACGACAACTAACTTCCACCAAAAAGCCAGACTCATCAGATACGCTAGGTCGAAGTACTCTCCCAAAAAGGGTAAGCTGCCAAAATAAATCCCAGCGGTCCCTAGGATACTTGCAATCATAACCCAATGCCACGTCGTGACTTCCATTGCGACCATAATGAGCTCGTTGAGCACGAGCACCGTGTATGAGACAGAGACCATGCGAGTGAAGGAATCTAGGCCCACGAGGATCTGAGAAAGCCCTTGGATCATGGAACCTTGGTATATGGAAACGAGAACCCAGATGAAGAAAGTACGATAGGAGAGGGAACGGCCAGTCGTTAATTCGGCATAGAGTTCGGGATAAAGATTGGCGACGGATTCGTCGACATCGCGGTCAAGAACGAGGGAGAAGACGGGTGCCATTGTGTAGACCGTTGAGTAGCCTACCAGTAACCAGTCCTGCATATCCATATTAATACCTGCAGAAACGCAATAGAATGGACAGAAAGAGACCTACTCTGTACAGCGCAATTGGCTCAAATTCGCTTGCGATGCTGAAAACGGTTTGGCATATACTAATAATTAATCCACGATGAATGACAAACTGCGCTAATTTCGCACTCCTCTTGTAGCTGTTCCTTCCATGCCATACGAGCAACTTGGTGAGATAACAGAACTGCTCGATCGAAAAATCTGCTGCTAGACTTGCTTGCCGGCCTTCTTTGCCTACAATACCGACGCCTACATCTGCGGCTTGAATCATAGAGACATCGTTACCACCGTCGCCGATGCAACAGATCCGCTTCTTAGTATGCTCGCGTATCAATACAGCGATGTCTGCTTTCTGCGTAGGCGAACAGCGACACGCGACAACCGTTGGGAGAAGGACAGCGACGGATATGAATGATTCACGGTAATGGTTAAGCATAAGTGCTAGAGATTCGCCATCTATAAGAAGGCAGGCGTCAGGTTTGCCGCGGAGGAAGTCAAGAGAGTCATGTGCAAGATCTTTGCGTTTCACTGAGTGGTGGGTTAGTAACGGGCAGAAAGAGAAGCATAATGGTAAAGATGCTTACTTTTCGCAATAGTATGGACGTACTGTCCGCGAGCGACAAGTTTTGAGCTCACTGCCACGCATCGAGCAGTTTCCACCTTGTCGCCAGTCAACATCCATATCTTGATACCGGCGTTACGGAGCAATTCTAAAGATGGCTTGACGTCTTTCTGTAGCTTGTCTTCCACGCCAGTGACACCCAGGAGCTCGAGATCGTGCTCTAAGTACTCTTTGACAACATCGGCAAGAGCATTGTCTCGACCATGTAGAGAGAGCGAAGCTTGAGCATATGTTGTGGAGAATTCTTCGTAAGTTTGAGCGGAAAGCTTCTTGCGACCAACAACAAGTGTACGGAGACCTTCCCTTGCCATGTTGGCAGTTTCCTCGTCTAGCCAATCATTTGCAGCAACAATGCTGCTCATGACAGTGTCCGCTCCTTTCTGATAGAACCAAATCTCACCCCCTTCCTCTGTGGGTGCAGATTCAGGGCCCTGGAAGAACCTGACGACGATACCCATTCTTTTGCCCTCAGAGGTGAAAGGGAAGACATTTAGAATTCGGACACGAACCACAACTCGCCCACTATCAACCGATTGTAAAACCATTGAATTTCGGCCACGCTGCAGCAATCGGAGGCCAACATTCTCAGTCCAACGGACAATTGCAATCTCGTCAGGCGAGGATGCTTGATATGCCGTGAAAGTCTTGCCCTCCTTCTCCTCGTTGGTCGGAGTTACGTTGTGACAGAGAGCGAGTGCCAACACAACATCACGAACACGCGATCCGATCTCCCTTCGAGTTCTTGTCGCGGAAGTAAGCGGAGCGACGTAGGCAGATGAAGGCGTAACCAACGTTGGAGGCTCGTTGTTTTCGGAAGCTGGCTGAACCGTGAAGCTTCGGACATATGAGTACACTTCGTCCATTGCTTCATTGGCATAAGACACAGTTCCAACATGGATTTTCTTCATCTCCATCTCTGACATCATGTTAGCGCCGTTTTACATAAGGGGAAACAATCATACCATTCTGAGTAAGTGTTCCAGTTTTATCGCTCAGCAAATATTCCACCCGACCAAGATCTTCGGGAATTGTGCTTGTCCGAACGACAGTCCCTGGTATGCCCTTGTCATGTTCAATGAACCAAGCATATACGGATTTCCCCATATCCAGATTCACACGCAGACCGACGGGAACAATTGTTGAGAAAAGGATTAAGAAGCGCATAACGGAAATGTACCACGGCCTGCCATCCTTGGTTTTAAACCCTTCTAAGGCCACCAGAACAAATGAGAGTGTGAGGGTTAGTATACAGAGAATCTTTGTTAGCGAATTTATTTCGTACTCAAGCAGTCCGGTCTTAGATCTAGAAGGAGATGTGGAAAGTGCTTGGCGTGTCTGAGATCCAGTATAAACAACTACAGCAAGAACAGTGGTGCTAGATGCGAGCACCGTGTTCGCCCAGATCGTGTTGTCAATATTTAGTGGGGCTGACTTTGCTGGTTCTGACGCGTGTTTTACTGTGGCAGGCTCACTCTCTTCGCATTGGCTTATATGAGGGTCATATTGGCGCTGCAACTTCGGCAGTAATTCGACCGTCCCAACAAATTCATTGACTTTCTTGTCTGGTTTGCTTGCAACAACTCGGAGCCTTGTGTATTCGCCAATATCCAAAGATTGGGTTAGGGGTGAAGTAAGACGAAGTTTCCAATCCGTTTCGCCATCGAGTTGGTCGGTTCGGATGAAAGCTTCCCCGCACGGCTCGGGTGATAAATCATTGTATACATTTTCTCGGGACGTAGATGAACTTCCTCCTTCCGTATCGACTAAGGCTTGATGTCCGTCATATGATTTCGAAGACTCAATAGCTTCAGGGGAAGCACTAGCTACCTCGCTACTGTAGCTTTTCAAAAGCACCATGTCTGCAGGGACTCGCTGGTCTTTGACCAATTTTACAACATTGCCTACTTTCAAATCACGAGAAGGCTTCACAATTTCTCGAAGTCTGGCAGTGGGCATGCCTGTAGTAGTCGATAAGGCCTGCTCTTCATCCTCAATATCGGTTGACCGGCCTGCGTCCTGATGACCTCTCCATTTCCCTTTGCGTGATTTGCTTTTCTTATCAGCGACATTCCCAGGGGAAACTCCATTTTCTATGTTATTATCATCAAATTTTAAAACAGTGTAACCCTCGGAATTAGCCTCCGCATCCCTACGCCGTCGAGCAATATCGTCCAGAGCCTCTTTCCCTAGTGTTATGGATATAACGAACGCTAGTGGTGCAATATACGTGGAAAGGTATCCGATCCGCAAGGCGGGTATGATTTGCGACAACGCTACGAGCAAAAAGTACATGTTAATGAAGAATGAAAATTCGTTATACAAAGTGCGTGGAAGAAAACTCCAGGGGGTATATTTGGCATTAGATACTGCGTTTGCGGGGAAGCGAGTAGATTGAAGCTGGCCAACAACAACAGTGCGGTTTGAAGTAGGGTCATGCTCCATATCGGCCTCCGCTTCGGCCTCCGCCGCCTGGTCCCGGGGTGTAGTTGGCCTAGAAGTCGTTGACATGAAGCTTGGTAATCGGAGGGTTGAGCCAAGCTTCGAGAGGGTGCTCTCATCTCGTCGGGGTCTCCTTCGGCCATAAGGAGAGGGCAGAAGCGGTGCGTCGTCATCGCCGGTTGTTCCTAAACTGCCAGCTGAATTTCTTTTAGTACCATCTTCATCCTCAATAAGTGCCCGAAGATCTTCATCGATATCGTTTTTGCTAGAACCCCTCCCGTTTCTTCTTAGGCCACGCAGTCTGCCAACTCTAAGGTTTCGTAGAGGTATTCTCGCACTTAAATCGTGATATGGCTGTCGATGCTCCTTTGATCGGCGGTGTGGAGGAGAAGTAGCGGAATTTGAGGAGGCGGCGAGGGGATCAAGTTCTTCAAGATCAAACTCAAGGTCCGAGTCGCCATCGTCTGGCGCATTCGGTTGGTGGTATTGATGAGGGGCCGACATGCTTCATGGAAAGCTATCTTGAAAGGCACTCAGGATCGTGGGAGGGTGAACAGAGTTCTGCTGTTACAGTCGAGGCATGGAATGGCTTTGGATGGATATTTAGAGAGGTTAAGGGGCTCTACTTGGGGATCGAGGTGGCTGAGCCTGCTGGATTCTTTATTGCGGGTTGCTGAAGCCCTGTCGCAGGTTTGTTCAAAGTGCGCCAGACGCACTTTTTAAGCAAGAGGCGAGTTGAATGCTAATAGCGAGGCGTTGCTTGAGCAATTACTAGAGGACCCGAGTTAGGTAGAAAAGCAATTTATTCGAGTTATTTGGGAGAAAGTGGAGGTAAGCAGGTAATAGGTGTTGGCTGTGCTAGAGGTCGCTCCTTGTTCACCCTTTTAGGCTACGTAACGCCACGGAAGCCGCGTGCTGCGTTCCGAGCCCATGAGTTCATCAATCATCCAAGGGACACATGTTAGCTGGCAACTTCCACCTGGACCATGCATTCTAACACGCCAACCTTTTCTTCCATCATTGCGCGCATTCTCTGCTGATTGAAGGCCCTCTTATGTCGCCTCTCGAATCCTGTGCGACCTCAGATTTGTTGCCACTTTTCCCTTCTGTATAGGTACGTTCGTCGTGACGTTGAAAGGGATGATCAACAACTCCTTGAACCTCTGTCAAAGCGCAACTGTGCGAAAGTCTCCGGTACTCTGGGATTCTCTAGCGGAGGGCAGATTCGGTCTAGATACAATTACTTGTGTCTTGCGTTTCCCCATGTCTGGAGAAGACCGACTCCTAGGAGACACGCTGAAGACCCCTCAGAAGCCTTGGAGTGTTCCAGCATTCCGCGATTCAAGACTGTATATAATCAGGAGGCATACTAACTGATATTTAGTAATTCCATATACCCTTTCAATCACGTACAATAATTATCATAATGGGAAGCGATTATGGAGGTCCGGACTTCTCCTATGCGTACGGTGGCACGGCTGCCACAGCCTCCTGGAATCCGGCATTAAGGCCGGACACAGAAATAGATTCATTTTCTGCACCTCCTGTTGATTCTCTCGAATCTTTATCTGGAGCTGTCCAAGCACTAGGTTCTTCTAATGAAACGATGAATGACAATCTACCCACGAAGGCATTCGACGCAGCTGATATAAATCATCACGCCTCTAATGCCAAGCCTGCACCCGACGATGATTTCTTCAGCAGCTACGATTCTTCGAATCACAATTTACACCCGACTATCCAAGTTCAGCCGGTACAAACAAACGGCTCCGACGAAGCCTCTGCTCCAGAGCAGACTTCAATGGCAGGAGGCACACCACCGGAACGACCATTACAATTCGAACCTGAGACGAGTAATGGTGTACATAGGAAGTCCGATCTTTCGTTTGAGGATAATGAACAAAATCAGGATACTGTGGGGGAAGCTAGTGAAGAAAAGCATCCTCCAGCAGAACACTATGAGCCTCAGGGCGAATCTACGTTCCTTAAGGAGTCAATTCATGATGACGGCAAGGTCCCGCTTGTCAACGTTCCCGAGCCCACGCCACTAGACTGGGGAAACTTTGGCGAAGTGTTTGATCCGGGCGCAAAAGAGCGGGATGGCCCACTTTCTCAGGACAACACCGAAACTGGAATCTCAAATACTTTTAAAAATGCGCAGAAAAACACAAATGAAGAATCTAGTGCTCCAGTGATTAACTGGGGAACTTCAACAGAAGATGAATTTAGTTTTGGTAGTGCCACAAATTCGTTGCTAGAGCACACTCTCTTTAACGGCAACCCGGGAGCTGAAACAACTACCAAAGATAAGGTAAAGCCAGCTCAAGATGATCTTGATGATGTGTGGAAAGCAGCTTTGGAGGACGGTGACTTTCTTCCGGATGCAGAAGAATCAACCGGTGTGTTTTTTGTTGATGATGGTGAGGGATTTCTGGAAGATGCATCCACACAACCAGTAAAGGAAGTTTCTCAGACCACTCGACACGACTCAACTTCAGCAAGCAAGTACGCTCCCGTGGCAGCGCAGATGAAGCCTGCCACGACTGCTTATAGTGTTCAAACCCCTCAATTCACGGATTTCTCGCAGCTTGATCAAAGAAAGCCAACATCAACTCAAGCTGTGGCATATGGGGCCTACAATCAACCTTCTCCATATCAACAACAAGCAAACAGCCCCGCTATACCTAGCTCGGCCCAGAGTTTTGCGGATAAGGCCAAGGGCGGGTATTCTTCTCCGTTCGACCTACCTGAGGATATTGTAAAACCGCGTAAAAGACCCACTCCTCACCATGTTGCTGTGCCCAGTGTGCAGCCAACTCCACCGCCAAGGAGTAGCAGTTTGTATTCAAACACAAGTGTAGGAGCTACCCGTCCGCCACCACCTTCCAACATGTCTGTCGCAAGCCTTTCGCCCCCTTCTTCGAGTCATTCGATGCAGTCACCTATGGGAGGAATCCCCCTTGTCGCCCCTCAGCAATCACATCCAACCCCAAAATCTGCTTCCACCGATTTCTTCGCAGAACTGCCTATTGTATCTAAGCCAAGGCACCATGCTCCATCTTCGGGACGATACACACCACAAAACACTGTGCCCACACCCCCCCCTTCAAACTATCCTCCACATGTTCCAAAGGATCGGACAGGGCCCTGGTCTTCACAAACACAGGAAACTCAGCCCTATACCTCGCCACTGATTTCCCAGCTACAACCACCAGAGAGACTACCTGCATTTCCAGATCTAGCCCAGCCTCCAACTCAGTCTAATAGCCTTCCAATTCCTCCACCAGCGCCAGCACCCATACCATCCCGCTACTCTCCTGCGCCTCCCTCTGTTCCTGCTGCCAGTTCTCGCTATTCTCCTGCACCTCCTGCCGCATTATCTGCAGGGCCTAGGTACTCCCCCGCGCCACCTTCTCAAGCCCCCTCTGGCCCTTCTCATAGCCGATATGCGTCAGAGCCTGTTGGTCCACCAAGGCCTCAAGTTCAGCCGTTTGCGCCCCGCACATCTAGCCCCCTAGCATTTCACAGTCTTCCACAGGACCAGCCGGAATCAGCTCCTAGCACTACCCAGAGTCAAGGTACCACTCAAGAATTCACGCATCACGCTATGCACTCGACCGACGGCATTCCGAGAGTGCCGTTCAGACGCCCGCTCGAAGAAGTTAGCGAGCTTGAGAAGCAGGAGCAGGCTCAAGGTCCAATTGAATCTAGTCAATCGTCTAAACCACCTATGACTGCAAGGTCAGCAACTCCTCTCAGAAGCAGTCCCTCCTCCACGGTAGGTTCACCTCGGAAGCGTGTCCAGCCAAACTATACACCACAGTACCAGCCAGGGCCACCACCATCCACGTCAAGTTTCGGCCCTCCAAAGAGATCTCAATCGCAATCACCCGGTGCGACCGTGAAAAATCCGATCTTAGCCTTTACTTCCGTAGAACGACCAGCTTCAGCCCACGACCCTACATCACCCACCTCGGGTTTAGCAAGCCAGAATACCGCATCTATTATCCCGCACAGGCGGTCATTTTCGCGCGAGTTTGATTTCATTGCGCCTACAGACGAACGGGCAGCAGATCCTTTAAGTCGATGGAAGGGCTATCCAATTTTTAAATGGGGGCTTGGTGGTACTGTTTTAACAAGTTTTCCCAAACACATTCCCCGATATGGTGCTGGAGGCTCTGTGCCAATGATGAAGTGCAGCCCTGGTGAGGTGAAGATTCAGAACATAAAAGAAACCTGTCCACTTGAAGAGGGTGTCGCTAGGTTTCCAGGTCCACTTAGAGCCAAGGGTAAGAAAAAGGATGTTGCTGCTTGGCTAGGCGGGAAGATCGAGTCCATGGAGAAAGAATTGCAGTTGCCTGGCTTAGACCGTGTGATATCTCCGGAAGAGCAAAAACGTTTGGAAGAGAAGACTCTTCTTTGGAAAGTGATACAAACCTTTGTTGAGCATGACGGTCGTCTTGAGGGTACTTCTGCTGCCAAGCAAGCAATCCGAAAAATCCTATCCCCCGACAATACCGAGTCACCCGATTCTAGTTCACCGTTTGCTATTGGTGCCAACTTGATAGGCCTCTCACGTTCTTCTACATCCAACGTGCAAGCTGAACCTGTAGACCCACGCGCAGTCGATGAGTTGCGGAACCTATTGACGAAGGGTGATCGGGAAAAGGCCGTCTGGCATGCGGTCGACCAGCGCCTTTGGGCTCATGCAATGCTCCTCTCCTCAACCCTTGACAAGAATATCTGGAAACAAGTTGTCCAAGAGTTCGTTCGTAAAGAAGTTAAGAAAATTGGTGGAAACACTCAAGCACTCGCAGTGCTCTACGAGATATTCGCTGGAAACTGGGATGACTGCATCGACGAGCTTGTTCCAGCATCAGCCAGGGCCGGCTTCCAGATGGTTAGCACTGATGGCAATGGATCGACTAAGAACGTTCTACAAGGCCTTGATCGATGGCGAGAGACACTACTATTAGTCCTAAGCAACCGAAGTGAAGGGGATGTGCAGGCATTGATCTCCCTGGGTAAGCTTCTGGCTGGCTATGGCCGAGTCGAGGCGGCCCATATTTGCTATATATTCGCGAGATCCTCTGCACATATTGGGGGTGTTGACGACCCACAGTCCGACGTTGTACTTATTGGAGCTGATCATCAGAGTAGTCCTCTGGACGTAGGAAGGGATTTGGAGTCGGTACTTCTGACCGAAGTTTATGAATTTGCGCTTTCCCTTTCGGCTTCAAATAGCTCGACCAGTCTACCACACCTGCAGACTTACAAACTCGCTCATGCTTATACGTTGGCTGAGTTTGGCTATCGGAACGAGGCACAGCAGTACTGTGACGCTATTGCAGCCGCAATAAAGTCTACCACTAGAATTTCCCCATATTATAATGGCAGTTTCATAGCAGTTCTCGATGATCTGAGTAAACGACTCTCTCAATCCCCGAAGGATGGATCCTCATCATGGATTTCAAAGCCAAGCATGGACAAAGTATCTGGAACTCTTTTAGCGAAATTCAATAGCTTCATTGCTGGTGATGACAGCGATGCTGCCTCAAATCATTCTGGAAATGGCACGAATGAAGTAGGACCTTTTGCTAAGATTGCAGGCAACACACCCACAATTAGTCCGTCACATTCAAGCACTGATTTGTACGGATCCTATGGTACTTACCCTGGAAACGGCCCCCAAGTACCGCCTGCGGGACCCTCGATGAATTCAAGGTATGCTCCTGCAAGCGGTCAACCCTCCCGAAGTTCGTTAGACCAGGCAAGGTCACGGTACGATCCCCAAGCTCAGTCTGCATATCAACTAAGCAGACCGTCAATGGAGTCATCAGATGGTTCGTTAGGGTTCAGGCGGGGTTCCGACAATTACCTGGCCTCTCCCCAACTTTCAGGTCCATACACACCTGCTCAGTACAACCCACCCACCCATCGAGCGCCGGCACCGCAATCGCAGTCCCTCTACTCACCCCACGAAGTTGATACAACGGTTATGCACTCTTCGTATGGTGGTCCTTATCAACCGACTCCGCCCACAGAGGAAACGGCGCCATTATCTAGTTACCAGCCTCAATCAAGCTTTGACCAACGACCTACATCCCCAGTGTCCGCACCAGATCAGTCTCCCATTAGTTACGAGCCACCTTCGAGTGGTTATGAACCACCCACTAGCTTATACGAACCTCCTACCTATCAGCCGTACTCTCCTGATGATCTCGAAGATTCTTCACCTGTCGTAAAGAAGTCATTTATGGACGACGATGACGACGATGACGACCTTGCCCGTCGTGCAGCCGAACTTAAGAAGAAACAGAAAACTGAAGCAGACAGACAGGTTGATAAAGCCTTCCAGAAAGCTGCCGAAGCCGATGGTAAGTTTTTGTGTCTTATTATTCCCAATTCTTGCATTGCACTGTTACTGACTCTCCCTAGCTGCGAAATCTAAGGAAGGCGCAGGCGACAAAAAGGGTTGGTTCGGTGGCTGGTTCAAGAAAGATCCTAATGCTGCCCCTGGCCCCATCAAGGCTAAACTTGGCGAAGAGAATTCATTCTATTATGATCCTGAACTCAAGAAATGGATAAACAAGAAAGCTGGCGGGGCATCGGCCCCAATACCTACTCCCACACCGCCACCACCAAAGAGTGGTCCACCCTCTCGAAGTGTTAGTGGCAATAGCGCAGCTGCGAACCATGCACTAGGTCAGCTTGGCTCAAGCTTGCCGCATTCGATGTCAGCACCTCCCTCGAGACCACCAACGTCGAATCCACAAAGGAGCTCGAGTATGCCGCCGCCGTCAGGACCTGGGTCTAGGGCTGCGACGCCTCCTCGGAGCGAGACTCCCGGGCCCGACAGCGACAAGATGCCTCCATCGCTCATGCCGCCAAACATGCCACCTTCTGGACCTCCATCAAGACCATCAACTGGGATGAGCAATGCGAGCAGTATTGAAGATTTAATCGGTGCACCACAGGCAAGAAAAGGGGGGACTGTTAAGAAAGGGAAAAGAACGGGACGGTATGTCGATGTCATGGCTACGAAATAGGTATCTTCGGAAAAACGTTGAGACAAGTTGATGGTATACAACAAGATCACGGATGCAATTGGATTACGGCGTTCCGGTTTTCCACATTCAGGAATGGTGTTTAGTAGAGGTGCTGGGATTTATGTCTCAATGTTACCTCATTTTCATCACTGAGGTTGTATAAAAAAAAACCTTCTACTGCTTCTCTTCATTTCTACTTTCTTTTCCGATTTGTTAGTCTTGGCTGTGCCGCTAGCGGCTTGATGCCAAGCCCGGGCGTCTCACTCACTTGAAAAGGTGGTTGTGCGGGACGGAAAGCATTGGTTTCTGTAATCATTTCCCCAGAGGACGTTTGTCTTAGTGATTTAATACAGCAGCATTTACGTGTTTCTTCTTTAAATGTAATATTAAGGCAACTGTTTAGGGTGGCCTTACGGCAATAGTGATGACATGGAGCTCCAGATAACGCTTGTCTGGAATGACATATTGAGCTAGATAATGCCTTTAACCCAACCCTTTGTTAAACAAATTCATATCCGCATTCCTCGTGAAGTGACTACAGACGCTCATCTGGAATCCCTGACGCTGTGGAAAGCCCCTTTTGCATACTATGGAACAGACACTTCTCCGCAGAATTATGCTTATATAGGCTTTACTAACGTGATTGAGAACACCCAAACTCCAGGTAAAATCTTATTGGCCAGGAGATCGTTCATTAATGCTTCTACTCAACACCAGAATATTCGGCCAGCTCTATACTCCCTCCAGTATATTATTAAAAACCTCCTTTATTACTTATACCTTAATAACTCCTTTCCAGTTATCTAACGGGCCAAAAGCGTTTAACTTTATACTACCGATATACATGGAGAAAACCCAACCCGCGGCCAAGTCCGTGACAAGTCATTCTATTCATCCGCGAAATGACGAAGCAGAACCGGTATCACGGCTCTAGCATCCAAGTATCAGCGGTAGCGGCAGCGGCAGCAAATCATTAGGGGGGGCCAATAGTATATCTGCAGTCCTAGTGGTGAGGCTTAAGGCCAAGAAAGCCGCCTCATCATCGACTAACTCTCGAAGGAAGAAAATATTGGAGGGAATATATGCTAGCGGTAATCTCCTTAAAGGCATTGTTATACTCGACTTTTAGACGATCCACGAGATGCTCAAGGCCGCCTATATCAGTGTATGGTTAAAAGAGGGTTGGCCAACATCTCGCCAATAATGTTTTGGTTAGGTGCAGTGACCGCGTCATCCCAGCATTTGCCCATGATAACTTTAATGACTAGTGGAAAGGGGGGAAATTTTCGTTTTTAAAGATGTTATGAATCAATTGCAAGTCCCAAATCGTTTTACCCAACTGGAGGTTCGGATTTGGATGCTTTGCTTTAAAGTCGTTCGATTTGGCGGTAAAAATTCATGCAGTCCCACTTCGAACAATCAGAACAACGCTAATTATTTTGTAAATGTACCAACCCGCTGTACATATAGTTCTAAAATACTCTAACGGTCTCGGAGACCCACGTGGGGAGACGAAGATGGCATAAATTGCCCCTTAAAAGACTCCCTCATGTATATATATTATTTTAATTGGCGGGGCATTAAATATGCAGAATACACCGGAATGTGATCATTCTTTTACTTATTTACAGTCATCAAAACACGTAATACCCGATGGGCTATAAATACATTAACCACCATTCGAAGTCATCCGTTTTACGCCGATCCGATGCTTCAACACAAGGAAAGAGGGGGAAATCAGATATTCGCCGCGAATTCTAGGGTGATAAGGTAATGATAAGGACCACGCAGGATATGATGACGACCCACGCTGTTGAAATAGCTTTACTGAGCACTCTAGTTGGATTTTCTAACTTTGGCATCCTTCTCCTCCTGTGCCTTAACAGCTTGCTCGCGTGCCTTCATCTTGGCCTCTTCAGCCTCAACCATCTCTGCAAAGAGCAGTTAGTATTTGTGCTCAAATTCAAGCTTGTTATGCATGCCAAGAAAAAAAATGCAAAGCAAAGCACTCGCAGAGATAATACGAACCTCTCCATTGGTCCTCACCAGCATACCGCTCATGATGTATCCGCTTCTCTATCAGATGCTTATGCGTCGGATCGTTCGGATCCAGAACCTTGATAGTCTCCCACCTGCCCTTGCCCTTGTTCATATCGTTGGTTTCAAACGCAAAACTCGCCAGCAACACAGCAACAGTCAGGCCCTGCGCATACACACGAGCTTGTACCAGCTTCTGCTGACCAGTCAAGTATTTATTCCGGCTAACGAGACCAAACGCGATGGCCATAGACGCGACCCAGGATCCGAAGATGATGGGGTATCTGTTCTCCTCTGCCCACTCCTTCAATCGTTGACTCCGGGTTTTCGCAGCTTCGAGTTGTCTGTGTTGTTCGCGAACCTCTTCTTCGTACCGGCGCTTTTCGGGGTTGGTCTTCAAATCATAATCGCGCGAGAATCGGTCTGCTTCTATGATTGCTTTACACCGGATTTGTTAGCTCAATGGAGCTTTGAGGAGCTATCAAGTGCATTCTTACAAACGAATGTGCCAGTTGACGCGATGAGAAAAGCTCGGAAGGGAACCGTGAGTTGGCGGAAAGCGTGAAATCTCCTGCCCACGGCCCATACACCAAGACCACCAACTGCGGTACCTGCAGCAAGACCGAAAAGGCCACCTTTTACCGTAGCGCTGTACCAAATAATTAGCATATTGGTTGTGAAAATTCCAAGGTTAGAGTTGATGGCATGATGTATAGAATAAAGCTCTTACTTGTAATGGGCCTGCTCCTCTTCTTTTGTGAGTACCTTCATTGTGCAAGATTTTAGCTTAAAGGATTATTTAAAAGGACAAGGCTGTTATTGAGGTCTTTCGGTGGTGGAATTCAATGGTGTAGGAGATGTATCGCGAGCAGGATGAGCGTTTTTAAGGACTAATTGACACTACAGCTGATAAAGTTTTACGCCGTGGTGACGTCGGCAAAAAGGGCGTGTTGCGTCTCGCAGTTGGTTCGGCGGCCTCGGCAGCTATGCGGGGAACAACAGATACGGCACATACTCCACCACACAGGGCCTCGGCTCAAAACAAGCATTCAAGAATTTTATACTGTAGGTGTTGCAATAGGAGCGAAGCCCTTTCAACAACTTCGCCGAATGTCTACAATGCGTATTCCGCGGAGAATCTTGGTTATTCACGTGCGATTCGAGAACGATAAACCTGCACTTCTTTCAAACATGCACATATCCTCCTCCTAGAGAGCCACAAGCGAGGGTGGATGGGCTTAAAACTGAGCTGCAAGAAATCTAACTTGTGCTCCTTCTCCTTCCTCCCTCCAGGCAATGCGGAGAATCATTCGTATTATTTGGTTCTCCTAGCTACGGAGACTCTAGTGTAATCATTAATCGGAACAGACGCATCCAAAACGCTTTTGCAAGGGTAGCCACCTGCGGTCAGCATTCCTAATCGCTCCTCATTGAGAGCAGCCTGCAGCAGCCGAGCACATCGGCAGTCAGAGCTCTAAAAGATGCCGATGCGGCTAATAATGGGATGCCGCTAACCATCGCCGGTTAATATCCGAAATCAGCCCAGGAAATCTCCTTATAAAACCCGGGCTTCGGCTGAAAATCAAGCGAGCGCAATGCGGGCTTTCCCCTTATTTTCGAGCCAGCTCCGCCTGTACTGCAGGGTGTTAGCCATTGCCTTAATGCTTAGAATCTAGAGTCAGTATTCTAGGCTGAGGCCTATGCTTCCGTAAAATAGAGGTTATCCCAATTTCAATGCTTCCATACTGCTGATTGCCACTGGCAATTGGAATTCGAACGCGAAGAAATTTGACAGGGCTGATAAACACTTGTTACGCTCAATAATATGGAGAACGGACTCGCTCTATAGAGAAGTTGCACTTCCATAGACTTGAGAAACTCTCAAAGAAATACTGAAATGAGCTATAGTGAGTTGATCGGCTCATGTTACATGAAGTTCTTCAAGACCTTGAATCCTATCCGGCTTTTGCCACAGACAAAACTAGTCTTACCCGTTCCATGAGTAGCGCTATCCATGAAGCATTTGAAGACAAGAAAAAAAAGTTTTTCGAGAACCGAAAGAGCTTGTCGGCGAATATGAGGCACTATCAGGAAGCGTACAGAGGACGCCTAATGGAGCAATCTCCACACGCCGAAGCGCTGTCATACTTTTGGCAATATATTCCCCCTCCAATTCATTACAAAGACTAAGCAGCTGGACAAGTTAGCAGGTGTAAAGAAACGCCCGCAGCCATAATCAGCCAAATAACCAGATGTCATAGCATTCAGCAATGGTTGTAGTTCCGATTCGCTCATATACCAAAGTAGTCGTTAAAGAAAGCAGCAAAGTCTAACTCCCGGCGTCTGTATGGGAGAGCCGAGTGCAAAACGCTTTCAGAGTTTTCCTTCTCCGGAGAGCATGCCGGAGTGACTATGTCCACCCGCGGTTTCTTCCAGCTTGGGTGATCCGTTAGAATGGAAACAAAATTTTCTAACAACAGCCAGATAATGTCCACCAAATCCGTTTCCCAGACGTTCCTCGTATTGGCGAAAAATGTTGGTCCGCCGTCGACTCGCCGCTCGCAGAGGACGACGGTCAGCGATTGTAAGCCCTTGAATTTATAGAGCCGCTCGGGGAAGTGTGACCCGTCGAAGTTAATACTGCCTGGGAACCAATTGACAGCAAGGTTCTGAATCAGTGCTATGTCGCTGGGATGTATATCTGAGATTAGCTTTCCAAGACAGGCACTTATGTCGCCGTCGGGAGGGTTTGATAAGTTAGGAGCTTGCTTCCAGCAGAATTTCCAACTATTCAAGTAGAGGGTATCTTCTACGAAGTTGAAGTGGATCCGGATAGATGGGCGGAACCTGGCTGACGGTCGAATTGTGAGGAGATTTCCGTTGCTGCATCTAAAAGCTTCATTTCTTGATTCCTTGCAAGTCGAGAAAATAGCTGGATTTGAGGGTGAAGCGGTAGCGAAAGGAATGTAGCAGTTCCGCCTTAATTCGACAACCCGGCCTGTTGCTAGCAGCAAGAGTCCCCAGATCTGCAAACGTATTTCCGTGGGGAGCTTTTGAAAAAGTGAGAAGGTAATCAGAGAAGCCGGTTCCGCCGAAATTGAGTCCCGGGATATAGAGGGCGCCATACCGAATTACTGCGTTGGGGACTGACTTTGAAACAGTAGCTTTCAACCCAACTAGTGCAGAAGAAACTTGCCAAGCCTCCTAGAGACAGGCTGCCGACAGGTTTGTAGGCGTGACGATGTGAAGCAAGGTCCATGGAGGTGCACAAGAGATGGTACGTGTCAAATTAAGCCCGCAGATATCTCGCTTATGGGGTCACCAAGTGAATGTATGAGTACTTAGAGTGAATAAGGCAATAACGGGCAACAGATACAGCGCGCAGATGCTTTAGGAGAGTGCAATCATCACTAGATGCTCATTTGAATCTCAAGTGTTGGGAATATTTGCAAAGTTTCAAGACCGCTTTTATGAGTCTCTGCTGAGAGTTGACTTCAACACGCCTAATAGCATATTTTCCGCACGTTTATGCTCTCCATGTACCAATCATTGCCTTCTCCCCAAATATCATGGTGTCATCCGCCTCATGCACTGTTTCAACAGCTACTTCATTCCTCTCCGAGAATATACTGAACTAGTAGTGTTATTGTCGAACAGGACGATCAAGGATGAGAACTCTGGTCTATTGTAAGAGGCTGTAAAGTCTCATTAAATACACGAAAATGGGTGGGCCAAGACACCCCTGATCTGGGCTTGGTATGGCATCACAGGCCAACAGTGTGAAGATGACAGACGCGGATCATCCGTAAACCCTCTCTACTATCGTCGTCAATTGTCTAGATTTTATGTATTTGATTGCCAGGTAAGTCTAGAGAGCTTTAACCCTCGTGATTTGGTTCTAAAATTCTGGATATTCTTAGCACCAATTGCGCATTTCGGGCCAAGCTACTGCAAGATGCTGGATCCTTTCCACCTTCTCAACTAACATTGGCGTGGTGAAAGAAGCTATTACCTTCCGGCTCCACGCCAAAAGCCTGAGAGTCGGACCTATACAATGAACCTATACACAGCATGTCGAGCCCGAAGTTGGAGTAAAGACGGAACGGAGGGCCGGCATATGGGATGGTGGTAGTCAGAGAAGAAGAGACGGTGTGACAATGCTGCCGGTGGGAGAGCAGCGTGCCAGGTCATTAAGCGTAACCCAACTCGCAGTAGTGGGAAGAGCAGGAATGACATCGGTGACCATGGTGTGTGCATAAAAGGCGCCATAGTGCATTCCAGTTGGAGGAAATGGCTGAGGACAAGCAAGGCTCAACGTGTTCCCTACGGGCACACTTTTCTTAATTTGCTCAAACCGCTTTTTCTGCTCGTCTAGACTTTTAGTAAGAAAATCTATCTATATTAACCATTTTTTATGGCCCACCCGCCCTATATCGTCGCACGCACACAATTTGTGATTATTTTACCTTTTACCCCCTCCCTCCCTTCTCTCCCCTCTCCCCCTTTCTCTCCTCCATCCCCTCCCTAGGGACCTATTCTGTAGACTCGTTCCGAGGTGATGTCCGATGTTATCAAAGCTATACACCCCCACTTCCCCAAATGCCTCTTCTCTCTCTCTCTACCTCTCCCCCACTCTCTACATAATATAGCTAAATCTAACGTATAAATAGGTAGAACGAGAGGGCACAAATACAAAGAGAGGTAGAAAGGGAGGTATGGCTAAGAGGCAGAGGCAGAGGCAGAGGTAGAAACGAGGTGGCGGATGTTAACGGAAGCGGTGACGGAGGTGGTGACGGAGAAGGAAGGCCTTAAGCCGTGGTTAAATAGGTTAGTAGACTAATTAATCTCTAGTAAACGTACGTTATTAGTATATAATAGAGGGGATTGTTATAGGCTAAATTTATAACTTTTTCTATAGAAATGTACTACTAAAATAGTCCTAAATTATGACTAAAGTAGCCCTAAAACGTGGTTATTTTTTCCTATAATTGGCTGCCAAAATGAGACACTATTTTTGGTCACGATTTGTGATCGATTTGATGAGGGGTATGTGGCAGTAGGGTTGTTATGAGATATACTTGTCACAAACTTAATAAAGGGTGAATGTGACAGATTCAGAGTAAATATACGAATCAACAATAACCAATGATATTGTTGGTCACACAGGGTGACTCACCAATAACGACTACTCGAGTAGGTTACAGTGATGTTGGTTAATAAAGCTTGTTTGATTGGAATGAGGAAGGGCGAGGAGCCTAAGACTCCTCGCCACGCTAGTGCCGCGGCGTCACGTGACGACCGCTTGCCTCATTCCCGACACTGGCAACTCTTCTTTTATAGTTACCACCTATATAGAAATACTGCTTAACTAGCGTAATAAATATTAATCCTCTTTACTTACTATTGCCATTGTAATATAAGTCTCACTGTCCTAAAATTTGCCTCTTAGCACGTGGTGCTTTCTTGCTTAGAAGTCGTGGGTAAATATCGTGTTAGGGCCGCTAAGGCGCTAGTTATAAGTAAGCTAATAGCAATTTTCTATCCTAGGGATGGAAAATCCTAATTAGCTGGTTGGAATTAGGGTCTATAGAATGTTATACTCCCCCCTTTAAAAAAGTCTTAGTAAGAGAATCTAACTAATTAGATAACTTTAACTACCGGTTAAAGTTCCTAGATATCTTAAGACCTTATATAACTAAGAAAATTTTAGGGACTCCCTTTTAACTTAATCTTTAACTTATATATATAGAGTATTTGTGTTAATAAACGTCTCTAGTGCCTTATTTAGGTTTGCCTTTATTATTATATCTACTAGGTTATCTTAGCTATTAATCTATTAAATCTTAAAGAGTTTTTAACGCTTATAAGATTGCTAAAGTGCTATAATATTAATTATAAGGCGCTTCTCCTTTATAGTACTAAGCTTAATTAAATACTTATAGAGGGAATATAAGTTAGTATATATAATTATAGGGATAATAGGAAGTTTAAGTTAATTTATAATTATCTTTAGGGTAGTTCTAATTATAATTGCTATATTAACTCCACTAACTATTCTATATATCTCTAACGCTAAAACGCTTTAAGTAACGCGTTTACTCTTAGTTAAGCTTTAATAGATAAGATTGCTATAAATTATAAAGTTATTCTCTCTAGTAGATTTATTCGCAATAATAATCTTATATCCTAGCTAGGAGCTAAAATCTTTATTATTTATAAATAATCTATTAATAAATATAAAGAGCTTAGTAGTAGGAAGATTAATAGGTATATAGAGTAATCCCTAATTAAAATGGTTTATTTGCTAGGAAAGACGCTTATTTAGGGCAAGAATATTATTCTTAGTTAGTTCCTAGTATTAAGTAGTAATAAAGAGATTAAATAAAGCCTTAGGTTAATAGATAGAAATAATATAAGCTTTATAAGCGCGTTACTCTATATATCCTTACTTTAGAGAATTAATATTAATAACGTTAATCTTCTTACCTTAACCTTTCTGGCGTAAAGCAATAGAATCCTTATTTAGGGAGAGGATGCATTTATTAAAGAGTAATAGTATTATTAAATTAAGCTTTTCCTTTAGCTTTACTATAAGATTTGCCTTTATTAGCTTATTTTCTTTAAGAGCTAAGAACTGGTTGTCTTCTAAGATAATTATATTATTAGTTTATATACCGATAATTTTAAATAGAGTTCCCGTAGTTATAATAAGTGTCGGTATACTCGCATTATTAACGTGTACGAATATCACTGTATTGCGATATATATGCGGTATTGAAGTTAGTAGTTAATTGTTATCTAGAAGTAGGGGGTTGCTCTAAGGTCAGATTAGTTAGTCTCACTTTGTGGTCTTGTGACCACATTACATAACTAACATTCCAACACTAGAGTAACTCTAAAAAGAAGGCTAATCTATACTCTAAAGTTAAGTCTACTTCTAGACTATTTATAGCGTATATATAATAGCTAGAGATCTAATTAATACGCAATAAGAAGAAGAGTTATTAGGGGTAGTAGGTCGACATGTCGCGAGGGCCGCCAAGGCGCTAGTGGTAAGTGAGCTAATAGCGATTTTTTATGCCGGGCATAGAAAATCCTAATTAGTTAGTTAACCTTAGGGTCCGCAGAATATGGCGGGTGGCTTACCCTAGCACCGTCACAACCTATAAACCACCTTCTATTACTCCTTACGCTCCACCTAACCTATAGCCTGTATATTAACTTGGTTTGTGTCGATAAGTCGCTATAGGGTGACGTAAGGCCTCCCCTTAGTCATCGCATCCGTAGGGTTAGCTTTACTATTGATCTATTTAACCTCTGTAATCTGCCGACATTTATAGGCTTACCGTAGGCACATTATATTAATTATTAATCGCTTCTCTTATATGGTTCCAAGTCGTACGAGATAGTTGTATAGTGACTTAGAATTAGTGCAGAGCATAAGCGGGAGGTTAATCTGTAGGACTTTGTCTACCGTAGACTTAATAGCGACGGCAATATTAAAGCCGTAAGCTATTCCGTAGAGTTTAGAAGCCAGAACGCTTCTAGTAACTCTTTTATATTTAATTGAGCTCTAATAAACGATATTGGCCTTCTTAGTTGCGTTAGCTAGTATGATAATATAGCTAATTTGCGAAGAGAGGTTCTTATTATTAGCAAAGGAAGTATCCGTAAAGACTAAGAGCTATAGGGTCTTAGCCTCCAATTTAATAAACTTAAGACCTCTATATAAGTTCTAAATCTGCTAGCTTAGGCGCTTATTTAACTCTCTTATATCTACCTCTTTAGGGTTAATTACCTAGGTAGTAAAGGATAAGTTAAATAAAGCCTTTGGCTAACAGACTAAGGCAATATAGGCTCCTTTGGCGCGCTGGGCGATATACTAGTCCTTTAGCGTAAGTAGGCCATGTGTAACTTCTCTAGAGCTAGTGCTATCTACTAGCGTAGTATTAACCACCCTAAGGTTCTTACACTGGCGCCTTTGCGTTAGCGTAATACTCCCGTCCTATACTAATTAAATAAGTCCTCTATTAAACTTAACTGGTATATTAGCGGTTAGTTACTCTCGCTCCTTAGCCATAAATTTAGCCTTATATAGTTCGCTTTATTTAGCCTCTATAAAGGTATTATCTGCAAGAAACAGCGTATCATTAGTCTATAAGCCGACAATTCCAAAAGGTTTGTTGCTATAAAGTAGGTAAGGGTTGTATATAGACTAGTCCATTCGCAGCTAATTAACGTAGTGTAAATAGTAGGTCTTAAACTAGTGGTTTCTAGCTTTAGGTACTCTATAAAGTGGCTTTATAACCTTTAGAACGGAGTCCTTATTAATTCCCAATTGTTTATTTAGCTTGTGTAGT